>PVBE010060756.1_pt1 | contig 15514 bp, 13 predicted proteins | sample 1631181 | NCBI WGS metagenome assembly PVBE01 (sample SAMN08397723, study PRJNA350692) | Marine metagenome, whole genome shotgun sequencing project. | isolation source: water | place: Pacific Ocean | collected 2012-04 | reverse complement strand
TGACAGCCCAGCTTGTCGATCCCACCACCATGGGCAAGGGCCTGAGAGGCCATCAGGAAGGCCAGGAGAACAAGGATCAGGCGATGAGCCACCGGTAGATCAGGCCATTGGCCTGCCCCCCCTTACGGTAAGGCCGCACAGTTCTTTGGGATACAGACCACCAGCGCCGGAGACTGTCATCCCGGGAAGACCTGATCCGGTCTTCGTTCAATGGGGACTACGACCAGATCAGGCCTTCCCTCGACATCGAGTCTAACTTAAAAAGTGGTATCGTTCGTGGGGGCAGGCCACCGGCATCGCCGGCGAAGCGGCGCCTTGCGGCCTTCCTGATTTGGTCTCATCACAACCGCCTCCAGTTATTCGGATAGGCTCTTAATTCGTAATTGGCGCCGCCGCCAACCGGCAAGCTTGGAAATTCCGCGAGCCCCGCTATTGGAATCAAGTCTACCGTCAGCGAATTTCGGAACCGCCATCATGCCAGGTTCGCCTCGAAGTATTCACGGATATACTTGCCGGCGGGCTCCCGGAAAGGCTGGGCGGCCCAAGGCAGACTGACGAGGATCCTGACGCTGAGGTCGAAGACCAACACCACCCCCGACACGTCGACCCCCTTGATCTTTCCGGAAAACGAGAACTCATCGTCATCGGCCGCGAAGTCGAGGTCGCGCAACAAGGAGTCGCAGCCGTTGGCCACCAGCAACCGCCGCAATTTCGAAACGGCTTCGTCTCGGGAGAATTTATGCTCGATCTCGAACTCGACTTCCGCCATTGGCGAAACTCCCCGGTGAAAAGGCCACCTCCCGTGGGATTCCCAGGCGACGCTCCCCGGTGGTGGTGGTGGCTTCCTGGACTTGCGCTGGCGCCGATCAGGCTATCAAATCGCCAAGTTGATCCCAGTAGTCCGGCGGCAACTCTTGAGCCAGCTTGAGCGCCCCGGCGCTGCCGTCGAAAGTGGAATCGGCGACCGTCGTCACCTGGACCTCGCCAAAGGTGCTCAATTTTTCGGCGATGAAGGAAGCCAAGCCCTTAATCCGCGAGCCGCCGCCGGCCATAACGATGTTCTTCAGGACGTCGCTCTGGTGCTCGGGCGGGAAGCTACGGATCAGGTTTTCGGCGGTTTCGATGATTTCGGGGACCAGCGATTCGCAGGCGGCCTGGACCTGGTCCGTGACGTCATACGTTCCGGGCTTGCCATCGGCGCGTAATTCCACCTTGATCGATTTGCCGTTGTCGCCGACGAAAGAATTTTCCTCCTTGATGGCGCAGGTCACGTGGGTGTTGATCTGCACTTCCGGGTAGCGCTCCTCAATCAAGGCCATGAGCCTTTCGTCGACGAAATTGCCGGCCCGGGTCAAGGTCGCCTGGTCCTCGGCCTCCGGCAAGGTTCCCTTGAGGGCGGAGAGATCCACGGTTCCGGCGCCGATGTCGATGACCAGGGCGTTCACCAGCTTGCCTTGGCCATAGGCCACCATGAACGGCTCCGATATGACCAAGGCCATGTCCATCATCTCCTGCGCGATGTTCAGCAACAGCGACTTGTTGGCTCCGGAGGCGCGGGCGGGAACGCCGATGATGGCGCAAATCTCCTCGTTGGGTTTGGGCTTCGCGACCTCGATCACGTGCGACAAAAGGTGGCGCGCGACCTCGATATCCCGTTCGGAGTATTCGCGCAGCACCCCGTCCTCGAGGGGGTAACGGATATCGAGGTAGGAGCGTTTGTCGAGCGCTTCCTGACCGACGACATAGGGCGAGCCCAAGAGCTTCACTCCGATGAGGTCCCTCGGGTAGCCGACGACCGACCTCACCATATGTTTTTCGCCACGGCTCGACATGACCGCCGTCCGCGAGGTTCCCAAGTCGATCCCCAACAGCAGCCGCTTGCCCTTGTCGGCCGGTTTGCCGACTGGTTTGCCGGCTGGTTTGCCGGCTGGTTTGCCAGCCAGTTTGCCGGCCAGTATACCGGCCGGCTTGTCGGCCGATTTTTCCTTATCCTTGCCAGGTGCTTTGGCCATTCCGTAATCTCCTTTCCCCCAGCGTCTTCCAGCCAGAGCGGACGGAACTTAACATCAAACAACCCCAACCAGAACCTTCTTTCATGGTTCGCCCTCGGAAAAGATGCGCCTAGCCGTCCGCGGCGGCAAGCTCGCCGTTTTCGATCCCAGTCGCGGAGGTGATCTATTGACCGTCCGCTTTGTCCTTTTTGCCCAACTTCTTCTTCAAGCCGGAGATTCCCGCAACCAAAAGCCGGAGATTCCCGACAACCAAACCGCCGAAGAAGCTGGAGACCCCCTTGAACAGATCCTCGACCGTAATCTCCTCTTGTTCGGGAGGCTTGGCCTTGGCGGTCCAGCTTGTGGTTTCGGGGGCTGCTTTCTTGGCCGGCTCCGCCTGGGCCGCGGCGGTGGTTTCCAGGGCGGGCTTTGCTTGCGCCGCCTGCTTGTCGACGCCGGCTGCCGCCTGCTTGTCCACCTTGGCCGCCACCTGTTTGCCCGCCTTGGCTACCGGCCGTTTGCCCGCCTTGGCCGCCGGCCGTTTGCCCGCGCCGGCCGCCACCCGTTTGCCCGCCTTGGCCGCGCCGGCGGTTTTCCGGGCGGGCTTTGCTTGCGCCGCCTGTTTGCCCGCATTGGCCGCCGCCGCGGGCGTCTGCCAGTCGCTGGGTTTCGATGGAGCCGCGGTGGCACCGTCGGTTCCGGTTTTGGTTTTGGTTTCGTCTTTCCTTGGTGTCATTGGATCCCCTTTGTCCAGATTTGTGAGCCCTCCGAGCTGCAGCTCCCTGATCGCTTGCCGACCGAAATCCCCGGTCAGTTGTTTTCTTAGTCGATCCATGTCCAGCTTGTCATCGGAGACCGTTTCCCCTGACTTGACCTCCACGGGTAGCATCTCCTCCGCTTGCGATTGCGAGGCCGCGTCCGGGTTCTCCGAGGACGAAAGCCACGGGTTGATCATGTCGCCTTCGAGCACGGCGCCGACACCGTGTTTCCTGACGGTCCGATGGGCGGCTTGCGTCCTGACAACACCCGTTTGAGGGCTTTTCGTATTTGTCCAAGGCGAGAAGTCGAAGATATCCACCCACTCTTCCCTGGCCTGTTGGCGTTCGACCCGCCGCGGTTTGGCGCTGGCGCCGACCTTGATGACCGCCGGTGCCGGTTTTTGTGCCGGCCGGGCTGACTTCATCATCGCCTCGAAGGCCGATTCCACCGCCGGTTTCCCGGCCACGTCCTTGCCCTTCGCGGCGAGCTTGCCGGACGGAAAACTTCTTAGCAATGCCGCCGCCGACGTGAGGCCGGTCGCCGCCGTCCGCCGCCCGGCCGTTTTGCGTTCCTTGCCGGACTTGCTGTTTTTCGCCATCGACATCAAGCCTTCTTCAACAGGGCCATTGCCAATCTCCCGGGAACGGTCCGCCTATAGAAAAATATAAAAATCCCGGCCATTCCTGAAGATCCGGAAAAGATTGTCTTTTCGTTGCGAGGCGTTCCTGATCGCCCGGTCCATCGAGATCGGCGAATCGACTGCTTGGTTGTTGACCTCCAGAATCAAGTCTTTGGACTTGAGCCCGGCGCGCTCGGCCGGGGACCCCTTTTTGATTTCGGCGATCTCCGCCCCCTTGACGGTGAAAGTCCCGGCGCCGGCGGTGGGAGAGACGCTGGTGAAGTTCTCGATCTCGAGGCCGAGCCAATTGAATTCGCTCGGCACCCGCCGGGCGCCACCGCGGGGTCGGGGTCCGGGCATCGCGCCGCCCGTGGCCATCCTGGCGACGGTCAAGCCCATCTCCGCCGTATGTTTGTCACGCAACACCTTCACTCGGATGGTTACGCCGTTTTCGATGCCCCGCATCCGCCCGGCCATCTTGGCGGGCAAACGAACCCTGCGTCCGTCGACCTTGAGGATGATGTCGCCCGGCTTGAGCCCCGCCTTGGCGGCTGGCGAGCCAGGGAAAACGGAGTTGACGAAAACGCCCTTGCCGGCCGGATGCTCCAGCCGCTCCGCAATCACCGCGTCGATGGCCTGGAGGCCGGCGCCCATGAAGGTGTATCCAGGACCAAGGGCTCCGCCGCCCGCCGCGCCCTGGGCCGCCATGACGTTCATGGCGAGGCTCGAAGGCGGTCCCGCGAAACGGTAATTGTCGAAGGCGATCGCCCTGCCGGTGGCGGCGCCCGCGGGCCTGGCGATGATCTGGTGGCAATTGGCGCAAACCATCTTCTCGCGGCCGTCCTGGTGCGGCGAGGTGGTGCCGGTGACGATGGCCGGACCGGCGTTGCCGACCGCCGCCTCGGCCGGCACCGCCATGGCTCGGCCGAACGCCGCCACGAGCCTGCTGTTCGGCAGGTCGATTTCGTCCATCACGAAGGCCTTTGCCTGGTTGCCGGGAATGGCGAAGCCGACGCCGGAGAAAGCCCCGGTCGGCGTGTAGATGGCGGTGTTGATGCCGATCACGGTGCCGTTGGCGTCGACCAGTGGGCCGCCGGAATTGCCTTGATTGATCGCCGCGTCCGTTTGAATCAGGCCGAGATGGGTTACTCCTTCAATGACCAGGGATTCGCGCACGGCGGAGACGATCCCCCGGCTCACCGTCTGGCCCAGCCCGAAGGGACTGCCGATGGCGATGACCTCCTCGCCGACCTGGATGCGCGAGCTGTCCCCGAAGACGGCCGGGGACAGGGGGGCTTTCGGTTTGATCTTCAACAAGGCGAGATCGGTGGCCTCGTCCATCTTCACCACGTTGGCGCGGTATCGCTCGGTGCCGAAATCGTCGAATACCGTGACGAAGATTTCGCTGGCCTGATGGACGACATGATAGTTGGTCAGGACATGACCGTCATTGCGGACGACGACGCCGGAACCGATGGTTTCGACGGGTTGCCCGAGTATCGGGTTGATCGGCTTGGCGAAGCGGATCTTTCCCTTGCCCTTGGCGGCGGGCACGCCGGCCGCCACCGGCCGGCGGCCGGCGCCGTTGATTTTCACGTTGACGTTGACGACGCTGTTCCTGAGCTTCGAGACGACGGCGGCGAAATCGCCTCGCGCCGGCGGCCGGACGGCCGGGCCGGCGACCGGAAGAGCGGCCACGCCGCCGGCCCGGAGGCCATACGGATTTGCCGTCCGGGGGGCGAATTGCGCGGCCGCCGCCGATGCCGGCGGGATCCAATTGACCAATTTCGGCGCCCCGCCAGCCACCGTTTGTCCGGTGCCGATACCCTTGGAGTAAAACTCCACAAACCAGTAAGTGCCGATGAGAATCATCGCCGCCGCAACGCCGATGACGAGTATATATTTTCTCAGGCTCTTGAAACAGCCCTCGGGATCCCCCGGACCTTGCGCGGCATCCGGGTCGTCGGGGAACAAGCCGTCCATAAACGCGTTCCTCTACTCCTCAAGGATGTCCTCGTCCTTGACGTCTTCTTGACGAACCTGGGTCACGCCGGCGGCCAAGGCCACCATCCCCACCAGGAGCAAAACAATCGGGATCACGCCGCGCAGAACTTACAACGACGGACCACCACCAAACCGTCAGTCCCCAGAGCCCGAAAGCAATGGCAAGCAATCCAATAATCACAGTCGGCATGAAGAGTCCTCCACCTGGCGATATCGCAATCGAGATGCTTTTTTCAAACGAGTCCCTCTGACAGGGAGATTTTTCATGCCCGATGTTGCCTGGATAAAAAAAGTTCCGTGCCCGGGATTTTTCAGGTGCTCCCTGCGTTTTCCCGCCCGCCGAGTGGCTGTTCTCGAAATCCCGGCCGCAAAAACCATAATGCGTAAGCCATGATAAGAAGGTTACTGATGCCGATCAACAAGAACGGCGCATGCGGACCGACGGCGTCGAATAAAAATCCCCCGACTTGCACGAAAAAGATGATTCCCAAACAGCCGGTTACATTAAAAACCCCCAGAACGGAACCCCGGATTTCCTTCGGCGTCAGGTCGATCGTCAGCACCTGCGGGGCGATCAGGCAGCCGGCCTGGCCGGCGGCCAACAACACCGTCGGCAAAACGATGAGCCAATCGAACGGATTGACGACGAATCCCAGGGAAGCGAACCCCAGCCCCGACAGCGCCATGCCGGCGGCGATCGCCGTGACCCGGTTGAAACGCTCGATGAACGCCCCCCAGAGTGGCAGTGTAATCAGGACGATAAACCCGGCCAGCCCGATCAACCTGCCGGCATGGGCGGCGGCCTCGCCCTGGCTGACGCCAACGAGGTCGGCGAAATAGATATACCACAGCATCAGGAACATGCCGACGAAGACCATGTCGCTTCTGGCGAGAAACGCCGAGGCGAAGGTCAAACGCATCCGTGGCTCTTTCAGGATCAGATCGCCGAGGCGACGCCAGGGAACCTTATTTCCCGGCAACCGGGGGGCGGTGTCGATCAGGTATTTCCTGGCCAGCCAGGCGCCGGCAAGGGCAATCGCCGCCGGAAAGATCATGACGGCGACAATGCCGGTGTGCTGCGGGATCTGCATCAACACCGCATAGACGATGGTGGCGCCGAAGGCCATCATGAAAGCCGTGTTGGCCATCAACCGCGGCCGGTTGGCGTAATTCGTGAAATCAGCGGCCAGCGTTGACAACTGCGGCCAGGTGGCGCCCGTTCCCAGGGACATGACCATCCGCATGAGATAGTAGACACCGAGGCCGCCGATTCCCAGGACGGTTCCAAGTTGCATGCTGAACGGCGCCAACAACGCCCCGCCGGCGGCGACCAAAAATCCGACGACCATGATGGGGACGCGACCGAAACGGTCCGACAGGTAGCCAAGATAGCCAATCAAGACCAGACCGAGAATTTCCGTCACCACCTGGACATTGGCGTTGACGGCGCCGGCGACCTCAAAGGAAACGCCGAGGATATTACGCAGAAACAGGGGCTGGACCGCCACCGCCAAGGTCATGAAAATCGTGCAGATGGCCGACAGCAGATAGATGGCATTCCAATGCCGGTCTTCGATCGGACGCTCGGCCATATCCACCTACTCGCTTCAAATCGCCAATTTAGAGCCTATCCGAATAACCGAGAGGCGGCGAGAAATGCCGGTTAACGCCGTTCCGCCCAAGGCCGGAAAACCCGCGCCGCGACCCATTCTAGACATTTTCAGGAATAAGCAGCGACGCCGGCGAGGGGAGGAAAGTCCCTTTCATCACTATCGGCGGTGAAAACAGGGAAAGGGAAATGCGCCCTACTCGCGGCTGCTTGCGCCTTAAATCCTGATAGCGATAGCGTGGACCAGCGGCAGCTTCCAGGCCTTCCTCAGAAGCACCGAAATCAAACCGAAAGCGGAAAAAACCAGTACCGCCAATGCCGAGAGGCCAAAAAGCCACTTGCCAATGCCCGGGAAAGGAAAAGCGAAAACGGCGAGGACGCTCCAGATCCAGATGACCAGCCCTTGCTTGGCATGGAAGTAAATGAATTCGTCATCGTCGTTCATCATCAGGGGAACGAAACAGAGAATCCCCAGATAACTCATGGCTCCCAAGATGCTTGATCGCATCCCGCTTTTTCCGTGAAGCGCGCCGTTCGCCATTTTCCCGCTCCCGATCCCTTCAAATGTTTAAATATATCAAAAGTAAAATTTCATTTTCCGATGAACAGGAACGTCGTTTACCCCTCCCCGGCGAGAGCGTCCGCCAGTTCGATCTCTTCGTCCGACTGCCCTTTCTCGACTTTCCGGCTGCTGACATAACCGAAAATCGCCACCGCCGCGACGAGCCCCAGGATCACCGGTCCCCAGACACCGAGACCGAGACCGAGACCAAGGCCCAGCCCCTTGACCGGGACAAGGGCGCTTCCGGCCGCCGTCGTCTTGGCGCCTGCCGCCGTCGTTCCGGCGGCCTTGGCCGCCAGCCCGGCGCCTTTGCCGCCGCCCGCAACGAAACCCTTGGTGGCGCCGGCCGCCGGAATGCCTTTCATGCCGGCGCCTTTCGCCGTGGCGCCTTTCATGCCGGCGCCTTTCGCCGTGGCGCCTTTCTTCGCAGCCATCTCACGAGCCGTCTCGCGGCCGCCCTCCCGGACTGCCTCGCGGCCGCCCTCCATTTCGGCTTCCGCCAATTTGCCGGCGGTTTTGGCTGCGGTGTCTTTGGCGGCGGCCCCGGATTGTGCCGTCAATGTTTGTGTCGCGACCATTGATCCAAGCTAGCAAGTGTTTCGTCCCTTTTGCCCGCCTGACTCGCCTGAAAATAAAGGAGTCAATCGCCTGGCAAAGGGCTCAAATTCTCTCGATAGGTTCTTCAACCACTCCCCCCCCCCCTCAACTTTAGGTTGCAGGGGGGGGGAATTTACTGAATTTTTAGCTCGCGTTGAATTTTCCACGAAATGGCTTGTCTGTCAACACAAGTTCATAAGAAATGGCTAAAAAAACAAACGATTGGACTTGCAATCAACAAGATCGCCGGCTCCAAAAATATTGAGGATGATAATCAGTATTAGTTGTATATTATTCAGGATACTGATTTTCTTATATTTTTTTCGCGTTCGGCGGCGGGTTGCCGGCGCCGGTGACGTCGGCCGCGCCGGCCGGCCTAATTCGCCGCCGCGTTCTTCTCGACCGCCTCTTTCAGCATCTCCATCAACGCCCGTCCGATCTCGCCGCCGTCGCCGCCGATCTTCTCGCGCAGCACCGCGCGCATGGCGTCGATGTGGGCCTTGACGATGTCGACGGCGGCGTCGTCCTCGCGGCAGCCCTCGCCGGTGCATTCGTAGAGCATCTTGCCGAAGATGGTGATCAGCGGATAGCCGAAGGTGCCTCCCTGGCCGCGCAGCTCGTGGGCCAACAGGTTGATCTGTTCGAAGTAGGTGTTGCGGCGCCCCTCCTTGGCCAGCACCTCGGCGCACAGTTTGGCGAGTTGCGACAGGTAGTTGTTGGCCCAATCGGTGAAGTCGAGGGCGGCGCGCTCCAGATGCGCCTCGGCCTCCTCCAGAAGATCGGTGGGCATCTCGCCGGGTTCGCCGCCGCCCATGCCGCCCGCCGCCATTTCCTTCAAGCGGTTGGGCAGGCGGAAGCACCAGACATCGGCGCTGCCTTTCTTCGGCTTCACCACCTTGGCGGCGGAGTAGACGGTGGTGATGTTCTCTTGTTTGGTCAGGCGCATCTCCTCGCCCAGGGGGCCGATTTGTTTGCGGCGGCGGTCGGGACCGAAATAGTTGGCGGTGGCGATGAACTGACGCGGGTAATCGATGACCTCGAGGATGCGTTTGTAGACCGTCTCGGCCGAGAACGGCTTGCCCAGAAACTCGGTGGCGCCCAAATCTCGCGCCGAGTTCACATAATCGCTGTCGGCGGCGCCGGACAGCATGATGATGGGCGCGAACCGGCTGGGAGATTCCTTCGCCGTGCGCAGCCAGCGCGTTAGCAACAGCCCATTGATAGGAGCCATCAGCAGGTCCGTGACCACCAGGTCCAAGCCGGCGGTGCTCGCCGTCTCCGGGTTGTCGCGCATGCCCTTAGCTCGATGGCCTCCTGGCCGTTGGCGCGGGCCGTCACATGGCCGAATCGAAAACTCCTCAGCATGTCCTCGAGGATGCGGCGTATAAAATTATTGTCCTCGACCAACAGCAACTTGAAACGTTGGAAATCGTAGACAGCCACGGGCCTGCTTTCTTTTCCGCCCTGAAATCAATCAACCAACGCTTTTTATAACTTTAAATTTCATTGCAGGTCCATCCACACTAACGCTTCAGTGGCGTTTGCCGATATCCTTGATGGTTCGCCTTTCCCACGACAACGGATTTTCAACCACGGCGACCATTTTCCCGGCCCGGCGCCGGCGCCCCGGCTCGGCCTCGGGCGCCGTTCGGCGCCCCGGAAAACCTGTTGTGCCATGCCGCCTCCAATAGCGATCATCACAGATTCCGTCAAGCCAGTAACAGTTGTAACTGGACTCCACCACCAAGCCCGAAAGCCCGTCCCCGAACGGTCGGCAAGGGTCGAACGTATAGGTTCGACGGCGGGGCGCGCCTCGACAGGCGGCGGGCCGATGGTTGGCAAATGCTGGACCAAATCCCTGTCGAGCAGCCGCTTGACCTCGCCGCATGATTGGGTGATCATTGCAATCGGGAGCTACGCCGAAAACGAATTTCCATCAACTATCTGACACGACCCGAAGCGGGCCACTGCTTTACTCCGACTGAGTTTTCATCATCAGACGCAAATCTAATTTAAAAATAGTATTGTCCGAAGGATGCCTTTCGTCCAAGCAAGTCGGATAACCGTCGGTATGCAAGCGATCCGACGGACGAGGAGTGGGGTTGCCGTGGGCAGAAGGGAGAGTATGCGATGACAAGAATGCAAAAAATAATCATAGCAACAATAGTAATTTGGTTTGTTGCGATGGTGTTCGTGGTAGGCCCCTTTCTTTTTGATTCTGGCATGGTTCCGGATCGCCCGGGACATGATTGGGACTGCGCGGCGAAGAGGACATGTTGAATGAACGCAACAGGTTGGGCTCTCGTATAATAGATGCATCCGCTCTACGCGCCTCCTCCGGCCAAGGCCCTTATTTTCCTTCACAACTCCCGTTGCGGCGGAAACAGCGTTAACAACATCCTCGCCGAAGAGTTCGGTGCATCGGCGATTTTCAAACTCGGCCAGGTCTCGGCTCGAAAAAACAATACGGTGTTTTCAAGGAATTTTTGCGTTCGCGGTTCCCCGGCGACGCGTGACGCGCGATTCGCGCCGACACGGCCTTGCGCCGTCCATTTCGCCGGCCGCAAGGAGCTTGCCGGCCCAGGTGGCGGCATGAATACCTGGCTGTAAATCACAAAATTATCGCAACCTTAACCTTTTCTTTTATTAAACTGCCAACATGCCGGGATCAAAAACCAGAGATGAAACAACCGACTGGGAAGCCGTTTTTGAAAATAAAGAGAACGGCTTCGTATCTCTGATCGAAAATGCGCCCTCGAAGGCGGCGCTCAGGAAATGCACGAATATCGTAATTCATGCGCTTCTTCGGCGCAAAGACGATGCCGCCAACAAATTGGCATGTAAAAAATCGCTTGAAAAAATCATTCCGGCGGAAGCCGATGCCGACACAAAAACCGGTGCGGATATGGAAACGACAAGAATAAAAATAGTCGAACTTCTGCGCACAATAAAAGAAATTCGTAAGAAGAAAGCTCTGGATTGTGATCTCTCGGGACAGAAACCACAACCGCCAAAGACGATGAAGACAACGATAATGCCAAAGAGGCCGCGGTGGAGAAAAGATCTTTCGACGACACCGCCAACGCATTCGCCGATCTCTGCCGGATGGTGGGTGGGAAGAAACTGCCAAACTCGCCGGCCGGGAGGGAATTACGCGATATTCTTGGCCTTGTATTGCTTTTTATTGGGATCGGTATCGTATTTTTAGTATTTCAGAATATTCAGATTCTTGAGAACATTTGGCAAAATACCATCTTTCACCAGCAACCGTAGACAGCGGCCCGGGCTTTTATCAGGTCGCCTTCGGGCGTCATTTCACGGAGGCGCGTGGGTTGCGCCGCGCCGCCGGGCGGACGCCGCTCGCGGCGTCTACAAAATGATCCAGGCGGCCAGCCCCAGAAAGGCGGCGAAGCCGACGATGTCGGTGATGGCGGTCAGCAACACGCTCGACGCAACGGCGGGATCGATGCCGCTGCGTTCGAGCATCAGAGGGATGGTCGTGCCGGCCAGGCCGGCGACAACCAGGTTGATGATCATTGCCAGGGCAATGACCAAGCCGATGATAGCGTCGCCGAACCAGAACCAGGCGACGGCGCCGGTCAAAAGGGCGAACAAAACGCCGTTGATGCCGCCGACCAGCAGCTCCTTGCCGATGACGCGCATGGCGTTGGTCGGGGTGAGTTCCTTCATGGCCAGCGCCCGCACCGCCACGGTCATGGTCTGGGTGCCGGCGTTGCCGCCCATGGAGGCGACGATGGGCATGAGGATCGCCAGCGCCACGATTTGGTCGATGGTTCCTTCGAAATAGCCGATGACCACCGAGGCCAGGATGGCGGTGCAGAGGTTGACCAGCAACCACGAGAACCGCGAACGGGTGGTTTTGACGGCGGCGTCGTAGAGGTCATCCTCGGAAACCCCGCCCAAGCGCATGATGTCTTCCTCGTGCTCCTCGTCGATGACGTCGACCACGTCGTCGACGGTGATGGCCCCGACCAGGCGCCCGCCATCGTCCACCACCGGCGCCGAGACCAAGTCGCGCCGCCGAAACAAGAACGCCACCTCTTCTTGGTCCATGACCGCTGGAATCAGCTTCATTTCGGACTCCAGGATGTCGGTCACCGGGACCGGACGCGTGGTTCTAAGCAGCCGGCTCAAAGGGATGGAGCCGACCGGTTTGTGGGTCGGATCGACGACGAAGATATCGTAAAAAATGTCCGGCATGGCGTCATCCGCCCGCTCGGCGCTCCGGCGCATGAAATCGATGGTTTCACCCACCGTCCAGTACGTCGGCACGGCGACCAACTCCCGCTGCATGAGGCGGCCGGCGCTGTCCTCCGGATAGGCAAGGCTTGCCTCGATGAGGGTCCGGTCGCCGGCGGGAATGGCCTCCAGCAACTGTTTTTGTTCATCTTCGTCCAGTTCCTCGATAATCTGTACGGCATCGTCGCTGTCCAACTCCGCCACCGCCGCGGCGGCCTCTTCGATGCCCAACTGTTCGATGATCCCGTCGCGAACCGCATCGTCCAGTTCGGACAGGATTTCGGGGTCGAAATCGGCGCGGATGACCTCGACCAGGAGATGGCGCTCTTCCGGGCTCAGGCGTTCCAAAAGGTCGGCGGCATCGGCGTAATGGAGGGAACCGACGAAGTCCTTGACGCGCCCGAAATCACCTTCGGCCAGGGCCTCGACAATGTCTTTCTCGATTTCGCCAGCCAGCTCGTAGACGGCCTTCTCCGCGGCGTTTGCCTTGGCGTCACGCTTTTCCGTCTGCCGCGCCGGATCTCTCGCCATGCCGTTTCCCATTATCCGGAAACTTGGCCGCCGCCAAGTCGGGGCCTACGAAAGAAGCCCGCCGCGAAGGCGGCGGGCTTCAAGGAATGGTGCGGTCGAGAAGACTCGAACTTCCACGGGGTTTCCCCCACAGCGACCTCAACGCTGCGCGTCTACCAGTTCCGCCACGACCGCAAATCTCCTTGCGTCAACCGATGCGGTTGCCGTTACATGATGCCGGGGAATAGCAAATCCCCAAGCTCCGATCAAGCGTTGCAACGATGGTTCGGCCGGACGCCACCGGCGGACGGAAATGGCGATGATGACGTCTTCGAGGACGGCGGCGGCGAAAAGGCAAAAGGTGGTGGAACTCAGGCTCGGCGGCGGACTGGTCCCCTACCCCGAGGCCGTCGCCTTCATGGAACGCCGGGTCGCCGACATCCGCTCGGGTCTGGCGCCGGAAACCCTGTGGCTGCTTGAACATCCCTCCCTCTATACGGCCGGCACCAGCGCCGGCGGCGGCGAACTCCTCGATGCCGGCCGATTGCCCGTCTTCACCGCCGGGCGGGGCGGCCGCTATACCTATCACGGCCCCGGCCAGAGGGTGGCCTATGTGATGCTCGACCTGATGGCCCGGGGAATGGATGTCCGCTCCTTCGTCCGCGGCCTGGAAGCCTGGCTGATCGCGACTTTGGCCCATTTCGACATCCGCGGCGAGTGCCGCTCCGGGCGAGTCGGCGTCTGGGTCGGGGGCGGCGGCGGCGAGGCAAAAATCGCCGCCATCGGGGTACGCGTCCGGCGCTGGGTCACCTACCATGGCATTTCCATCAACATCGATCCGGACCTCGGCCATTTCGAGGGAATCGTTCCCTGCGGCCTTGCCGGGCACGGCGTGACCTCGCTCAAGGAGCTTGGGATCGCCACCGGCATGGCCGAGGTCGATGCCGCCCTGATCGCCGCTTTCGAGGAGATTTTCGGAACCCCCGCAAAATAATTTAGGCAAATATTGACACAGGTCAATGCGCCAAGCGGCGGTTTAGTACATAACAGAGTGTAGAGCCTGCGACTGTGAATTTATACATGGCTTACGGGAACGAAGGAGCGTGGCCGAGGAACGTCGGTATCGGCACCAAGGCCGACATCGAGGCCATGACGCTCAAAGACAAGGCAGCCACGAAGTAACGGATCGCAACGAGTTTTTTAAGGCGATAGGAGATCAATAAATGGCCGTCGTCGAAACCCTGGACTATTACCGTCCCCGTGTCCGCAAACCCGCCAAAAAGGTTGCCGCGCCGGCGCTGATTCCGGTCAAACCACCGCCCAGGGCGACGGTAAAAATCCCGAAATATCTCAGGGATGTTTACACTTGGGCCTATATCGATCCGGCTAATGTCCGGCTTCTGGATCATAACTGGGTCGTCAACACGGTGTTGTGGGGAAACAAAGACCGCCTGCAGCGCGTCCTTTTCGACGAACTGGAACCGGGCCAGCATGTCCTTCAGGCCTGCTGTGTCTACGGCGATCTGACGCCGAAGCTGGCGCATCTGCTCGGCCCCCAAGGGCGGCTGGAGGTAATCGACGTGTCTCCGGCGCAGATCGAGGCCTGTGAACGCAAGGTGCGGGATATTCCCCAGGCCACGGCGCGGTTTGCCGACGCGGCGCGCCCCGGTGGCGGTCCTTACGACGTGGTCGTCAGCTTCTTCCTCCTGCACGAAATGCCGGACGGCTATAAACGCGCCGTCGTCGATGCCTTGCTGGCGAGTCTTGCGCCGGGCGGCAAGGCTGTGTTCATCGACTACCATAAGCCCGATCCCTGGCATCCCCTGAAATGGATTACCGCCCTCGTCTTTGCCCTGCTGGAGCCCTTCGCCAAAAGCATGTGGCGCCATAGCATCGCCGGTTTCGCCAGCGCGGCGGAGGGCTTCACCTGGCGGAAGGAGGCCTATTTCGGTGGCCTGTTCCAGAAAGTCGTCGTCGAGCGGCGAGTGGAGGACCAGGTAGGCGCAGTCTGGTGCGAACCCGTCTCCGGGGAAACCCTTATCCGATCCAGACACCGCTGGTGAGGTCGCGCCCAGCGACGGCGAAGACCCCATCGACCCATCCGTTCTGAAGGACGTGTTCGGCGATGACGAGGATACGCTCCGGGAAATTCTTCAGGATTTTGTGGTACCCGCGCGGAACATTGTATGTGAAATCGAGGAAGCTTACGAAGCGAAGCCGGCTGCTGGTGTAGGCGCCGCCGCCCACAAGCTGAAGTCGTCATCACGGGCCGTGGGCGCCAATGCGCTCGCTGATCTCTGTGCCGAACTCGAAGCCGCGGGCAAGTCGGACGGCTGGGATGCAATCAAGACCCACATTCCCCACCCCGGCGGCCTGATGCAAGCCGCCACCGAATACATCAAGGCGTTATAATTCAAGAGTCCGGAAAGGGTCTTGGCTGTGTAAGAACGTAGCTGAACAATTGTCTTGCTTATCTGATTTCCGATTGCTCCCGGTTTGGGACCGATTTTCGTAATATTAGCTCTGGAGTCCGTTGTGGCTGTTTTTGGGCGTTCCGAGAGGAGATATTGCCGCCGGACGGCAGGCAGAATGGGGTGTTTTAC
>PVBE010012344.1_pt1 | contig 15514 bp, 13 predicted proteins | sample 1631181 | NCBI WGS metagenome assembly PVBE01 (sample SAMN08397723, study PRJNA350692) | Marine metagenome, whole genome shotgun sequencing project. | isolation source: water | place: Pacific Ocean | collected 2012-04 | reverse complement strand
TGATCTCTAAATATCTCTTCTACACGATCTGGACTGTACCGGAGCCGGATTCTTGAATTGTTCCAATTTCGGTACATGTATGACCTGATTCATGAATGATTTGTGATGCTTTTTCTACTCCATCTGGAGAGACTACAAGAATCATTCCAATTCCCATATTGAAAACTTTTTCCATTTCTGTTTGGGTTATTTGACCCATCTTCTGTATTTCTGTAAATATCTGGGGTGGCGACCATGATTCTCGGTTGATAAGCGCATCTACATTTTTAGGTAGCACCCGATTTAGGTTCCCGGGTATTCCTCCACCGGTGATATGAGCGATAGCTTTAATTTTTTGTTGGCCCATTATCTTGAGGATCGTTGGAGCGTAAATAATCGATGGTAAAAGTAGTTCTTCTTGGACACTTGTTTCAGCTCCATCCCATGCCGGATCCTCTAACTTCTTTTCACTAATTTCGAAATAAATTTTTCGTGCGAGAGAGTATCCGTTGCTACGCAATCCCGGTGAATGTATACCGATAATGACGTCGCCAGAAGTTACTTCTTCACCAGTGATCATTTCTTTTTTGTCAACTACCCCGACGCTGAATCCAACCAGTTCAAAATCTCCTGCGTTCATAAGTCCGGGATGTTCAGCCATCTCTCCGCCGATTAGCGCACATCCGGCTTCTTGACACCCTTCGCTTATTCCCTGCACAAGTAATTCAATTTGGGATGGTTCTAGTGTCCCAACGGAAATGTAATCAAGAAAATAAAGAGGTTCTGCACCGACACAAATAAGGTCATCAACACACATTGCGACAAGGTCCAATCCGATAGTGTCATATTTTTGAGCCATAACTGCAACTTGGGCTTTTGTTCCTACCCCATCGGTAGATGACACGAGAACTGGGTGTTCCCGACCTGTTTGCGATATATCAAACGCTCCGCCAAAACCTCCAATATCGCTTAAGACTTCTTTTCGCTGGGTGGCTCGTATAGCTGGTTGTATTCGCTGCACGGCTTCTTCACCAGCATCTATATTGACCCCAGCCGCTTCATATGTTTCCTTCTTGTTTGTTTCAGCCATCGGCTTTACCGGCAATTGTTGACGTAACTTCCCCAACGGGGATTTCATTTGGATTTATAAGTGGTGTTATTGATTGCTCGCCATCATTTTTCTCTAGGATTTGTTTTGAAAGATTCTCAGGGATCTCAACCGGGTATTCCCCTGTTAGGCACGCGGAACAAAATCCGGCATTACTTGTTCCAGTTGCTTCTATCAATCGGTCAAGAGTCAGATACGAAAGGGAATCAACGTCTAAGTAGTCCTCTATCTCTTGGACTGTGAGGTTTGAAGCAAGAAGCTCTGATCTAGTTCCGGTATCCATCCCGTAAAAACATGGCCACCTGTATGGTGGCGAAGAAATTCGCATATGGATTTCTTTCGCTCCAGCTTCTCTGAGCATACGAACCATAGCTTTAGTCGTTGTTCCCCTAACTATTGAATCATCAACCACAACTAATCTGTTGCCTTCAATGGTGTCCCGAAGCGGGTTGAGTTTCATTCGGACTCCTAGTGAACGTAACTCTTGATTCGGAGCGATGAAGGTCCTACCGATGTACCGGTTCTTTACAAGCCCTTGTGCATAGGGGATATTAATTTCTTTTGCGTATCCTTCTGCTGCTGGTATTCCGGATTCTGGAACTCCCATGACAACATCAGCATCAGCTGGTGCCTGTTGGGCTAGTAATTGCCCCATGCGAACTCTGGCATGATGAACGCTTTGGGTGTACAACTGCGTATCTGGTCTTGCAAAATACACAAATTCAAAGATGCAGAGATTAGGATTTATCCGTTCTGTGGGAAATGGATGTATTGATCGAACTCCAGTCGCGCTAATGACCACCATCTCGCCTGGATCTATTTCTCGAATGAAATGAGCTCCGATAATATCTAAAGCTGGCGTTTCAGAAGCTAGGACCCATCCATTTTCAAGTTTCCCTAAACATAAAGGTCGAAATCCATTTGGATCGCGTACTCCTATGATGTTGGCTTCATCCATGAGGACAAATGAAAATGCTCCTTCTAGTTTCGGAAGGACTTTAACCAAAGATCTTTCAAGTTCTCTTCCATCAGAAGAGTTCTGGTTTGATGTTTGACTTATGCATTGCCCTATCAGCTCTGCGACAAGGTCGCTATCGCTAGTCACAGTTCCAGGTAACATGCCAGCTTCATGCGCTAATTCTTCAGTGTTTGTTAGATTCCCGTTGTGACCTAACGCAAATTCTCTCTGGGCTATTCCCCTATACACGGGTTGGGCGTTTCGCCATGAACTTGAACCGGTAGTGCTATAACGTGTCTGCCCGATACCAAGATGCCCATCCAGTCCAGCTAGTGTCCTATCGTTAAAGACGTTTGAAACTAGTCCCATATCTTTGACCACTGTGATGGTCTCACCATCACTTGTCGCTATTCCTGCAGATTCTTGGCCTCTATGTTGAAGTGCGTAAAGACTGAGGTAATTCATGTGAGCAACAGCTTGACCAGGAGCGTAGATTCCGACCACACCACATGCTTCACGCGGCGAATCATTGTCAAAGTTATTGTCGTCCACCGCCACTCTGGAATTCTTTCAGATTATTGACCAGTTAGTAAGGATGACTTGCAATAGGTTTGATTTAGCCACCGATGGGTTTGGCATATTCGGAAAGAAGGGGTTCAATGGGATGACCGTGCTGTTATCAATTAAGATAGAGGTTAGGTAAGTGGATTGGGGAACCTGAGGAAATGAAACTATGACAACTTCTGAGCATCTTGACTTAAATAATTATGATCCAATGGATCGCGAAGTCCAACAATGCCCTTTTGACCATTATGCGGCTCTTCGAGATCAAGGACCCTTGTTTTTTCATGAACAGTCAAACATGTTCTTTGCGTCAAGATTGGATGTAGTGAACGAAATCCTTCGTGACACTTCAACTTTTTCTTCTCGGATGGCAAGTACAACAGCGAAACCAGATCCTGAAACTTTGAAAGCTATTGCTGAGATACAGAGTCAGGGTTTCCCGCGTCGAGAAACAATGCTTACAATTGATCCGCCGTACCATACCCGCTATCGGAAACTTGTTTCAAAAACATTTTCTGCTCGGCGAATAGCAAGCCTTGAAGATTCAATAAGGAAAATCGCTATAGACCTAATTGAAGCTTTCCCTGAGAAAGGAACTGTTGATTTCCATAACGACTTTGCCGTGGCTTTCCCTGTTCGCGTAATTCATGATGCTCTTAATATGGCTCCAGAGGTAGAAGACAAAGTCCGGGGTTGGTCAGATGCTGCAACCGCAGCTATTGGTAACAAGCTGTCCCATGACGAATGGATCGACGCTATTACTGAGCAAATGAAAAATCAAGAGTATTGGCACTCAGAATATGAGAAACGGTTAGAAACTCCTCAGGATGATGTTATGTCTGGACTAGCTCATGCTGACTTCGCTGATCCTGATTTACCCGAAGGTGAAACAAGGAAGCTTGATTTCGCCGAGATTTATAGCATTATTCAGCAATTAATGGTTGCTGGTAATGAAACAACAACAAAATTTCTAGATGAGACAATGCGAATTCTTATTGAAGAGCCAAAATGGTGGCATGCTCTAGAAGACGACCCCGAAAGCAACATCTACGGAGTTGTTGAAGAAGGTCTGAGAATGTCTTCGCCTAATCAGGGTTTGTTTCGCACAGTGACTCAAGATACTGAAGTGCAGGGGGTGCCAGTTCCAAAAGGCTCACGGATTTGGGTCATGTTTGGAGCAGCGAACAGGGATGAAAGAACATTTAGCGATTCAGAATCATTTAATCCCAACCGAGAAAACATTAAAGAACATATTGCTTTCGGTAAGGGCCACCACTTCTGCATTGGGGCTCCTCTATCACGGCTTGAAGGAAAGGTCGCTTTGGAAGAGTTAGTAAAGAGGCTGAAACTCCCTTCATTTTCAGAAAACAACACATTTGAATATGAATCTAGTTATGTTCTTCGAGGTTTAGCTGGGCTGGAACTTGAAATTGAAAAACGCTAGAGAGAACCATGTCGGCTAGCGTTCAAGTCGATTTAGATAACTACGACCCTATGGATTATGACGTGCAGCAATGCCCGTTCCCTCATTATGCTGCCCTTAGAGAACAAGGGGCTCTTTTCTACCACGAGCAGACAAAAACTTATATCGCATCTCGAATGGACATCGTTAATTTAATCGTGAGGGATACAGATACTTTTTCGTCAGAAAGATCTAACGCTAAAGTCCCGACAGAAGATATCAAAACTCAAAATGAAATAGATGCAATCTTGGCAAGGGGTTGGCCACGTGCTGAGACGATGCTAACTATCGACCCTCCTTATCAGACGCGCTACCGTAAACTCGTTTCTCGAACGTTCTCAGCGAGAAAAATTGGAGGTTATGAAGATAAAGTACGCGAAATTGCGATTGATCTAATTGAAAAGTTTCCAAAAAAGGGATCGATCAATTTTGATGAAGCCTTCGCTACCCCACTTCCAGTGAAGGTAATCCACTACGCGTTGAACATGTCCCCAGAAGTTGAGAACAAGGTTAAATGGTGGTCTGATGCTAATAACTATGACTTAGGTGCTAATCCCTCAAAGGAAATGAGAATAGAAAAAGCTGAATCTATTGTCGATTGTCAAAATTATTGGTTTTCTGAATACGAAGAGAGACTCGTGAACCCTCAAGAAGACATACTCTCGGACTTGACCCATGCTGATTTTAATGATCCCGACCTTCCAGAAGGTCAAACTAGAAAGCTACAATTTCCCGAAGTTTATGGAATCATCCGACAACTGATGGTCGCAGGAAACGAAACGACAACAAAGTTTTTGAACGAAACGATGCGTCTTCTAATAGAGAATCCAAAATGGTGGGAAAAACTTGAAAATGATCCAGATGGGATAGCATATGGAATCGTCGAAGAAGGCCTTCGCGCTTCATCTCCTACTCAAGGTCTTTTCAGAACTGTCACTCAAGAAACACAAATCGAAGGAATCAAAATACCGAAAGGTGCGCGTATCTGGGTGGTTTTTGCAGCTGCTAATCGGGATGATCAAGAATTCTCTTGCCCGGAGGAATTTATTCCTGATCGTGAGAATGTGAATAAGCATCTCGCTTTCGGCAAGGGGCATCATTTCTGTATTGGCGCTCCTCTTTCTCGCCTTGAAGGAAAAGTCGCATTCGAAGAGCTTGGAAAACGGATTAAGCTTCCAAGCTTTAACGCTGAGAATACTTTTGAGTACGAACCAAGTTATGTCCTGCGCGGGTTAGCTGCTTTACATCTAGACATTGAAAAAAGGTAGCCTTTAACCTTGTGTAGTCCCGCCTTCAAATGCTGTGGGTAGGTGACTTTTCCATTTATTTTTCATGCTCTGAAGTTCTAGATCAAGTAAACCCTTGATTGTAAAGCGGTCTCCATGTGCGAGTCCTATCCGCGCTTTTGGAACTTCTGCAGCGGTAAGAATTTCTTCAACATTGGTCAATTCGTCAGGGTTAATTGCAAGAACAACTCTTGATGAGGATTCCGAAAATAACGCTTCGTGGGATGAGATCCGAGCAAGAGAACATCCGACTCCTGAAGCAATTGCCATTTCCGCTGTTGCAACTCCGATCCCCCCGACAGAAACATCATGAACTGCGGTAACTAATTTTTTCTGAACAAGTTCGCATGTGATCTCACAGATTTTTTTATGGATATCATAATTAAGTTCACGCAAAATTCCTTTGCGATGCCCTTGCTCAAATGCCCATGCGCTGCCTGAAAGCCCTTCTGGTTCAGGGCCGATCACGATTAATCGATCTCCTTCCGACCATTTTTGTCCAGGCGGTGGAGCATCAAGATTATCTATGACTCCTATAACACCGACAATAGGTGTCGGGTCTATGTTTGTTCCTTGACTTTCGTTATACAGACTCACGTTGCCGCCCACAACAGGTAAATCAAATTCTCTACATGCTTCCGACATGCCATCAACTGCTTCACTTAATTGCCACATCACCGTTGGATTCTCTGGGTTTCCAAAATTCAGGCAATTTACGAGTGCTCGGGGTTCGGCGCCTACACAAGCAAGATTGAGAACCGCTTCGGCGACACTCATTGCAGTTCCTAAACGTGGATTGATAGCGCACCATCTATGGTTCCCATCTGTCGTTACAGCCAAGCCGCGCCCTGTTTCTCGGCCAGAGATTGGATCTTTAAGCCGGAGAACTGCTGCGTCGCCACCAGGGCCAACAACGGTATTTAGGAAAAGCTGTGAGTCATATTGTGAGGTAACCCATTCAAGGTCTGATAGCAGATTTACCAAGTCCTCTCCAATATCTTTTGGTTTCGGTAACTGTTCTGCTGTGTCTTCTTGAAAGAGTTCTAGGTCATCTGGAGGCGCTAGTGGCCTCTCGTAGAGGGGCGCATCTTCGTGAAGTGAAATTGCTGGAACTTCTCCCAAGACAGTTCCGTTCAATCCATCCATTATTCGTAGAAGTCCGCCTTCAGTGACCTTACCTACGACTGAAGATCTTATTTCCCATTTTTTACTAATCGCAGTTACTTGCTCAAGATTGTCGGGTGTGACTATGGCAAGCATTCTTTCCTGTGATTCACTGGTCATAATCTCGTAGGGATGCATGCCTAATTCTCTTTGGGGAACTGCTGAAACATCGAAATCCATTCCAACTCCACCACGTGATGCTGTTTCAGAGGCGGCGCATGAGAGTCCAGCTCCCCCAAGATCTTGTATACCTACAACAAGTCCTGCATCTAGTAATTCAAGGCAACATTCAATAAGGCGTTTTTCTTCAAATGGGTCGCCTACTTGAACGCTCGGCCTTTTATCAGCATCCGCTTCATCGTCTCCGAAGCCTGCAGAAGCGAGTACGCTAACGCCGCCTATGCCATCCCTACCAGTTGTGGCTCCTAGAAGAACTGCTAAGTTGCCGATACCAGAAGCTTGTCCGAGTACGAGACGATCTTTAGGGAGTATCCCTAAACACAAGACATTTACCAAAGGGTTCCCTATGTATGTTTGGTCAAAAACTGTTTCTCCCCCAATGTTGGGTACTCCCACGGAATTTCCATAACCGGAAATGCCACTGACTACCCCTTCAGCTACCCATTTGCTTCTAGCATCTTCAAGTGGGCCAAATCGTAACGGATCCATAATCGCAATTGGTCGAGCACCCATTGTGAAGATATCGCGAATGATTCCTCCGACACCAGTCGCTGCGCCCTGATAGGGCTCAATATAACTCGGATGATTATGGCTTTCTATCCGAATTGCTATCGCTATATCATCGCCGACATCTATAACCCCTGCGTTTTCGCCTGGGCCAACGAGTACATGTTCTCCCTCTGTAGGAAGTCTTTTCAAATGCACTCTTGATGATTTGTATGAACAGTGTTCACTCCACATGACTGAATACATTGCTAATTCAAGATGGTTTGGTTCTCTACCCAAGATTTCAATGATTTTTTCAAGTTCCGGATCGGTAAGCCCTAATGTGCGATGAAGTGGTTCCGTCATCGTTGCTCAATTTGAATTGATATGTGAAAGTTGATGAAGTCACACTGCGTTAAGATTGTCCTTTGGTTTTTAGAGACGATGCGATTATCCATTGGCACTCTCTAAGAAACTTTGGAGTAATGGTTTCCCGTCTGTGCTCCCGAGAAGATCATGGCATGCGCGTTCAGGGTGTGGCATTAATCCAACAACGTTACGTTCTTTATTGCATATTCCAGCGATGTCGCCCATTGAACCATTCGGGTTATCTTCATAGGTCAAGAGAATTCTGTCATTGTTTCTTAACTCATTCAGTGTGTCTTCGCTGCACGTATAGTTTCCTTCGAAATGATTAATAGGGATTTTGAGATCAACCCCTATTTGTGTCTGTGATGTAAGAATTGAATTTGTTGAGACAACTTTTAGAGTTACGGTTTTGCAGAGAAATTTAAGTCCAATGTTTTTTTGTAGAGCTCCTGGTAAAAGTCCCACTTCGGTTAATACTTGAAACCCGTTGCATATCCCTACGACAGGACCACCCTTCTTTGCGAAATCCACAATAGATTCCATTGCTGGGGAGAACCGTGCAATTGCACCCGGCCTTAGGTAATCACCATGTGCGAATCCTCCGGGGATAATCACACCATCTACATTTCCAATTTCTGGAGATCCATGCCAAAGTAACTGTGTTTCCGCCCCGAGATCTTTAACTGCTTCAACAGCATCCTGTTCGCAATTAGAGCCTGGGAAAACAATGACTCCGATGGTGGGGCTCACTCGGCACCTTGAATGGTGATTGATGCATCTTCAATAACGGGATTCGTTAAAAAGCGGTCACAAAGCTCCTGAACTGTTGCGCGAGCAGTTTCTTCATTATCCGATTCAAGGTTGAATCGTATGCTCTTCCCCACCCGAACATTACTGACTCCTTGAAATCCAAGTTTTGGGGTCGCATTCTCTATCGTTGAGCCTTGAGGGTCAGCTATTCCTTCTCTAAGTCGTACTTCTACACATGCTTCGTATTGCATTCCCCAATGCTGCCACAACCGGAGGTACGAGGTGAGTATCTACCCATCAGTTTCAAAAATTAAGTTCCCAGATAGTCACGGACTCGATTTTGTAAATGTCGTACACGGATCTCTTGATAGTTCCCTAGAGTTTGACCACGTTTGAAACTTGATTTAAATCCACGGGTCTGTGCAGCTAGATTTGCAGTGTCTTGATCATAGATTCTGCCAAGAGGGCCAACGCCTTCAACCGTTGAGTAGCTTACATCGATATCGAGTTGAATCACTTCTGGTGGGTCTGGGGCTTTCCCGTCAATAGGTCTCGGGCGCATGAAAATCAGGTCAAAATAGCAATAGTCGGGACTCTCGGGGTCCGGTCGAAAGCGGTAGACCATCGGTAAAGATAAACCAGGGAAGAAAAAGGCGTTAGGGAAAAGAAAATACTCAATAGAGTCAAGTGTTAAGGATTCACTTAGCTGTGTGAAGTCATGCCCGTATTCTTTTCCCATTTGTTCTTGAACAAATTTCGCATAATAATCTCGTGCTCTCACTCCTTCAGGAAGGTTAAATTCTCCTTTCCCAAACATTCTTCCACTGAGATGCGCAAGGATTTCATCTTCCGTACGTGGGTTTTCCTTTAGTGGACTATTTAAACCTCTGGTATGGATAAAACGGGAGACGTTGTCACCAAAGACGTCGTATTGCGTGGTCACTTCATCTCCGAGTTGCCCTGTTGAGTGGGTTTCGCGCACATGATATGCCTCAATGAATGCTTCTGCTCCAGCTTTCCAGTTACATGGAAGATGTTTGCGAATATGTGTTTCTATATATCGGTCGGAAAGACCCCAGTCTTTCCAATGTTCGGGGAGTACCCCGAGAAATTCATGCAACGGTTCGGCATCTTGATCAAAGTTAACGAAAATAAAACCTTCCCATACGTCCACTTTCATTTCAGGAAGTTGATGGGATTCTTGAGACACATGAGGAAAATCCCATGATCCCGGGAGGTCAACAAGTTGTCCTTCTAGTGACCAAGTCCAGCCATGAAATGGGCAGCGAAGTTCCTTGCTGAATCCACAGGTTCCGGGTTGTTTAAGTTGCGTTCCACGGTGCATACAGGCGTTGTAATAGGCTTTTATAGAACCATCGTTTGTTCTGACAATTAACGATGACAAATCGCCAATATCATAAACAAAGTAATCTCCCGGTTCTGGAATGTGATCAACATGGCACGCCCATTGCCAGACCTTGGACCATAGGAGTTCATATTCTGCCGATGCGAAATCTGTCGAAATGTAGTTTTCATACGGTATATCGTTATCTCCTAGAAACTCATAAGATTCATCTAGTAATGGTGCTGGTGGTGGAGTGGGGTCAGCAAGTAACTCGTCGCGCAGGGAAGGTCCTTCTTGACGTGCTTCCCCCGGTTTCAATGAATCCTGCTTTTCCATTACCCCCATCATAAATCCTCTTAGGCCATATGTGTCTAGTTCCTTTGAGAGAAGTTACAGAAATTGCTATGAGGTTACGGATTTAACCGGGCCAATTATCCAGATTTTTGTCACTTATCAGTTCATAGCCTTCTCGGTATCTTTGTGAACTGGCTGCGATGACATGGGGAGGTAATTGTGGTGGAGGAGGAGATTTATCCCAATCAAGACCGTCGAGGAAGTCGCGCACAGGTTGTTTATCAAAGGAAGGTGGAGTCGTCCCTGGGGTCCACTCATCAAGTGGCCAAAAGCGTGATGAGTCCGGTGTCAAAATTTCATCAGCTACAACAAGTGTCCCTTCTATGAAACCCATTTCGAATTTGGTATCAGCAATTATGATTCCACGACCTAAAGCATATTCCGAACCTCTTGTGTAAAGTTCCAATGCTTTTTCTCTAGCCATTTCTGCAACATCATCACCAACTATTTCTGCTGCCTGTGCAAAAGAAATATTCTCATCATGTAGTCCATCTTCAGCTTTGGTAGATGGGGTAAAAACAGGTTCAGGCAATTTTTCTGACTCGCGTATATTTTTTGGAAGTTCTGTCCCGTGCATCGTTCCATGCTTTTCGTATTCTTTCCAAGCAGAGCCTGTGATGTAGCCGCGAACAATACATTCAATGGGGAGCATCTCAACTTTTCTTACAAGCATTGATCTCCCCTCAATCTCAGGAACTTGAGCTTGTTGTGGGAAGTCGGAAAGATCTGTAGAAATTAAGTGTGACTCCATTGAGCCTGATAAGTACTCAAACCAGAAGGTTGACATTGCCATGAGAACTCTTCCTTTATCAGGGACTGGTTGATCCATAACAACATCAAAGGCTGAAATGCGGTCGCTAGTCACCATGAGGTATTGGTCATTGCCAGCGTCATAGATATCCCGTACTTTTCCTGAATACACATGGGGTAGGTTTAATTGATAGGCGGGTTCTCTACTCATATATTTCTCTTTAAATTATCGGTTCAGGGTCATATTCTAAAGCATTTGGGAAAAGGGCTTGAAGGTCTTGGATGCGAAGCGCTACTTGTTTGATTTGTTGACTAGCTAATCCGATTGACCTTTCATTTATCACCTCACCTAGTTCTTCTTCAGTGAGTGGGAAACGTTCATCATTTCCTAATTGACTGATAAGAAGATTTTCGCCTTTATCTTCATTGCGTAGCGTAAGAGCTGCTGTGACAGCATGCTCTTTTATGATTTCATGAGCTTCTTCTCTTCCCATTCCATTTGCAACTGCTGCGGTTAGGATCTTTGTCGTACTCAGGAATGGCAGAAAATGGTTAAGTTCACGTTCAATGACCCGTGGATAAATCCCAAAATCTTTAAGGATTGTCAAAAATGTCTGGAGTAAGCCATCCATAGCGAGGAATGCGTCAGGAAGAGCAACTCTTCGTACTACGGAACAACTAACGTCACCTTCATTCCATTGGTCTCCTGTGAGATCGGTAACCATGGATAAGTATCCTTTTAAGACATGCGATAGTCCACCGATACGTTCGCATGATCTCATATTCATTTTGTGAGGCATAGCTGAAGAACCAACTTGTCCTTCTTGAAAGCCTTCAGTCGCTAAGTCATGACCTGCCATTAGGCGTAATGTTTTTGCAAGGTTGGATGGCCCGCTTGAAAGTTGAACAAGCGCACTGATGACATTGAAATCTATAGATCTCGGGTATACCTGGCCGACACTTTCGAGTGTGGCAGTGAATCCTAAATGTTTAGCAATACGTTGTTCAAATTCTTTGACCTGATTTGGGTTTCCTAGTAATTCAAGTAAATCTTGTTGCGTTCCTACTGGGCCCTTTATTCCTCGCAAAGGATACGTTTGTAACGTATGTGTAAGTCTTTCAAAGGCTAGAAGCATTTCTTCAGCGGTATTGGCGAAGCGCTTTCCCACGGTGGTGACTTGCGCAGCGACGTTATGTGTTCTCCCCGTTATAGGAGTTTCGCTATATTGTTCAGCTAGTACTGCTAGTTGTGAAAGCGCTGCGACAGTTTGAGTTTGTATGATTTCTATACTTTGTTGAATCTGAAGTTGTTCAATGTTTTCTGTTAGATCTCGTGATGTCATCCCTTTATGGATATGTTCATATCCTGCTAGGTCGCAGAATTCTTCTATCCGAGCTTTAACGTCGTGTTTAACTATTGTTTCTCTTTCACGTAATGATGCCAGGTCAATATCGTTTTTTGTTCTCTGGTAAGCAGCAATTACTTCTTCGGGTATATCTGATCCGAGGTCGCGTTGAGTTTGTAGTACCGCTATCCAAAGTTCGCGTTCAAGTAGCACTTTATTTTCAGCGGACCAGATGCTGACCATCGCATTACTGGCGTACCGATCAGCTAGAACGTTCGGGAGGGTCATCTTGTCGCCATTTCTCTTTTGTAGGCAGCTAATTTATCTGCGATTTCTTTATTTTCTATGCCTAGCATTTGTAGAACAAGAAGCGCTGCATTTTGTGATCCATCAATTGCTACTGTCGCAACAGGGACACCTTTGGGCATTTGTACAGTTGCGTATAGAGCATCTTGCCCATTTAAAGCACCACCTGATAGGGGAACACCTACGACGGGTAAGGTTGTGTGTGCTGCGACGACCCCTGCTAAATGCGCTGCCATTCCTGCTCCACAGATAAAAGCTACAAATCCATTTTCTCTGGCGGTTGTTACGAGTTCAACTACTTGATCTGGGTTCCGATGAGCAGAAAGAACCCGCCATTCATAGTTAATTTCAAATTCTTCTAGGGTTTCTTTTGCCTTGACCATTTTCGACTCATCGGATTTTGACCCCATTAAAATCCCAACTTTCATATAATGCTTCCTTCCTTCGGTCGAATTTTTAGACTTGTTTCTTCCATACTAGATATTTCATTGACCTGCTCCGGCGATGTCTTTACGTTTATGGAGACCTTCCCAGTTTATTTTCTTCGCGCCTGCGTACGCTATTTCTTTTGCTTTTGCTTGTGTTAACCCTTTGCCAGTTACAGCGATTACTCTGCCTCCACTGGTTATGAGTTGATTATTTTCATTTGTCGCTACTCCAGCACAAAACACCTCTTCTATCCCGGAAATGTTTTTGGCTTCTTCAATTCCTGTTATTACCTTTCCTATTTGGGGTGCCTGTGGGTACCCTTCTGATGCGCAAACAACAGTGACCATCACTTCTTCGATAAATTCTGGGGTTGTTTGAAGATCCCCCGAAGCCGCTTCATATAGCAGTTCAAATAAGCTTGTTTTGATGCGGGGGAGAACAACTTGGGCTTCTGGATCTCCGAAACGAACATTGTATTCAAGTATTTTAGGTCCTTTTTCTGTGTGCATGATTCCAGCGTAGAGAACACCTCTGTAATCAATTCCCCTTTGGATAAGCGTTCGTAAGGTCGGTTGGATAGCTTCTTCCATTATTTTCTCAACAAATTTTTCTGATACGTCAGGGACAGGTGAATACGCTCCCATCCCACCCGTATTTGGACCTTCATCATTGTCTAAGAGTCTTTTATAATCTTGGGCTGGACTAAGGGCAACTGCTTTTCCTCCATCACATATAGCGAGGATTGAAATTTCATTTCCACTCATCCCCTCTTCAATAACTATTTTTTTGCCTGCATTTCCAAATGCTTCACCCGAAAGGTAGTTACGAATAGCAGATTCGGCATCTTGTAAAGAATGCGTGACAAGCACTCCTTTCCCAGCTGCGAGTCCATCTGTTTTGATTACGTAAGGAAGTGGCATTTCTCTTAGGAAAGTAATTGCAGGTTCTTCTTCGGTGAATGTTCCATGCTTTGCTGTAGGGACATTGGCTTCTACCAGTAAATCTTTCATCCACGCTTTAGAACCCTCTAGTTGTGCTCCGTCGGCTCCAGGTCCAAAAACAAGTTTTCCTTGCGCTCGGAGTTTGTCAGCGATGCCAGCTACTAAAGGTTCTTCTGGACCTATGACGAAAAGGTCGGCATCTATTTCGAGTGGCGAAATATTCTTTGAATTTGGAATACCTGGATTTCCCGGGGTGACAATTACTTCACTATCACGTTTAAGTACATGGGATAAGGCGTGTTCTCTTCCGCCTGATCCAACAACAACGCTTTTCATTTCATTTTTCCTTGGGTATTGGTTAGAAGAAATGCTCGTTGTTTCAGTGGTAGTAAATTACCTCTCACGACTGCCAGTTAACGTATTGTTTTCGTCCTGGTCCAACTCCGATGAGTGAGACTGGGATTCCACAGTATTTTTCAATTGCTTTCACATAGTCTTTCGCTGCTTGCGGAAGGTCAGAGGGGTTTGTGATTTCGGAAATATCTGTTTGCCATCCTGGCATTTCTTCATAAATAGGAACTGCCTTGTGGAAATCAGTTTGGTGGTAGGGCATTTTCTCTACGCGTTGTCCGTCTATGTCGTATGCGACGCAAATCTTCACAGTTTCCAATGCATCCATTACATCAAGTTTCGTTAACGCTATCTCTGTCAAAGAGTTGAGTCGGGCGGCATGTCGAAGCATTACAGAATCAAACCAGCCTGTACGTCGTCGTCGACCTGTATTGGTCCCGTATTCGTGTCCTACGTCCACAAAATGATCTGCAACGTCATCAAAGAGTTCAGCTGGGAAAGGTCCGGATCCAACTCGTGTTGTATAAGCTTTTGCTATTCCAACGATCCTTTCTAAATGGCGCGGCCCCACTCCAGCTCCGGCGCAAGCACCTCCAGCTGTCGGGTTTGATGACGTGACGAATGGATATGTTCCATGGTCAAGATCTAAGAATGTAGCTTGTGCGCCTTCAAAAAGTACGTTCTGTTCTGCTTCAAGAGCGTTATGAATAAGGTCAATTGTGTCCGAGATATAGGGTTTCACTCTTGGAAGGTACTCGTCTAGGAAAATACTACTGAGCGATTCAAGTTCGGGAGCAAGTCGGTTATATACCTTCGCTAATAGTGGCCCCTTTTCATGAAGAGAGACACTGAGTTTCTCATTGAATATTTTGGGATCAAGAAGATCCTGCACTCTAATACCGACTCTGAATGCTTTATCGGCATATGCCGGCCCTATGCCTCGTTTTGTCGTTCCGAGTTTATTCGCTCCGAGGTGGCGTTCAAAAACTACATCAAGTTCCTGGTGGTATGGGAAAATCAAATGAGCGTTGCCACTTAATTTGAGGCGTTCGCAACTAACTCCTTTGGCTTCGAGCATGTCAATTTCTTTAATTAACACACCAAGGTCAACAACAACCCCGTTTCCGATGACAGGTGTTATGTGATCGTAGAGTACACCGCTTGGGATAAGTTGGAGAGCCGTAGTTTCTCCATTAACGACAAGAGTATGACCTGCGTTATGGCCGCCCTGGTAGCGGACAACCATCTGCATTTCCTTGGCGAAAAGGTCGGTGAATTTACCCTTACCTTCGTCGCCCCACTGGGTACCTACGACAACGGTCGATGGCACAGGCGGTCTCCTTCTGTTGACTCCGCTTACCAAACCACTGTACGTCATTTAGTGGC
>PVBE012872240.1_pt1 | contig 15519 bp, 14 predicted proteins | sample 1631181 | NCBI WGS metagenome assembly PVBE01 (sample SAMN08397723, study PRJNA350692) | Marine metagenome, whole genome shotgun sequencing project. | isolation source: water | place: Pacific Ocean | collected 2012-04 | reverse complement strand
CGCCAGCGCCGCGTCGGTCCCCGGCCGGATGGGCACCCACTCGTCCGCCTGGGAGGCCGGGGTCGAGAGGACCGGGTCGATCACCACCAGGCGCATCCCCCGGTCCCGCGCCTTGGACAACTCCTGCGCCATGCCCATGGCGTTGTTCTGGGCAACGAAGCCGTAATGCGTCCCGAACTGGACCATGTACCGGCAATGCCTGAGATCGGGGTGGGCGTCGTTGGACCCGGTGAGGATGTAGGCCACCGGATGAAGGCCGTTTCCACAGAAGAAGCCCGCCGAGGCCGCGGTGAAGTTGGGGCTGCCGAAGCCGCTCAGGAAGGCGCCTAGGGGGAGAAAGGAAGGGCCGTCGAACGTGGCCCCGATGAGACCCCGGGGGTCTTTGGCTTGAACCTCTTCGAGTTTGTTGACCAGGAGATCCATCGCCTCCTCGAAGGGGATCTCTTTCCAGCCCGGGTCTTCGTCAAAGCCCTTCTTTGGATTGGTGCGGAGAAGCGGCCGGGTGATGCGCGCGGGGTTGTAGACGTTCATGAGGCCAGAGTTTCCCTTGGCGCAAACCTTGCCGTAATTGGGCGGAGCTTCCGGGATGCCCTCGATCTTCACCGCCGTGCCGTTCACCCGGTGCACGCGAATCGTGCAGTGGTTGAGGCACATGTCACAGGCCGTGGAGATCCATGTGTCTTCAGACAACGCCGCGTCCCCCTCTGTGGGATCCATGTTCAATTCCTCCTCGGTCGAGATTCAGTCAACCTCCCTGGAGAGGCGCCCCCAGGAGAGCGATTTCAACGGCACAGGGGTTCTCTTCTGCAAGCGGGTAGGTAAGACCGCCTCTCCGGACAGGATTGAGGCCGTTGATGAGGATGCCCACCTCCGGCCGAAGCTCTCCGGTCGGCGTCAAGACGGCGCACTCGAATTCCGGTCCATAGCGCTGAGACAGGGACGAAATCAGTCCTCCCAGGCTCATCACGCTCGGCAAGGAGACGGTCTCTTCGCGCTTGCCGACGATCCGGTAAAGGAGCCCTTGATAGTGGATTGTCGCGGCGATAACGCCCTGTTCGCTCTTTGCGTCTTGCATCGAGGGACCTCGACTTTAGAAACCAGCATGAATTCGGCCTCTCTGCTTCCAGAAGGGCCAATCCGCGTCCATTCCAAGGGAATATGAGAACTCATGGTACACGGGATTTCACATCTCCGAAAGCTTTTCCTCCCCCTCCGAGAGGGCCCGATACACCCTTTCGGGGTTCATGGGCAGCTTGTGGAGCCGGACGCCCGTCGCGTCGGCGATGGCGTTCGCCACCGCGGCCGCCGTCGGGACCAGGCCCGGCTCGCCGACCCCCTTGGCGCCGTAGAGCGGCCCCCCCGGCTCCGCGTCCTCCACGACGAAGGTCTCCGTGCCGGGCATGTCCAGGGCGCAGGGGATCTTGTAGTCGACGAACGAGGGGTTGACCGCCGCGCCCCCGTTCTGGACCAGCTCCTCGAACAGGGCGTAGCCGAGACCCTGGCCGACGCCGCCCTCGATCTGTCCTTCGACGCCGCGCGGGTTCACCGCCTTGCCCACATCGTGCGCGGCGAAGAACCGCAGGAGGCTCACGGCCCCGGTCTCCATGTCCACCTCGACCTCGACGAGGTGGCAGCCCGAGGAGAAGTTGGGGATCTGGTTGCTCCAGTCGACGTGGCCGGCCGCCTCCACATCCTCGAACCGGCCCTCGGCCGTGATGGGCACGCCGTTCTTGTCGTAAATCAGAGAGGCCGCTTCCTGGAAGCTCATGCCTCGCTCCGGCCGCCCCGTGACGAAGATCCTTGAATCGGCGGCGCGCAGGTCTTCCGGCGAGACCTCCCATTCTTTGCCGACGGCCTCGAAGATCTGCCGGCGCGCCTCCTCTCCGGCCGCCTTCGCCGCCTGGCCGCAGACCCACGTGGTCCGGCTGCCGTAGTTTCCGATGTCGTAAGGCACGAGGTCGGTGTCGTCCGAGATGACCCGGATGTCTTCCATCCGGACGCCGAGCTCCTCGGCGGCCACCTGGGCCATCACCGTGAGGGCGCCCTGGCCCGTGTCGTTGGCGGGGGTGGTCAGGAAGACCTGGCCGTCCCGGGAGACGTTGATGAAGCTGCCCGCGGAGTTGAAGCCGTAATACCGGGACCCGCCGCCCGAGTGGATCATCACGGCGAGGCCCATGCCCCGGCGGAAGCGGCCGCCGTCGCGGGAATTCTCACTGCGTCCTTTCCGGTGCTCCGCCCAACCGGCCGCCCGGGCGGTTTCCTCCATGCATTGCGCCAGGCCACAGGTGGGGAGCGTGACGCCCGAGGCGCTAGTCTCCCCCGTCCGGTTGGCGTTGATCCGGCGCAGCTCCAGCGGGTCCATCTCCAGGAATTTCGCGATGCGGTCCATCTGGGTCTCGGCGGCGAAGGTGACCTGGGGGCAGCCGAAGCCCCGGAAGGCCGTTCCGGGTTGTCGGTTGGTGTAGACGACGTAGCCGTCGAATTGGATGTGGGGCACGTTGTAGAGAACGGCGAACATGGAGCCCGAGAAGCTCAACGTGGGGCCGGCCTTGTCGGAATAGGCCCCGCCGTCCACATAAATCCGGATCGCGCGGGCCGCCAAGCGCCCGTCGGAGCGGAATCCGGTTTTCAGGTCGATGTGATACGGAAAACGGGTCCGGGAGATCTGGAACTCGTCGGTCCGCGTGTTGGCCAGCTTCACGGGCCGGCCGGTCTTCTCCGCCAGAATCACGGCGCTGGGCGCCCCCATCTCCATGATCATCCGGTTCCCGAACGCCCCGCCGGTAGCCGGCTTGATGACCTGAATCCGCCGGGGGTCAATCCCGAGGCACCGGGCGATGTCTTCCTTGAGAACGTGCGGGGCCTGCGTGGACGCCCAGATCTTGAGTCGGGAGTCATGCCCCGTGCGCTCCCACCGGGCGATGAGGCTCCGGGTTTCCAGGGGGCAATGGGCGACGCGCTGGGTGGCGTAGGAGTCCTCCACAATATGGTCCGCTTCGGCGAATCCCTTCTCCGGGTCGCCGAACATCTTGTGGAATTCCATGCAGATGTTCCGCGCCTTTCCCTCATGCAAGAGCGGGGCGTCGTCCCGGACGGCCTCTTTCGGGTCGAAGACGGCGGGCAGCGGCTCGTAATCCACCCGGATGAGAGACAGGGCTTCCTCCGCCGCGTCTTCGGTGTCGGCGGCCACGGCGGCGACCTCGTCCCCGATGAAGCGGACCTTCTCATCGCACAGGGGCAGGTTGTCGGCCAGCTCGGGCATGAAGCTGAAAAGGATCTTGGGTGTGTCGTCCGCCGTGATAACGGCCCGGACCCCCTTGGCGGAGGCCGCCCGGGTGGTGTCGATCTTCAGGATGCGGGCGTGGGCGTGGGGGCTGCGGAGGATTCGCGCGTGAAGCATCCCCGGGAGTTGAATATCGGAGAGATACTCGGTCTCCCCCGTCGCCTTGCCGGGGCCGTCGATCCGGGGTGCGCCCGTTCCGACCAGGGAGAGAGTCGTCACCGTGGATCCTCCCCTGCGGGTGTTGATCAATCTTGCCGATGGAAGACTTCAGTCTATCGGCGCAGCACACTCAGCGGAAATATGGATGATAAGAGATAAACCCCGGACGGACAATGAAGGGGAAAACCCAGGGCTTGGCTCATACCCCACATGACCATGCCGGCCTGCGCCGCCTCCGCCTGTAGTGGACCGTACGGGCCCCCTGTGTTTACGCCTCCGCCGGGCGGAACTCCTCGGACCACTCCTCCATTTTCGACAATCGCTCTTCTGCGGAGGCGAGGATTCGGTCCATTTCCGCTGAAGCTTTCTCCGAGAGGGGTGCGGGAACGGGAGAGGCCAGGATCTCCTCCACCCGCTCATGCGCCCGCTGGACCATGTCCTTGCGCCCCGCCTTGACCCAGTCGTCCCATCCCCAGCGGTCACTGAGGTCCGGCACCCACAGTTCCGTCTTGTAATGCTTGAGGGTGTGTTTGGAGCGAAAGAACATCCCTCCCGGACCGATCTCCCGCATCACGTCGAAGGCCAGGCTCTCGTCGTTGACCTCCATTCCCCGGAGAACCCGCTTCACATAGGAGACAACCTCATTGTTGATGACGAGGTCCTCAGGGCTGAAGGAGTTCTGGCAGTCCAGGAGCATCCCCGATGGAAGGTTGAGGCCCGCGAGCCCCATCATGAGGAGGGTGGTTCCCTTCTCGTAGCCTGCCTGGATGTCGAGGGTCTTGGAGGCGTTGATGACGCTTCCCCCAAAGGAAGGCAGGCCGTAGAGTCGGGCGAGGTCGGCCGTGGCGGCCCGCATCAGACACCACTCCGGACTCGAGAGCGAGACCTGCGTTGTCTTGAGGTCCATCATCCGGGCGAATGACCCGTAAAGGACGGGCACCCCCGGGTTCACGAGTTGGAGGACGACGATCGAGCTCAAGACCTCTGCGTTGACCAGGGCCATCGTCCCCGCCAGTGTGACCGGACTCGCCGCCCCCGTGATGGGCCCCGAGCTGATCCACACGGGGAAGTTCCGCCGGGCCCCCTCCATGGCCCCGTCCAGGGCCGACATATCGTGGCCGAAAGGCGGGGTCGTCAGCTCCATGAACGAGATGAAGGGGCGCCGCCGAAGCTCCTCGGCGCCGCCCGCGGCGGCCTCGGCCATCGCAATCATTTCCCGGGTGCTTTCGGCCCCCCTGGCGAGGGTTCGCAGGTGCTTGCGGCAGAACTTGAGACAGAGATCCGCCGAGTGGTGGTAGGCCGCCTCTTTCATCACCTCCTGGGGCGTGGCGATGAGCGAGAGATGCATGATGTGTTCGCAGGCGTCGATGACCCGGGCCGCGACCTCCTGGTCCCGGCGGCGGCACTCCCTTCGGTCGCCCGTGTCGTGGGCGATGCAGAACTTGGCGCCGCTGATGGTCCCGTAGTTGACGTTTCGGCCCCCAGCCGGATGGTCGTAGGCCGGGTCCCGCGCATAGAGGGTGAAATCCTTGGGAGCGCTCTTCAGGCATTCGCACACCAGCTCCCGGGGGATTCGCGCCGCGAGGTTCTCCTCGTCCACCTTCGCCCCGGCTCGCTTGAGGAGGGCGATGGCCCCCCGGTGGTTGAACTTGATGCCGATCTCTTCCAGGATGCGGAAGGAGACGGCCTCGATCTGCTCGAGCTCCGCTTCGGTCAGCGTTCTCAGCTTTGGAGGCGCCACCTTGTCTCCCCCTTCGTCGCGAGTTCCTTTGCCTGGCGGACAGCGTTGCCTGCGTCCAAGGCCCATCCGTCGGCTCCGATTTCCCGGGCCCACTCCTCGGTCGTGGCCGCCCCGCCAATCATCACCTTGACCTTCTGACGCAGCCCGGCCTCCTCCAGGGCCCGGACCACGTCCTCCTGCCCCGGCGCTGTCGTCGTCATCAGGGCCGAGAGGCCCACGATGTCGGCCCCGACCTCGACGGTCTTCTGGACGAAGTCCTTCGGCTTCACGTCCACCCCGATGTCGTAGACCTCAAAGCCGTTCACGGACAGCATCGTGCCCACGACGTTCTTGCCGATGTCGTGGATGTCTCCTTGCACGGTCCCGATGACGCACTTTCCCAGGACGGGGACTTCGGACTTGAGCTCCTCCAGGGCGGGTTTGAGGACCGCGAGGGCGGCCTTCATCGCCTCGCCCGCCAGGACCAGCTCCGGCAGGAAGATCTCGAACCGGGCGAAGAGGTCCCCCACGATGTCGAGCCCCTTGTTCAGGCCCTTCTCGATGGCCTCCAGGGGGTGAACGCCTGTCTCCAAGGCCTTCGTCGCCATCTCGACAGCGACGTCGGGGTCGTAGCTCAGAATGGACTCCTTCAACTCCTTGAAGATTCCCCCTTCGGTGAGGCCTGATTCCTGGTCCGCCTCAACCATGTGCCCTCCTCTGATTCACGGGACGGGAACGCCGTTCGCGAACGGCGGCAGTACGCAGATCAACCCTTCTCTTTTTCCGCTGGCCCCTTCGGAATAAAGGGCGCCAGGAAAGTGAGCGTCTTCTTGGGACGGAGCATCCAGCTTTCGTTCACGCGAACACCGAACTCTTCCGCACCCAGAAGGGCTACAATGTCCCTCTGCAACGAGAGGGAAACGGCGCCGACTCCCGGCATCCGCCGGCCCCCCAAGCGCCGCCGGCTCTCCTTCATCCGGCGGCGAAGGAGTTGGTGAACCCTACCGGTCAAGAGGGAAGAGGCGGCGGTGCCTACTGCGTCGAGTCCCAAACCTATGGATGTCTCGCCTCGGGCGAAGCACCGCCCAATCTCTCGGTCGATCGCCTCTCCGACCGTGCAGACAACGGCAACGACGCCCAAAACAGTTTGTCCGTCGAGGCGTAAAGCGTCTGCGAGAGCCTTGAGGTTCCCGGCAAAGGTCAGGCCCCTGATTTCCTCCCGGGGCAACTCTCGTGCCAAGGCAAGGGGAGAGAGCAGGGGGGCGCCCTGAGCCGAGGCCCGCTCCGCCAGGGCAATGACTGAGGGTGGAGCAAGGCGCCTTCGACGACTCGATAGGTGCTTCAGCACCAACTCGGGTGAGACAGTCACCGAAAGATCCGAGAAGACCTCGACGGACTTGGGCGGCATGCCGCTTATCCTTTACGTTGCGAATTTCCTCTCCATTCATGAATCGGCCCTCATCGCGCATCCGGCGGAGAGCCGACACCAGGTGGAGAGATTCCAAATCGAACACGGGCTTCGCTTGGAGGTGGTTCCCCAGGCTTACGTAGTCGCCCGTGATGCAAAGAACATTGCGTATACCCAGAACGGACCGTTGCGCAAGCCCTTGGGGCAGCGCATCGGGCACACAAGGGCCGTGTAGCTCAGAACACATTGACCGTACATGCGGCAATCGAAAAGAGTCTCCTTAACCTTCTTCTCCACGCACCGGACAGCCCCGACGGCGATTTCTTTGTATCCCATAATCCTCTTTGCTCAAAAAGGCAAAGCCCATCCGGCGGCCTCGCTTCGGTCCTCAAACGAGACCTTCCATCTTCCCCTGGCGGAAAGCCGCGATGTAATTCCGGCAATAGTCGTCCCGGCCCAGAAGGGTCTCAGCGGTTATGATGTTGAGCATCAACCGCGTCTCAAGCGGGTCTGCGATGATGGCGTCGAGCCCCCGGGCCATCATGAGCAAGAGAAACACTTGGTTGAGCTGCTTGCGCTTGGGCAGGCCGAATGAGATGTTGCTGAGACCACAGATAGTGTGCACCCCCGGGAAGGAGGTCATGATCTTCTCCACAGCATCCAAGGCCGCGCCCCCGTGCTTTTTATCCGCGCTGACGGGAAAAACACAGGGGTCGACGTAGATGTCGTCGAGAGGAAGACCTACCCTTGCAACCTGCTCAATCAAGCGGGCGGCGATGGTGATCTTGCCCTCGCTGGTGTCAGGGATGCCCTCCGAGTCCATGCACATCACGATGGCCTTGGGCCGGTATTCGGAAAGGATGGGCAAGAGCCTCTCAAGCCGGTCCTTTTCGGCGTTGACGGAATTGACGAGGGGCTTATCCAAGACTTTCCCATTCCGGCGGCAAAGCTCGAGGCCTTTGGCGATGGCGTCCGGGTCGGAACTGTCAATCGAGAGAGGAAGGTCGACAGCCTCCTGCACGAGGGAGACAAGCCACTCCATTGTCGAGACATCCTTGCGGGGGATGCCGCTGTTCACATCAAGATAGTTCGCCCCTGCTTCGACCTGCCTCCTCGCTAGATCCTGGATGTAAGCGACGTCCTGACGCTCAACGGCTTCCCGGATCTTAGCCCGCGTGCAGTTGATGAGCTCTCCGACGACCAGCATAACGCCTCCCGTTCAGCCCCGTCTCACCCTGATCGATTCGACTCCGATGACCCGGCGCCCCGTACACAGGGGAGGGGAATCTCTCCCCTCTGGGGGCCGTCCCCGTGAAGTTCACTCCCGTAACAACCCCCTGTGCGGGTCATGCACTCCCTGCAGGGTTGCTTGGTCGAAACGGGCCTCTATGATCCCCCGGGGATGGTCGTGTCAACAAAATCAATAATTTTCACGAAATTCCCCGAAGGAACTCTCCCCCTTCTTCATAGGCGGTCTTCATCCCCTCCTGTTTTCCGTGTCGGCGTGGAGACGCCCCGGTCAATCGTCGAGATCGGGAAATTTCATCGCCTCGACGAAGAACCGCTGAAAATCCGCCCGCCCGCCGAGGTTGACGTGACGGACCCTGCCGGCAAGCTGCCTAGCCCTCTCATGGAGGTCCTCCGAAACGAGGGCCAAGCGCGCCCCCGTGCCCGCCGAGTTCCCAACGAAGCGCACCCGGTCGAGGGGGACGGGGGGGATGAGGCCGATTCGCCGCGCGCTATCGGGGGAGAGGTAGTTGCCGAAGGCCCCGGCGATGAGGATCTCGTCGATGGAGTCGGGCGTGATCCCCATCTCCCGGAGGAGGATGTCGACCCCGGCGCGGATACCTCCGCCTGCGAGCTGGACCTCGCGAATGTCCTTCTGCGTGACAAAGACGGGCCGTCCGTCGGCCGACTGCTCGGGCGGAACCAGTAAAAAGCGATTGCCCAGGTTTGTCCGCTCCATCCGTTCCCCAAAGAGGTCATCAACCCCGTCACCGAGGGCGTCGCGGTCGCGCATCCTCCCTGAGACTTCGAGGCAGCCTATTCTCCGCATCTCCGCCACGGCGTCGATAATCCCCGAGCCGCACAGCCCCTTTGGCGGGGCCTCCTCGATGGTCGTGAAGGAGACTCGGCCGTCGAGGCTGACGGAATCGATGGCCCCGGGGACGGCCCGCATGCCGGCCTCAATGGAGGCCCCCTCGAAGGCGGGTCCAGCCGGGTTGGAGCAGCAAAGGAGTTCCCCGTCGCGGGCGAGGACGCTCTCGGCGTTGGTGCCCACGTCCACGGCGAGGGTGATCCCCGGCCGTTTGTCGAGCCCTTCGGCCAGGATCATCGCCAGGGTGTCGGAACCGACGAACGCCGCGATGGGCGGGAGGAAGAAGCCCAAGGCCGAGGGGTTCGCCTCGAGCCCGAGGTCTTTCGCCCGGAAGGCGATCTCCCCTTCCACAATGGGGACATAGGGAGCCCGGCCCAGGAAGCGGATGTCCAGGCCGAAAAACATGTGCTGCATCGCCGTGTTCCCGGCGAGGACCAATTTATAGATGTTCTCCTTGGAGATGCCCGCGCGATGGGCCACATCGTGGATGAGGGAGTTCACGTCTTTGAGGACGGCCCGACCGAGACGCCGCAGCCCCCCCTTCTCCCGGAGGGCGTAATCGAGACGGCTCATCAGGTCGGCGCCGTGCGCCCGTTGGCTGTTGCCGGCAGCGGCGAAACCGATGGTTCGCCCCGTTAAGAGGTCCACCAAGTGGCAGGCCAGGGTCGTCGTCCCGACGTCGACGGCGACCCCGTAGATGTGGTAGCGGGTGTCGCCCCACTCCACGTGGAGGACCTCGTCACCCGAGACGGTGATGCTCGCGCGGGAGTTCTCTCCAAGCGGTTCCGTCGAAAGCCGCTGAAGGGCGTCGAGTCCCGGCCGCGCCTTCGCCGCCTCGGCCGGCAGCCTCTCGGCCACCTTCTCCCAAACCGAGCCGACGCCCTCCCCGCTCGGCGGCTCAAGGTCCACGACGTGCTTCTCCACCCCGCTCTTCGGCGCCACCCCTCCCAGTTCCTGCCTGAAAAGCTTCAGCTTGGCGTGAACGTTCAGGTCTTCCTGCAGGAGCTTGACGGCCGCGCGCCCGTGGATGCGCTTTCGGCAACCCAGGCGGATACCTTCGGCGATTTCGTCGGGTCGGAGGAATTCTCTCTCGATGGGCAGGACAGAGAGGTCGCCCTCGACTACAAGGAGCTTGCACTTGCCGCACAGCCCATTGCCGCCGCACGAAGTGTCCACGAAAAGGCCGCTTGCATCACAGGCCTCGAGGAGAGTGCACCCCTCGCTGACCTCGTAGGTCTGGTCGCGGTTGAGAATGCGAAGCGTTGTCAAGGCCGCACCCTGTGAGGACATGGGTGAATCTGTCAGACCTTCCCCCCGGCGATCGATTTCTCTGTCCTCTCCCATTGCAATGGAATCGTTGACACCAAGTGTGCCGTTTTATTCCACAGGATGGCCATGGATCAACCTTCTGGAGGGTCCGGGGACGCACCGTTTTTCTGTACAGTAGGGAGTATCAATGCCCGCCGCGCCGGGCGGCCATTACATGCCCAGGTAGGACCGCTTGATTTCCGGGTTTTCCATCAATTTCCGGCTGGACCCCGACATGGTGATCCGGCCGGTTTCAAAAACATAGGCGCGGCCCGCCAGCTCGAAGGCCGTCAAGACGTCCTGCTCGACCAGGATGACCGCGACGCCCTCGGCGTTGATCCCCTGCACGATAGCGGAAAGCTCTTCCACGATGCGGGGCGCAAGACCGAGGGAAAGCTCGTCGATCAGCAAGAGCTTGGGGGAGGCCATCATCCCGCGGGCGATGGCGCACATCTGCTGTTCGCCGCCGGACAGGCTGCCGGCCAACTGAGCGCGCCGCTCCCGCAGAATGGGGAAGTGCTGGAAGACCCGTTCGACGTCCGGCTGCAGCTCCTTGGCGGAGAGCTTCCTGGCATAGGCCCCCATCAGGAGGTTGTCTTCGAGGGACATGGCGGGAAAGAGCCGGCGCCCCTCGGGGACATGAGAGATCCCCTGCTCGACAATTTTATCGGAGGTTGCGCGCTCCATCGACTCGCCGTCGAATACGAAAGAGCCCGCTGTCGGCGTCAAGATGCCGGAGAGGGTCCGCAGAAAGGTCGTTTTTCCGGCGCCGTTGCTCCCGACAATAGCGACAATCTCACCGGGATGGACCTCGAGATCGATCCCCCACAGAATCTGGATGTCTCCGTATCCCGCCTCGAGGCCTTCGACCTTCAGGAGCGGCGATCTGTTCGTGGTTTGCATCTTACTGTTCCCTCACCGGCGATTCGATCCTCATCCGCCGCTTTCGGCGAGGCGGGCGGCGAATTTGTCCCCCAAATACGCACGGATCACCTGCTCGTCGCTGGTGACGTCCCGTGGGTCGCCGTCCGCGATCTTTTCACCGTGATGAAGGACGAACACCCGGTCGGAGAGCCCCATAATCACCTTCATGACGTGCTCGATGATCAGGATGGTGACCCCCTGATCCCGGACCTTGCGGATGAGGGCGATGGCCTCTTGCGTCTCGGTCTGGTTCAGGCCCGCGTTGACTTCGTCCAGGAGCAGCAGCTCCGGGCTTGTGGCCAGGGACTTCGCCAGCTCGAGCCGTTTCCGCTCCACCAGGGTGAGCTCCGAGGCAACCCGATCCGCCATCCGGGAAAGACCGACGAATTCCAATTTCTCTCTCGCGATCTCTCTGGCGCGGGTGATGGTGCTCTTATTGTGGGTGTGGCCGAACAACGCGCCCATCAAGACGTTGTCGAGCGCGGAAAGGCTCGGGAACGGTTGAACGATCTGGAAGGTGCGGGCGATGCCCAGGCGCGTCACCCGATGGGGTTTCAGACCGTCGAGACGGGCCCCGTTGAAGGTGAGCGTCCCTTTCGAGATGGGGAAGACCCCGGTGATGCAGTTGACCAGCGTGGTCTTGCCCGCGCCGTTGGGGCCGATGAGACCGAGGATCTCGCCCTTGCGGACGTTGAAATCCACGTCCGAGACCGCGGTCAGCCCCCCGAACCCTTTGGTGACACCTTTGCCTTCGAGGAGAATTTCTCTGCTCATACGCGGTATCGCCGGATGTTCTCGAGCAAAACCGGCCCGATCGACTTCCAGTTCCCCTTCCCCTTGGCCCGAAATTCCTGGTAGAGGGAGAAGAACCCTTTGGGCATGAAGATGACGACCACGACCATGACGATCCCGAGGAACGCGCTGTGGAACTCCAGGAACGCCCCCCAGAGATAATCGTTCACGAGCTCGATGAAAGCGGCGCCCAGGATGGGACCCATGATGGTCCCGACCCCTCCGATGAGCGACATGACGATGGCCCGGATGGAGAACAGGATGTCGAAAACGTCGATCGGCTCCAGGAAGGCCGCGCGGTAGGCGTACACCCCCCCCGCCATGGCCGGGTAGATCGCCGAGAGGACGAAGGCGTAAATCTTGTACTTGGTGGTCTCGACGCCCAGCATCGCGGCGGCGTCTTCGTTCTCCCGGATGGCGACCAGGCCGAAGCCGAGGCGGCTCCGGGTGACCCAATACTGGGTCAGGAATGACAACAGCGCGACCCCGAGCATCGCGTAATAGAAGTACCGCGTGAAGAAATCGGGGCCGCCGCTGATCAGCGGCAGGCTGATTCCCTCTCCCCCGCCCGTGATCTCGAAATTTTCGGCCAGCTCGCGGATGGCCTCCGCGACGCCGTAGGTGGCAATCGCGAAATAGTGCCCTCTCAGGCGAAGAATCGGGACGCCCAACATGAAGGCCACCAGCCCGCCGGCGAACGCCCCGATGAGCAGCGTGGGGAAGAAGCCCATGCCCGCGTTCATGAAGATGGCCGTCATGTAGGCGCCTATCCCCAAGAAGGCGGCGGGCGCGAAGGAGGGGTATCCGGTCAGCCCGCCGATGAAGTTCCAGCTCATGGCCAGGATGGCGATGAGGAGGACGTCGAACCATTTCCGGATCTCGTCATTGGGCTCGAAAACCGGAATCAAGGCAAACAGGACGAGTCCCAGCGAGAAGACCGTCAATTGAAATTTCGTCCAGGGCCTGAACATTTACTTTGCGTACCCCGCCTTCCCGAGCAACCCCTCGGGCCGGATGAACAGGACCAGGACCATGATGATGAACCCGATGGCGTTCTGATAGCCGGGGCCGAAATAATAGGCCCCGAAGTTCTCGACGAGTCCCAGCACGAGGCCTCCCACGAGGGCGCCCATCATGTTGCCCAGGCCGCCGATGATGCAGATGACGAAGGACTTGGCCAGGAACTCGAGGTCCATCACGGGCGAGATGGAGAACCCCACGCTCACGAGCGAGCCCGCCGCGCCCGCCAAGGCCGCGCCCAGACCGAAGGTGATCGCGTAAATTCGTCCGATGTTGACCCCCATCAGGCGCGCCCCGTCCAGGTCCATCCGGGTGGCGCGGATGGCCCGGCCGGTCCGGGTCTTGGCCATGAACCAGAACAGAAGCCCCGTCAGCAGGAACCCCATGAAGAAAAGCGACAGGCGAATGAGGGGAATGACCAGGCTGCCGACGCGGAAGGAGAACTCGGCGTATGCGGTCTGGACGACCCGGTAGTCCCCCGTCCAGAAATAGAGCGCCATGTTCACTACGAACAACTCGAGTCCGAAGGTCAAGATCAGCGTGATGAACAACGGGGCCCGGATGACCAGATTGATCACCCAATACTGGGTCAGATAGCCCACGCCGAACGTGATCAACATCGTGAGGGGCATCGAGATGAAGGGGTCGATGCCGTAGAGCTGGAACAGCCAGAATGTAATGTAGCCGCCCAGCATCAGGAACGTCCCATGAAGGACGTTGAGGATGTTCATGACCCCCCACACCAGGGAGAAGCCTATGGCCACACACGCGTAGATGCCGCCGAGCAGAAGGCTGTTGATCAGCATTTGGGCGTAGAACATGATAAATCCCCTGCCGGATGATGAGGGAGCTTTCGTCCGGCGGTTCAGAGCGGCCTTACTTTGAAGGCATTCCGATCAAAGAGATTCTTCTAGCTTGGCGGGCGCGCAAAGTCAAGTCTTCCATGGCGCGGACGCATCCGCTCTTTGCCGATTGGTTTTACGGGTTCGGGCTTGGCGAAAAGGCGGGGGAGGGGGGGGGAAACCGGGCCGCGATTCCATGACCGGGCGCTGTGGGGTTTGTTCTTTGCCCATCCACGATAACACACCATTCCGAATGTGAGGCGGGAAAAGGCGGGACGGGACGGGGAGCCAACCGGCTCAAGACCGGCCCGTCGCACCCAACCTACCCCGTTCGCCCATGTCATGGATTATCCCCGCCCTCGCGGCGAATCCGCGTAAAGAAGGCAGGACTTCAAGGGGGGAGGGCTGGTAGACTACGGAAATTCATGTGATCCCGCGTAAGCGCATTCCCGATCTTCAGCGGGATGACGGACCCGGGGAGGTTTCCGTTGGCCGTGGACAAGCCCACTGTCTTCATCAGTTACAGCCACAAGGACGAGGAGTGGAAGGACCGCCTGCGGCCTCATCTGGGTGTCTTGGAGAAGGAGGATCGAATCACGATTTGGGACGATCGGCAGATCGAACCCACCGACGAATGGTATCAGGAAATCAAGCGGATCATGGCCGAGGCAACGGTATCGATCTGCCTGATCTCGTCCGATTATCTGAACTCTGATTTTTGCGTGAAGGAAGAAATCCCGGATCTGCTGGTACGCCGCAAGCGCGACGGTATGACCCTCTACTTCATACTCCTGCGGCCCTGCGCGTGGAAGGCCGTTTCCTGGTTGGAACCGCGTCAAATGCTGCCCCGCGACGGCAAATCGGTCACCGTGGATTACAAGGAAGACTGGGACACCGTCTTCGCGGACGTGGCCGAACGCATTTTCAAAATCCTTGACGATCCCGAATACACCCCTCCTACACAGCCCGCTTCCGAATGGCCCTCGCCGGAGCAAGTAGACATCGACCGAATGCCGGTGACCGGCGCGGAGTTGTTCGGACGCCAAAAGGACCTGGTGCTCCTGGACGAATCCTGGGATTCCGAATCAACGAACGTCGTCAGCCTTGTCGCCTGGGGCGGCGTGGGGAAATCCACTTTGGTCAACAAATGGCTGGAGCGGATGGGGGCGGACAACTATTGCGGCGCTCGGCGGGTCTACGCCTGGTCGTTCTACAGCCAGGGCACGGGAGAGCGGGTCACATCGGCAGATGAGTTCATGGCCGCAACCCTGGAATGGTTCGGTGACCCGGACCCCAAGGATGGCTCTCCCTGGAGCAAGAGCGAGCGGCTGGCGGAATTGGTACGGAAGGAAAAGACCCTCCTCGTCCTCGACGGGATGGAGCCCCTCCAATCGCATCTCGAATACGAGCGCGGTCTCATCAAAGACCCGGCCTTGGGTACGCTGATTTCAGAGTTTGCCCGGGAGAATTTAGGGCTTTGCGTCATCACGACGCGAGAGAATGTCGCCGATCTGAAGTCATTCGAGAAGGCAATCGTTCAAACGGATCTGGAGCAGATCTCCGATGAAGCCGGAAGGGCGCTTTTGCGTGTGCGCGGCGTTCGCGGGACGGACGAGGAGCTTGAGGCGGCCACTCGTGAATTCGGCAACCACACCCTGGCGTTGAACTTGTTATCCGTCTACCTCCACGACATCCCCGGCCATCACATATCCAACGCATCTGAGATTCCCGATCTGGACATCCCGGTGGAAGAAGGGCGGCATCCCCGCCGTGTGATGACCGCGTTCCACAGGCGATTTGGAACCGGGCCGGAAGTGGAGTTGCTTAGCAGGTTGCGGAAAAACGATTCTGGGGGGTCTGAAATGCCCCAATCTGTCATTCCGAGGGCGGCGATGAATCTCCACCGGAGTCAGCCTCATTCATACAACTGATTCAAAAACAACGCGTTTCGAGCTTGAGCCGATT
>PVBE010242593.1_pt1 | contig 15519 bp, 15 predicted proteins | sample 1631181 | NCBI WGS metagenome assembly PVBE01 (sample SAMN08397723, study PRJNA350692) | Marine metagenome, whole genome shotgun sequencing project. | isolation source: water | place: Pacific Ocean | collected 2012-04 | reverse complement strand
TCCAGAATTCGTGATTGACAAAGAGGATGCAGATATTCTCCGTGAACTGGAGAAAGAATATAACGTTTTCTCTCGAGCAGCGTCACGTCCAGCGCTACGTGATCCGGAAGCTCGAAATCCCGCCGGTTCAGGTGGAGCCACAGAGCCGCCACGGCGATCGAGCAGAGCTGCCCAACCAGGTAGGAGGGCATGAAGAATCCGTACACCTCGAAGAGCTGCGGATACATCAGTCGACCACGCTGTGGCTGCTGCTCATCGCCTGGATATAGCCGCCCGGAACCGAGCAGGAGAGCCCGGACGGTTCCCACCTCGGCTCACTTCTTGCCCGACTTGCTGGCCTGGTGCAGTGCGTCGAGTTCCTCACCGACCCGGAGATGGAGCCCCTCCGCCGACTCACCGGTGAGCAGCTCGAAGACCTCGTCCACCGAGCGAAGCGCGTGGAGCTCGAACTCACCCGCCTCCACCGCGTCCAACAGGTCCGAACGCAGGACCAGGTCCTCCACGTTGGGCAGCGGGAGTACAACCCCGCGCCCACCGGCCAGCCAGAAGCCCTCGATCTTGGTGACGGCCCCTCCGACGGACTGCAGCCTGCCCTTCTGGTCCACGCTGCCGGTGACCGCCAGGTCCTGCCGCAGGGGCGCGTTGGCCAGGGCCGAGAGGAGAGCGAGGAGCTCCGCGCAGGAGGCGCTGTCACCACTGATCTTCCGGTAGGACTGCTCGAAGGTCAGGGTGGCGTGAAACGACAGGGGTCGTCTGCGCCCGTGGTGTTCTCGGAGGTACCCGGCGAGCACCTGGATTCCCTTGTGGTGAGACTCCCCCGACAGGCCCACGGCCTTCTCGATGCTGATGATTCCCCCCCGACCCGTACCGACGGCACAGCTGACGCGAAGGGCCTTGCCATAGCGGAACCTGCCCGAGGTATAGACCGCCAGGCCATTGCATTCCCCAACGCTGCTTCCTTCCAGAGCCAGGGCGTAGCGCCCCTTCTCCATGGAGCGTAGAGCGTTGCGGAGGTGGCGATCGCCGCGCTCGTCTCGAGCCCGGAGAGCCTGCTGCACGTGCTCTGCACCGACCTCGCCATCGGCCAGACTGGCTGTTTCCTTCGCCAGTGCCCGCAGAGGCCAGAGGTCCAGGCTCATCCGGCCCTCGCGACGGTTGCGACGCACGGCGTCCCAGACCAGCAGGGAGACGGCCTCCCCGGTGAAGCGACCCAGCGCTGCGACCTGAGCAGCGACGCGCTCGGCGTCCGGCTCGTCCGAGAGCTCCAGTTCAGCCTGGATGGGAAAGAGATGGGAGCTGTGGCCCGAAGTGCTGAGGCCCACCTGGACGCCCTCCGGTTCCTTGCCCAACTCGTCGAGGTCGACCGGCGTGATGTGCGGTGCAACCCGGGCGACCAACTCCCGCCGCCCCGAGCCCTTCGGCCCGACGACCCGCACCGGAATGCCCGCTCGCAAGCCCGCCTCGAGAGCGGCTCGGGCGCGAGGCTGCCACTCCCTCTCCTCCACCTCCCAGCTGGCAGGAGCCGAGAGGCCCCAGCGAAGCGTTTTCGCCTGGAGCTTCATCTCCAACAAGCGTCCAGGTCTATACCGGCGTCGGAGAGCGCCTGTGGAGACCGGTCATCCGCTGCGACGACCGCTGCGATGTCGATGGGATCCAGCACCACCCCCAGCTCGGCCTCGATGGCCTCGATGAAGAGGTTCGCGAAGGTCGCGTAGCCGGTGTCGGTGAAGTGCACGCCATCCAGGGACAGCAGACCCCCGAAGCGGAGCACGTCCAGATGCTGCCCGCCCGCGTCCATGCCCTCCTCGTTGAGCTGCTCGGCGTAGGCCCAGGCGTCCACGATGTGGATGTCGTCGTAGGGGACGGCCTCGTCCTCCAGAATGGTGTTGTAGACCGCAGCCAGGGCGTCCGCCTCATCCAGCAGAGACTGGGCCAGTGCCGGGTCCTCGGCGGTCTCGACGAGCAGACGACCCGCCGGCAGCAAGCCGGGCCGGGGCGAGTTCGCCAGGAAGGTCTCCGCCCCCGAGCCAGCGAGCTGCTCCATCAGGCGGCGGACACCCACCCGAAAGTCCTCTTCCGTGGTGATCTCCTCGAGCTCGATCTCATCCGCCAGGACGACGGCACCGATCAGGTCGTTGCCGAAGGTGTCGAAGGAGACCACGAGCGTGGGTTCCTGCTCGAGTACGTGCTCGACCTGGCTGAAGGGAATGGTGTCGTCGAGCCCGCCATAGGGATCCAGGACCAGGTGCCCCAGGAAGCCCAGCTCGAAGCCCTCGGTTCCAGCGGTCAAGGCCCGGATCCGGTACCCCCCCACCGCCGCGTTGAGCGGCACGAAGTCCGGATCGATCCGGCCCAGGCTGTAGTGGAAGTCTCCGTCCTCGTCGTTCAGCAAGCCGAGGACCTGGATCACGGAGTCGGTGACATGGCCCACAACCCCGGGCGCCGCGCAGTCCGGAGGCGACCCGATGTGCTCGGGCTCGATCGTGGGGAAGAGTCCGCGAACGAGCAAGGGGATACCGAAGTCGCCGCCCGCCTGGCGAGCGAGCTGGGCTCCGGGGCTCATCAGCTGGGCCTCGAAGGTCGGAACACCGTCCTGCACCCCCATGGTCAGGCTCGCCCCAATGCCGGCGATCGAGTCGAAGAGCGGGTCCACCGCCGGGAGATACTCCAGCTCTCCAGCCAGGGCCTCGTCGCCGTCCGAGCTCAGCACCACGACCTCGGCCAAGCCGGACGGTCCCCCCTGCACCATGAACTCGACCAGGTCCCCGGACTGCTGGAGGTCGTAGGTGGCCATGCCACCCACCCGCACCGCCTGGACCTCCCCGGCGTAGCGAAGACTGGCCGGAAAGTGACCGAAGGAAGGTCCATCCAGCGTCAGGAGCTCAGCGGGGGGAGAACAAGCCAACAGGAAGATCATCGAACAAACGCTATCCCGGAAGGCGGATGCGGCGCACGAGCACGTCCATCAACAACACGCCCAGCCCCGCCAGCAGCAGCCACGGCCAGTGCTGCCGGTGTTCCTCGCGCTCGCGGACGCCATCCCGTAGGAAGACATCCGGCTCGGGGAGGATCTCCCCTCCGCTGGCCTCGGCAATGGCCTCCAGAGTGCCCAGATCGAAGAGGCCTCCGGACAACTCCTCAGGCACCGGAGGCGCAGCCTGTCCACGCGCGATGCCCGCCGGAGTGCCCACCCCGCCCGGCACCCTGGCGGTGACCAGGAGAGCTCCGTCCCAGGGAACCCGAGCCCGGTAGCGTCCTGGGACCTCCTCCGTCAGGGACAGGGTCCGCTCACCGCTGTCACCCCGCAACACGAGCTCCGGCGAGAGCTGTTCCCGCGGAGTGCCCACACTGTCCAGAGCCACCAACACCACGTCCAGGTCCTGCTCCGAGGGCTGGAGCATGAGCGTGAGCTCCTTGCGCTCGGGACGCATCCGAATGACCTCGATCAGGTTCGCCAGCCATGGTGAGAGTCCCTTCCACTCGACCCAGCGAGCCCCCCAGCCTCCCCCCAGCTCGGAGGCAAAGACGGTGGCCGTCCCCAGGCCGTAGTGCCAGGAGGCCAGCAGGGGCTTGCTGCGCGCACCGAAGACCAGGCCCAGGTCTGCCGTGGGCTTGGGACGCGACTCGTTGAAGCCCCCGAGAACAGGGGCCGTGGTCCAGTCGGTCCGCCCAGGAAGCCGGCTGCCGGTCACGCGGCGAGCGCGGGTGTCCTCCTCCACCGCGTTCTGGCGCAGCAGCGTCATGGTCTCGTCCACGAAGATCCTCGGGATGTCCTCGAAGCTCTCGGTGTACCAGGCACGGCCGTTGGCCACGTCGGCCACCTTCTCCAGCTCTTCCCGCGCAGCCTCGTGGCTCAGCGCAACCGTCGACACCGTGACCTGGGAGCGCCCGATCTTCTCCATCATCTGGAAGTGCTGGTCGTAGCGGGTCGTGCCTCGGCCGTCCGAGAGCACGATGATGTGCTTCAGCACCGCGTCCGTCGCCTGCAGCGCCCTCCAGGCCTCCTCGATGGCCGGGTAGACGTTGGTGCCACCACCCACGGTCAGCGTGTGGATGGACTCCTGGATGGCCTCGCGGTTCTTGGCCCGTGTCAGCGGCACACGCCACTCGTACTGGTCCGCAAAGGTCAACACCCCGACCCGAGCTTCGGGCGTGAGCATGGCTACGCTCTCGTCCACCGCAGCGACGGCGAGGTCCAGCTTGCGGCTGCGGGCCATGGAATCGCTGGTGTCGATGACGTACACCACCGCGAGCGGCGGAGGCTGGCGCTGGCGCTTCTTCGGAAAGCGCAGCGGGAGCGTGCGGTCCAGCGGGTTCATCCAGTCCCCGTCGGCACCCAGACCCCGGGGGCCCCCGGCGAGGAGGAGGTCCATCCCCTCGTCGCGCACCCAGGACTGCAGAATCCGAGGGCGATCCTTGGGCCAGGACTCCATGTCCGGGCTGAGCAGCAGCAGCGCCGTACCCGGAGCCACACGGGTCGGGAAGTCGGTCTGCTGGCGCGCGGGGACTCCTCCGTTGCGAAGCGCGGCCACCACCACCGAGGCCTTGGGTCCGTGGACGAGCACGGGGCCGTCACGATGTGTGATGAGCCAGCCCCCGCGGGTGTCGTCCTCGGGCCACGCGTCACCCGCATCGAGGGTGGCACTCAGACGCCAGGTACCGGTTTCGGGAGCCTTGAAGGGCAGCCGGTGCACCGAGCTTCCCGCAGGAAGCTGGAGCTGCTCTTCCACGAGGACCCCCTCTTCGAAGCTCAGGGTCAGGCTGGCCTGCGCCACCTCCGTGGCATGAAGGATCAGCTCCGCCTCGACAGCCTCTCCGGCCTCTACCTCCATGGGCAGTTCCAGGCTGTGGATGCCCACGTTCGCACCCGCGACCGCCGGCGGGATCGGGTAGATCGTGGCTCCCGAAGCGCCTGCGAGGGTGGCCGAACCCAACGCGGCCGAGATCTCTCCCTGCCCCCGGGTGTCCGCACCATCACTCAACAGCAGCACTCTCCGGCTCCGAGCAGGCGGTGCAGCCGCAAGGGCCAGATCGATCAGTGCCGCCAGGTCCGTGCCGCGTTCGGGAGAACGGGGGGGCAGCTCGCCGTCGAAGGCCAGCTCATCCCCCAGGGCAACCCACCGGAGATCCACGCTGTCCGGGACGAGATCGATGTAGCCCTCGGCGACGGAACGCAGGTCTGCGATGCGGTCGACGCTCATGCTGGCGCTGGCGTCCAGAGCCACGACGATGGAGAGGTCGGGCTCCCGCTGGATGGAGAAGGGCCGGGCAGCCGCCAACACGAGTGCCCAGCAGGCGACGATCCGGAGGAGCAGCGAGGCGAGGTTGCGAGCCCGATCCCCGCCCCGCGCACGTGGCAGTGCAAGCACCAGCAGGGGGGCGAGGAGCAGGGCCCACAGCCACACCGGCTCGGAGAAGAGAAGCTCTCCTCCCTCCAAGAGTTCACGTGGCCAGGCCCACCCGGTCATCGCACCGCCACCAGGAACTCCGCGAGGAGAAGGACCATCGCGGCCATCGCAAACCAGACGAGCCGGGGCCGCTCGACCACGTCGAGGCTGGCCTCGGCAGGCTCGGCGACCTGCTCGCCCGTGCCCACACGGCCGTGCTCTTCGCGAGGATGCGTGAGCGCGACCAGTCGCTCTCCCCGGCGGTCCAACACGCGGTAGACGCCGGGCGGCACTCCGGTGAGAACACTCCGACCAGGAGCCACCGTCCACTGCCCCGGCGCATCGAGGCGCTCGACGATGGCCCCCTGACCGGGGTCCAGAGCGATGCCATGAGCCGCCGAGACCGAGCTGGGCGGGGGCTTGCCCACCGCGTCTTCGCGGGCCCACAGCAGGATGTTGTAGACCAGCTGAGGGAAGGCGATGGTCAGCGGCAGGTCGCTGCGCGCCAGATCGAAGCCCATCACCAGCACCTTGGACTCCTCGTCTACAGCGATCGCCGGGCCGTCGTCGCTGGCAGCCAGGACGTGTGCGTCAGCAGGCACCCGCAACACCCGGAGCCGCTCGACCGCGATGTGACGGAGGGCCACCCCGCGCAAGAGAGAGTGAGAGAAGTCCCAGGTGCTGAACTCCGGCTCAGCAGCCCAGCCGCTGGGAGGAAAGGGGCTGACGCCGGTCGGAGGATCGATGAACCAGGTGGCCGAGTCGGGCAGGCGGCCAGCAGGAGCGACGCGATCGAAGACGACGAGATCGACCCCCTCCGGCGGGCGGTAGCGATCGGGCTGAACAACCCGCAGCGAGAGCCCCGGCATCACTCCAAAGACGTCCTCGAGGTAGCGGTTGCCCCGGGTGACCAGGACAACCCGAGCTGGCCTCAAGCCCGGAAGCACACCGAAGCCCAGGTCGTTGTCTGGGAGAGCATCCTCGTGCTCCACCAGTCGGGCCATCACCCACTCGCCCTCGACCGGGTCCATCCGAAAGGTGGAGAGCTGTGCCTCGTCCGGCGGCAGCTCCACCTCGGCCTGCCCCAGGATGGCTTCCTCCGTCTCCAGCTGCACCGTCACCGTCAGGGCTTCGCTGCCGTGGTTTCTCAGGCGCACGCTGACCGCGTACTCGGGCGGCAGGCCCGGCCCGGCGCTCGCTACGACCTCCTCCACCGCGACATCGGCTCCCCCGGGGCCGACCACACGCCACTCGGGGCCGTCAACGTGGTCACTGAGCACCAGCGGCTCATGGCCCAGCTGCCGTGCCAGGCCCATCGCCTGCTCGATGCGAGCGCCCCCGTGCCCGGTCGACAACCTCGCCAGACCGGCCTCCAGCCTTCCCTCGTTGCTACCGGGTGGAACCACGATCTGCACGTCGTCCGTCGCCAACAGCACACCGCCCCCCAGGGAGCGCGCCCAGGCCGCCGCGGCTTGGAGCCGCCCCGTTGCGGCCATCGAGGCGGAGCCGTCCACGATGACCATCGGGGTGGACTGCTCCTCGGGAGTCTCCGGGCTCTCTTCGACCAGAGCCGAGCAGGTCAGGCCCGCCGCGATGATCTGCAGAGCAAGGCTGATGAGCTGCCGCCAGATGGGGTTCGCCCGTCGGTCGATCGCGAGGCGCCAGGGCTTGAGCGAGGGGACCACGACCCGCTTCGCCCTACGTCGAATGAGGAAGAAGAGGATCAGCACCGCCGCCACAACGCCAAAGAGCGCCAGCGCCTCGTTCACCTGGAGAGGCGTCACTTCAGCAGTCCGTGCCCGCGAAAGAGGGTGAGCACCAGACTCTCGAGGTCCGTCGGATCACCAGTCAGGGTCTGTACAACGGGGATACCGCGTCGCTGGCAGTAGTCGTGAAGTTCCTCACCGTAGCGGCGGGTAGCCAGGCGAACAGCATCCACCTCGTCGCGCGTGACGCCACGAAGGACATCGCCGGTCTCCCCATCGACCAGATCGAAGCGCTCCCCCCGCAGGGGCACGCTGAGCTCGCCCGGGGTCTGGAGATGCACGATGCCCACGTCGTAGCGCTCGTGCAGCAGCAGATCGCACGCACGCCGGTAGTCCTCCCCCGAGAGGTCACTGATGAGCACGACCACGCCCCGATTGCGAGACAGCTGTGCGAAGCGCTTGACAGCACCCAGCAACTCCGTTCCTGGAGCCAATTCCTGCTCTCCCAGGAAGTCCCAGACCCGCACCACCTCCGCTCGCTTGCGAGCCGGAACCAGGGGTCGACCCAACTCCCCCGCCCAGGGCCAGACCCGCACCTGGTCAAGGTTCGCGAGGGCGACGTAGGCCAGAGCCACCGCCACCTGCCGCGCGAGCCCACTCTTGAGGTCGCCGTTCTGCTCACCGATGCTGAGATCCATGCTGCCGCTGACGTCCACGAGCAGGTGCACGTTCAGCTCCGTCTCCTCTTCGGAGAGCCGGATCATCAGTTGATCCAGGCGGCCGTAGAGGGTCCAGTCGACGTACTTCAGGTCATCGCCCGGCGTGTAGCTGCGGTGGTCTGCGAAGTCGATGCCCGCCCCGAGGCGCCGGCTCCGCGTACGGGCGGCATAGCGGCCCGAGTGCACACGCCGGGTGGCCACGCGCAGCAACTCCAGCTTGGCCAGGAGCTCGGGCTTCAGGTCCATCTACCGCCCCTCGAGGCTCTTCACCGCCGCGCTAACGGCCTCCCGAACGATGGCGTCGGAGTCGATGCCCTCGGCCTCGCCCTCGAAGTTGAGGATCAGCCGATGACGCAGGCACGCCACAGCGACCTGCTCGAGGTCTTCACGAGAGAGCACCGGCATGCGCTGCTCGCCGCCGCGTTCCACCAGAGCGCGCACCTTTCCGGCCATCACCATGGCCTGGACGCCCCGCGGTGAGCCACCGAAGCGCACGTAGCGCTTCACGCTCTCCGGAGCCGAGGGATTGTCCGGGTGCGTGTAGAGGAGAATACGGCTTCCCAGGCGCAGGGTCTCCGGAGCCGCCGGAACCGCCCGAACCACCGCGCGCATCTCCATGATGCGGGCCGCACCGAGGGTGAGCTCGGGCACCGTCTCGTCCATCCCCGTCGTGCGGTTCAGGATGGTGATGAGCGCGTCTTCGCCGGGCATCTCCAGGTTGAGCTGCATGATGAAGCGGTCCAGCTGGGCCTCGGGCAGTGGGTAGGTTCCCTCCATCTCCAGCGGGTTCTGCGTGGCGACCACGATGAAGGGCCTGGGCAGGGTCGAGGTCTCCCCCAGGAGCGTGACCTGCCGCTCCTGCATCGCCTCCAGAAGGGCCGACTGCGTCTTTGGCGTCGCTCGGTTGATCTCGTCCGCCAACACGATGTTGGCGAAGATGGGTCCCTTCCGCAGGGTGAAGTGCTTGCGGCCGCGGTCGTCGGTGCTCACCAGGTGCGTACCCGTCACGTCCGCCGGCATCAGGTCCGGCGTGAACTGGATGCGGGAAGAGGAGAGATCCAGCGCGTTCGCGAGGGCCTTGACCAGCCGGGTCTTGCCCAGTCCCGGCAGGCCTTCCAGCAAGACGTTGCCGTCGGCGAAGAGCGCGGTGAGCACCCCCTCGACGGTTTCGTCCATGCCCACAATCACGGTCTGAACCTGCGTCTTGGCCGCGGCGAAGGCCGCCTTGAAATCATTGGGGGTCACTGCTGCTCCTGAAGTCCATTGAAATACGCGACCACGACCAACTGCATCATCGGTGGCAGGTCCTCCTCGATGAGGGCGCGCTCGACCTCGTCGAAGTAGCCCTCAAAGGCGCTGTCGAACTCGCTGCCCGGGCCCGTGGCGACGGACTTTCCCGCCATGGCCAGGTGCAGTTCCTCACGCTGACGGTCGGACAGATTGCCCGGACCGAACTCCCCCTCGACCTGCTCGGCCTCTCCGCCCGCATCCCCCGTCTCGCCCTCGTGCTCCTTGTCGGTGCCCTCTCCACTCCCGCTCAGGCCACCACCGGCCCCACCCGTCTTCGAGCTGGTGCCGGGGGTCTCGATGTTCCCCCCCCGCACCTGCTTCGTCTGGTCGCTGTCCAGGCTGGCCAGGCGCGCCCCACCCGCCTGCTTGGCATCGCGAACCTCCAGGTTGGCGTCCCCGGAGATGTTCTCCTTCTCGGCCCCGCCCTCACCGCCGAAGTCTCCCCCCAGGTTGACGTTGCCCTCGTCCCGCTCCGTGCTGGTCGGGGCCTGCGCCTGCTCGCTGATCGCCTCCAACAACTCGTCCCGCATGGCGTTGGCGTAGGCCTCCAGGAAGTCCTTGTAGGTCTGCTGCAGACCGTGCATCAGATCGTGCTCCGGGTCCTCCATCTGGTTCTCGCGGTATCCGGCCCCGGTCTGAACATCCGTCGGGTCGACGGCCGCCTGGGGCACGCGAGCTCCCATGTCCGTGAGCACCTCGTTGGTGCCATCGCCGAAACGCGTCATCGAGGAGGAGGGCGCCTCCTCGAACATCATGGCCTGCTCGTTCGCTCGCAGGGTCTCGCCCATGAGATCCTGACCCAGCTCCTGGAAGGCGGTGATCTCATAGAGACGCTGCTCCACCTGGGCTCCGAACTCCCGCAGGAGTTCGTCATCGCTGGCCATGGCGGTGTGGGCCGCCTCCAGGGCCTCACGGAACTCCTCGGGGGTCTCGAACTCCTCGGGCAGGTTCGGATCCTGGTCCGGACTGGAGGGTGGGGGGTCCGGGGGACGCGGCATTTCCACGGGCCGGTTCTCGACCAGCGCCTCCGGCCCCGCCTGCCGGGCCTCGACCTGCTTCACCCGTTCCCGTAGCAGTCGCACCGACTCGACCAGCTCGGTCTGGCCCTTGCGACGGGCTTCCGCTTCGATCTCGTCGAGCCGGTCCAGGAACTCCGACTGCTCCGGAACCGGCGGTGCGGACTCGGGCTGAAGCCAACGGGAGAGAGGTGCCAGCGCCAGCCCCAGCGCCAGCGCCAGGACCAGAGCACGCCCCCCTCTTGGCGGTCTGGTCTTGGGAGGCGACCGGCCCTTCAGGCCATCGAGGGCGTCCAGCGCGACGGCCTCTGCAGCCGGGTGACCGGTTCGCTCCAGATGCAGGGCCGTGTCCGCCGATCCGTTGAGGCCCGCCGTCTTGTCCGCGAAGCGCGCGACCCGGCCCGGCGGGAGCGCCCAGAGCATCCCCGCTCCAGCGACCAGAGGCACCGCGGCCAGCGGAAGCCATGCCAGCTCGGGACCGGCGCCCCAGAGCAGACCGCAGCCAGGGAAGGCACCGGCCAGAGCCCATACCGTCCACTCCAAGCTGCGCTGGAGACGCAGACGACGGCCCCAAGGGGCGATTGCGGCGCTCAGAGACTGCATTGGATTTCGTGAGGCTATCGGTCCCCCGCGTGCGCGAGGTCAAGATGCTGAGAAAGCTCGGGTTCAGAAGCGATGTGACCTCGAAGGGGGGCACTGCTAAGGTCGGCTTGTGAGAATCCTGGTCGTCGATGACGATGCCGAGATTCGCGGTGTCCTCACCGCGTACCTGAAGGCGGTAGGCAACGACGTGATTCCAGCGTCTTCCGGGCGCGAAGCCGTCGTCAAGATCAGCGAGCACAGCTTCGACGCAGCCATTGTGGACTGGCAGATGGCGGGCATCACGGGGCGTGACGTGATCCACCACCTGCGCTCCGTCAGCCCGGAGACGCGCATCTTCGTCAGCACCGGCTACGGCGAAAGCATGGTCAGCAGCGCCTCCCTCGAAGACCTCGTGGAGGCCGTGTTCCGAAAGCCATTCAAGCTCAGCGAACTCGCAAAGAGACTGAATGAAGGGAAAGCCCTTGCACCCCCCGAACATCGTGCGTAATGTGATTGGTACTGGTCGTCGGTGGCACCCGATGATTGGTTTGAGAGCTTAGCCTTCCCCGCCGGACCCAAAAACTGGCACACGACTAGCGTCTCCTCCATCTCTTGCGGTGAGGGGTAAAGCGGGGAAGGCTCTCTTGAGCTCCACAAGGACCGGCCACCGGCGTGGTCTTGTCGGCTCGCTTCAGGGCGGATGACCGCCAGCGACCGGGCTGGCTACTCCGGCTTTGGCGGCGGCGCTTTCAGAGGCTCACCGTCCGGAGGAGGAGCGCCAGGAGGAGGCCCTCCGGGGGGACCGCCAGGAGGCAGCCCATTCGGGCCCACCGGGGCCCCGTCCATGCTCCGAGGGCCCGTCTTCTGCTGGCCTGAGAGCTCGCGGTGAAGGTGCGGTCGGCTGACGATGACCCGGCAGCGACTGCGCAGCTTTTCCATCTCGATGCGCTCGCAGTACAGGAAGTCGCCGGGGTGAACTTCTCGCGTGACCTTGTAGTAGATGTAGTCCCGCGTCAGCGGATCCTCGACCTTCTCCACCCAGACCTCCGCGGCCTCGGGGTCGGTCCTGTAGAGATCGAGCACCGTCTCGTCGACGCACCGATCGTAGCGCTCACCACTCAGGCCTTCACAATCTTCGATGGAGGACCAGCCTCCACAGGCCAGCATGAGCAGCAAGTTCACGGCACCCACCTTATAGTCTGAGCCGATGCTCGACTACCTGCTCGCCGCCTTCACCGGCCCTGGAGCGGGCTTCATGTACGCCATCACGGCGCTCCTGGCCTTCTCCATCGCCGTCGCCATCGAGCGCACGGTGCTTCTCCTGAAGTGGTCTGCTGGCAGTGAGGGCAGCCCCCTGGCCACCGTGCGCTCCGCCGGAGAGGCCCACCAGAGCCCCGACGCTGCGTGGGATGCCATGGGCGGAGCGGCAGCGGAGCAGGAGAACCGCATCCGCCAACGCATCGGCTACCTCGGCGCCGTCGCCAACCTGGCCACCATGCTGGGCCTCCTCGGAACGGTCTACGGCCTCATCCTGGCCTTCTCCGCTCTGGGTGATGCCGGAGCCGGGGAGCGCGCCGTGAAGCTCAGCGAGGGAATCAGCACCGCCATGGCCACCACGGCCTGGGGCCTGCTGGTCGGAATCCCCAGCCTGGCTCTGCACGCCTGGCTGGACGGGCTGGCCAACAACCGGGTAGCCGCCATCGAGGCCGCTGCTGCAAGGCTGGTCGCAGAGATGCGGAGCGCCCCGTCCGACGCCTGAGACCCCGGCGATCGGAGGGCGTGCCCAACGCCCGTCCGGCGCTTCTCAGCGTGATCGCGCTGATGTTCCTGCTGCTGCCCCTGTTGCTCCTGACCACCTCGGCACAAAAGCTTGTGGGGCTCGACCTCCACATGCCCGGCACGGGCGAGCTGCCACCGGAGATGCCGGGCACGGTCGAGGGGCTCGAGGTGCTCCTCGGCGAGGCCATCGTGGTCCGGGCCCGCGTGCGCCGAAGCGATGTCGTCACCTCCTCGGGCGAGGTCGAGACCCGGGAGATCAGGGTTCAGGATCTCGCCTCGCTGCAGGCCACGCTGCGCTCCTTCAAGGACCTGGACCCCGAGCAACGGCGAGTCCTGCTCCTGCCCGAAGACGAGGTCAGCGGCGCCCACGTGGTCGCGACGATGGATGCCCTGCGTTCGGACAGCGTCGGTGAGCTCTTCCCCCAGGTAGCCCTGGGAGCCGCTCGGTGAGGCGCCTGTGCCGGCGGCCCGCAGCCTCGGGAACGACCTGGGCCTCGCTGGCCCCCATGGTGGACCTGCTCACCATCCTCCTGGTCTTCCTGCTCAAGAGCTGGTCCACCGATGCTCCCATTCGTCCGGGCGACCCCACCTTCTCCCTGCCCTCGTCCACCGCGCAGGAGCCCGTGGATTCGCTACAAAGGCTGGAGCTGACCGAGTCCGGGATCTACCTCGCGGGAGCCCGCGTGGCGGGCACTCGCTACTACCTGGATCAGGACGAGGATCTCATCCTGGAACTCTACGAGATCTTCCTGACAAGGCCGGGAAAGCTCCAGCTCCTGGTGGACGAAGACATCTCCTACGGACTGATCCGCAAGGTGCTGTTCACCCTTCGTGAAGCCGGGGTGACCGACCTCACCCTGGTGGCCGTGAGCCGCGACTCGCTCTGACCCCTCATTCGCCCGTGTAGCTTGGGAAATGCTTTTTTCCCTGATGCTGCTGGCTTGCTCCGAGTCCACCGACACCGCCGACCCATCCCTGGCCAACGAGGCACCCATCGCAGTCTGTGCGATCGCGTCCTTCCTCGACGGCCAGTTGACCCTTGAGGCCACCGATTCCTACGATCTGGATGGAGACCCCCTGCTCTACCGGTGGAGCCTGGATCTCCCGCTCGATTGGTCTGGCGCGGACTTCAGCGACGACTTCAACGCGGACGCCGTGACCACCTCCGTCACCCCCGACGAGCTCGGCACCTACATCTTCGGGCTCCAGGTCAGCGATGGCGAGGCCGTCTCGACCACGGAGTACTGCGTCTGGAACCTGGTCGAACCCGAGAGTGTGCCCGTCGCTGAAGCCGGCGCGGATCAGACCGTGGAACTGGGTCAGGAGGTCTGCCTGGACGGCTCCGGCTCCCACGATCCCTCCGGGCTGACGCTGAGCTACGTCTGGGACCTCATCGGCCAGCCCGACAACTCCCAGGTCACCATGGAAGCCGAGACGGCGGCGGTGTGCTTCACCCCCGACGTGCGCGGAGTCTTCACCGCGGGCCTGCGCGTGGAGACCAGCCTGGCGAGCTCGCCGACCGACGTGGTGCACATCACGGTTCAGGGAGTGAACACCCAGCCCATCGCAGACGCCGGCACCGACGTCAGCGGACAGGACTGCACCGTGCTCGTCTTGGACGCGAGCGGGTCGTCCGACGCCGAGAACGACACCCTTGAGTACTTCTGGGAGATCCAGAGCAAGCCGGTCGGCAGCCGGATCTCCGACGAGCACAGCTTCGAGCCGGATCGTTTCGCGGCTCAGCCCACCCTGTACGCCGACGAGGCGGGCGTCTACGTGCTCAGCGTGAGCGTCTTCGATGGAGAGGTCTGGTCCGACCCCGACCTGGTCACCCTGAACCTGGCCGAGCGCGCCTTCAATACGGCGCCCGTGGTCACCATCACCACGCCCTCGCTGATCGAGGCTGGAGAGGCCTGCTGTGAGCAGGTCTGGGGAAACCAGGTGCACTGCGACAGCTGTGCGACGGAGTCCAGCCAGCTCGATGACCAGGTGAACATCACCGACCCTGACGGTGACCCCATCACCATTCTCTGGGAGTCCCTGGACGGCGACATCCTGATCGCCGATCCCACCGCGCTGGGCACTCAGTTCCTCTTCGAGGACAGCAAGACCGGGATTGGCGGAAGCTGCGACGACAGCGACTACGTGCTCGAGCTGACAGTGCGGGACTGCACCGGTGCGATCACCATCGAGACGGTCACCCAGACCCTGGAGTGCTGCGGCGATCTACAGGACAGCTGCTAGCGTTTAGCGCTCGATCGCTGAGAGACGCGAATCCGCCGACACCTCGGGGATCAGGTTCTCGTAGTCGATGGTCGCCTCCGATGCTGTGGCCCAGGGCGTTCACGGCCCCACCCTGCAGCGGATGACTCAGGATGCCCAGCGTCCAGGCCAGACCCACCCAGGGGTCCCAGGTCAGAGCGAGCACCAGACCGCACACCACGTGCAGGGCGTAGGGCAGCCACCACAGGCCGTGGCGGTTGAGCCAGTTCAACTCGAAGTCGAGATCCGTGGCGAAGCGGGTGTATTCCGGGTCCTTGCGCGCCAGACCGCGCAGAATCATCTCGTAGCTGCGCAGTTGTTCGAAAACGATCCCCCACAGCCCCACGTTGGCGGGACTGTGCGGATCGGACTCGGTGTCCGAAAAGGCGTGATGGCGTCGATGCATGACCGACCAGCCCTTGGGGTCCAGCCCCGTGATCCAGTTCCCGAAGATCACCACGAAGCGGCGCAGCGCCGGGTGCAAGCGAAGCGCGCCGTGGGCCAACCCGCGGTGGTAGCCCACGGTGATCACCACCGCCCTGATGGTGTAGCCCGTGAGAAAGACAAGCAGAGCCGTCATCTGGTTACGCTCCCGTAGGTTACGGTGAAGTAACTTACTCCACCTGTAACCACAGGGGCGAGTAGGATGATCGCGATGGCGAACAAACGGCTCACTGCAAGCCAGAGACGGGCCCAGTTGATCGAGGTGGGGCGACACGTCCTGGCAGAGCACGGCTACGAAGGCACGAGCGTCGAGGAGATCGCTCGGGCCGCGGGG
>PVBE010145774.1_pt1 | contig 15520 bp, 14 predicted proteins | sample 1631181 | NCBI WGS metagenome assembly PVBE01 (sample SAMN08397723, study PRJNA350692) | Marine metagenome, whole genome shotgun sequencing project. | isolation source: water | place: Pacific Ocean | collected 2012-04 | reverse complement strand
CGATGGATCATCGAGCGGACGATTGCCTGGTTTGGCAACTTCCGCAGGCTGACCGTGCGATGGGACCGACTGATGGAAACCTACGGTGGATTCTTTCATATGGCTTGTGCCCTGATCACGATGAGAAAACTCATGAGAGTTATGAAATGACTTCTAAGCAGGCCGATGACAAAACTGCCTTTCGTGACAGGCATATGCCGGATATCGCCGTTTGACATGATATCATCGACGAGATCGAGTTTTTCATCGAGACTGATTGTCACAACATTAGTGGTCATGATTTCCTTGACCCGGCGCTCCATAACATCTCCTCCCGGCGACGGCTGCAACCCTGCCTTCCCTAACGGGGAATGGCGAGAATCAACGCCGGCACCAATCTCCCGGCCAGATTAAACGACCGGTCGCTTCCATTCACGAATAGTTGAGAACTCGACCCACCGTCGAGATTCATCGCTTCGACGGTTTCAAGACCGCCTCCGGACTCGGGCCGCGCCAAAAAATTCTGGAGCTCGCACCAAGATATTCCTCGTCCGATTTCATCGCTCACTATGAATACAAGACGTCCCTTATTTCCGAGGGCGAGAACGGTCCGCCGGTCCGCGCGGCGATACTCCCGATAGGCGGCCAGACCCGGATCGGGCCGTCCGTTTCGAACGAGATAGGGCCCCGCCTGAAAAGCCTCGCGCACCCCTCTCGAATCAAATTCCTCGCGGGTGGCGATCCCCGCCTTCCCGGAATTATTCAGAACATAAAAAATAGCGCCAAGGTGAAGCGCGCGGCTGCGCCCCCGGAAAAGAAGGCGGCTATTGAACACCGTACCGCCCGAGCGAAAATACCCCATGGGCCTGCCGTTCTCGTCGAAATACCCGGCGTTGACCGCGGCCACGGCCTTGGCGGCCCGCGCAATGTCGGCCGCCGCCTTCAGCGCGCCTTTTCCGAACTGCCACTTGAGCTGGATTTCAAAATGATCCGGGTCGATACGAACGCCGGTCATGCCGGCGGAGGTCCCGTCCCAGAAGCGAATACGCATCTTCCTGACATCGAGTCCCCGCGAGATCGTCCGCCAAGAGCCGGTGTTTCCGGCGAGCCGGGATTCGCATCCTACTCCCGCGGAGGAGGCGCCGGAAAGGCCGGCGAATGACAAGACCCCGGCAGCCAATAACCCGGCAAAAGTTACTCTCCTCACAACGTCCCCTTCCACGCTGCTTCGGACTATCTAATATCCGGTGGCGCAGCCGTCCCTCCGGTGGTCCGAGCCGGCCATGTATACCCCCTCCGGGAGACGGACGATCCCTTGTGCGCCCCCGAAGCCCTCATAACCGCCGCTCCGGGCGACATCATGGCCCCGCCGTGTCAGGTCATCGAGCACCTCGTCGGGCACCCCGTGTTCGACGGCGACCTCCAGACCGCCCAGAACGCGGAATCTCGGCGCTTCGATGGCCTCCTGGACGTTCATGCCGAAATCCACCATGTTCGAAAGCATCTGAACATGGCCTTGGGGCTGCATATCACCGCCCATGACGCCGTAACTCATCCAGGGTTCGCCGTCCCTCATCACAAAACCGGGAATAATCGTATGGAGCGGGCGCTTTCCGGGCGCGATGCAGTTGAGATGCCCCTCCTCGAGAGAGAAACCGAAACCACGGCTTTGCAGCATGACTCCCGTATCGCCGGCCGTGACGCCCGAGCCGAAATGGTGGAACAGGCTATTGATGAACGAGCACATGTTTCCATCGCGGTCGGCCACGGTGAGATAAATCGTATCGCTCGAACCATGGGGGGCGCCGGGGGCGGGGTCCGCCGCCGAATCCCCGGAGATTAGCCGCCGCCGCTCCTCACCGTATGTTTTCGACAGGAGACCCTCCAGGGGCACCTCGGCATGTTCCATGTCGGCGATGTATTTGTTCCTGTCCGCGAAGGAGAGTTTCATCGCTTCGATGAGATAGTGAAAATGTTCCGCCGAACCGAAGCTGAACTCCGAGAGCGGATAGCCTTCGAGGATATTCAGACAAATGAGCGCCGCGAGGCCCTGGCCGTTGGGGGGTATCTGGCAAAGCTCATAACCTCTGTAGCCCGTTCTGACCGGCTCTACCCAGGTGCACCGGGCGCCGTCGAAATCCTCCATCTCGAATAGGCCGCCTAATTCACCCGACGCCCGGACAATCGCCTCCGCCACCGGGCCGTGATAGAAGGCCTCCCGGCCGCCCTCCCCAAGCAACCTGAAAGTGGCCGCCAGATTCGGATTGCGGAAAATCTCGCCCACACGCGGCGCTCGCCCTCCCGGCAGGTAGGTTCGCTTCGACCCCTCGAAAGAGGAGAGCTTTTTTTCCTGAAGCCGCCAAGCGTTCGCGATGATAGGTGTCAACGGAAAGCCGCTCTCGGCGTAGTGAATCGCCGGAGCGAGCAGTTCGGTGAGCGACTTTTTTCCGCTCCCGAAACGATCAAGGGCCGAGCACCAGCCATCGAACGCGCCGGGGACCGTGACCGCGAAGATTCCCTCCCCGGGAACGGCGGTGAGCCCTTCGCTCCGGTAGCGTTCGAGAGTGGCGCCTTGCGGGGCGCGGCCGCTGCCGTTGAGGCCGACGAGTCTTTTTTCGTCGTTATCCCAGTAAATCAGGAACATGTCGCCGCCGATGCCGGTGGATTGCGGCTCGACGACATTGAGCGCCGCCGCCGTCGCGATGGCGGCGTCCACCGCGTTTCCCCCCACGCGGAGGACTTGCAGCCCTGCCGTGGCGGCCAGCGGCTGGCTCGTCGCCACAACTCCCTCCCGCGCCAGAACCGGCGACCGTCCCCCGGGGAGAGTGATTTTCGTTGTCGGCTCCGGTCTGTCTTTCGTATCCGGCAAAGTGGCCTGGCCCATTAAATCTTCCGATCTATTATTTTAAAAAGAAATCGGCTCCGAACTCTCACCGGCGAAAACGGACTCGAAAAACCGCTTACCACCCTCAGGAGCGGCGAAAGCGGCGGGTCCTACGATGCACCGCTCCAAAGACACCGCATCGCTCACCCTGCCGCCGGGAAAGATGACTGAATTCTCAGCGGAAACCCCTTCACCCAGAGTAGCACCGCTCCCCAAAACAGCGAAAGGCCCGGCGGTGGCGCCGCTCTTCAGGCTCACTCCCTCGCCGATGAGAACGGGCGGGCGGAGCAACCCCTCACCCCACGGCAGGGGCGGGCCCTCCACAAGCATATCCTCCCCGGCCGGCCAATCGATCGCCGGGACATGTCGCCCGGCGATGAGGTCCTCCGTGGCATCCAAATACATGGCCGGTGCGCCCACATCGGCCCAGTAGGCTTCCGTCAAAAAACCGCCAACCGGAGCGCCGCTCTCAATCAGGGGCGGGTAGACTTCCTCCGAGATTCCGCAGGGCCGTCCCGCCGGAATATGATCGAGAAGCGCGGGCGACATCACGCTTTGTCCGGTGAACATCGCCTCTCTCGTCGCGCCGCCGCCCTCGCCGGGAGCACTTGCGCGAAGAAACCTCCGGAGCCGTCCCGCCTCATCCACCGTCAGGAGGCCGTATTTTTCAGCGTCCGCCGAAGCGCGGAGAATCAGCGTCGCCAAAAAACCGCCTTCCTCATGGCGGGCCAGCGCGGCCCCTAGGTCCGCGCCGCTCAAAATGTCAGCGTTTAAAACGAAAAACGACCCGCCGCCCTCCCGAAGAAAATCCTCGGCATTTTTCAGGCCGCCGGCCGTTCCCAATATTTCGGGCTCATGGGAATAAAGGATTTTAACGCCGCAGACGGATTCCCCGAGCGCGGCCCTGACCATATCCGCGCGGTGGTGAAGATTGACAACCGCCTCGCTCACACCCGCGCGGCCGAGCCTGTCCAGGGCAAAACGAATCATCGGCACACCGCCCAGGGGCAGGAGCGCCTTGGGAACAATCTCTCCGAGCGGACCCAGGCGGATGCCAAGACCCGCCGCCAGGACAAAAGCGCGCATCACCAATCCAGCGGGGCCCCAACACTCGAAAAAAGGAGAATAGAAGCCGTTTCCCGTTCGAGGAGGCGGGAATCGTCTCTTTCGACGAACAAATATTGAACGATTGTGATTACCAGGCAGGCAGGCCCGAGCCGCCGGAGCCAGAGCCGGAAGCGTTTAATCGGAGGCTTCGCCGTTACTCCGGCGCCGGAGAAAGGATTCGATTTCATCCGCAAGCTCATCGCCCGAGGGCAGTTTTTCGGGTGATTCCTCTTCCGCGGATTCATCCTCGAGCGGATCCGTATCCATGTCGTCCCCGTCGTCCTGTGTCGTGAAAGGTTGGGAGAGGAACCGCTCATTGCTCGGCTGCTGTTCGATAACCTCCTTAACTTTCTCGTCGAATTGATCGGCGGATCGCCCGAGCTCGTCCAGGTCGATATTGATTTTGCTGACGGCCTCAAGACGCTCGAGAAGCGCATAGGCCCCCTTGGGATTCGGAAGCGATGAAATTTTTTGAGGAATGTTGACCCAAAGGCTCACAGCCGGTATGCGGGCATCCTGGAGTTCGGTATGAATAACGCCAACGATTCCGGTCGGCCCTTCGTATTTTGTCACCTGGACGCCAGTGAGCCCGGCCAGTCGCGGCTCAGTCGCGATGCATACAAGCTCCAGGGGCTCGTCATGAGGGTTTTCCGCCAGCAGCCCGCCCATGGTCACCGTCAGCCCGGAGCCGCACCTGCGGATGAGTTCCATGACGCTCCGGCTGAACGACTTCCACATCAGTTGAGGCTCAACGCCAACGCACACCACCAGGTCACGCGCCAATTCCGGATGTTTGCAATAATAAAACGAATTTTCGGGCCAGGTGATCACGCGTTTTCCGTCGGTGCCGAGGCGGACGTGCGGCCGTTGATCCGAAAACTGGAAAAAATCTTCCGACTGGAACCTCGCAAACCGCTTGCCGTCGAAGCGGCTCACCAGGTACCTCGCCGCGATAGTCGCCGACTGGGCCGCGTCGTTCCAACCTTCAAAAGCCAGGACAAAAAGCGGGTCGTTCAGCTCCGGGATTTTATCGACATGAATGCATTCCATGGAAAAACCACTCCGGGTCAGGGGACCGAAAAACTAACTTTGACTCAGCCCATTTTACCCTCCGCGCTCCGGCGACTACAAGGCGGGCCGATGGGCAATATCGGAAAAGCGGCGATTCGCGCGGCTGAAACGGGCCGGACCCAATGAATCAGGGCAATCTCACGGCAGTGTCACGGCCCTGAAGGATGATCGCCCAGCGCGTCGAAAATATTCCCCACGCCCCCTTTTTGCAGTTCGTAGGCGCGAGGCCCCAGCACACGGGGGTGATCGAGACCAGGGCGATCGATGTAGTTCACCCGCTCCTGGACCTCCTCCCGGCCGAGGCCCCGGTTTTTAAGCTCTTTTATTTCGTTGATGATGTCGAACATTATCTCCCGCGGCCGGGGGAATTCGCCCTTCCCGCAGGGATCACCGTGCCCCGGCACATACCAGTCCACATCGAGAGACTCGAGAAGAGCTAGCGACTCGAACCATTCCCAAACGGCGGCGGAGTGAAAAAAGGGATAATTTCCCGGGGTGATGTTGTCGGCCGTGAAAGCGACGCGCGCCTCGACGGCATGTACGACGGTTTGCCTCCGTGTGTGTCCAGGCGAATGAATGAGGTGAAAAGTCTCACCCCCGAGCCGAAGCGTCATCCGGCTCTTGAATGTGATGTCGGGCCACCGGACTTCGTATCCCTCCAAAAGATCGCCGCAACCCGGATCGTAGTTCAGCATACGCTCCCGGGTCACCTCCAACGATGTCAGGGAGGTGAGAAAGTCCGCGTAGGTCACTTCGCTCGAAATAATTTTATCGGCCTTCAGATACCAGTTCGATGTGATGTGGTCCTGATGGTGTTCGGTGTTGATGTTATATCGAAGAGGGCCCTTTGAAGCGATGAAGTCGCGCCACTCGATCGCGTCGCCGGGCTTCATCGGCCCGTCGATGGCGACGACGCCGCCGGAAGTAACGACTATCCCCACCGTGGGGTACCTGTTCATGAAAAAACGCGGTCGGTTAACTGTTTCATTAAAGCCTCTCCGCCGGGCGGGGAAATGGAGGCGTCCGGGAGCGCTCGCCCTCTCGCGCCCGGTATCGGTTGTTCCACGGTACGGTTATTCCGTGATGCCTTCCAGGTGAAGGGGAGCGCCGTTCGGCCTGGCTCCGCTCTTGAGCGGAGCGGCAAGCTGGATCGTGCACCCAGCATAGCATCCCCGCTTGTATTCCGAACGTGCAGGACGACTTTATCGGCGGGACATGAAAACAGGCTATCGAGAGGGGACCCGCTCTCCCCGGAAAATATGGCCAAATCATGATTTTTCCCTTGAACCATCTCCTCTTTTCAGCCATTATCCGTCCGCCCCGGCCCTCCGCGGGCGGGCGGCGCCTTTTATTAAGTGGAAGATTGAAGGGAACTCAGGAGCCGTCCATGGCCATCACCACCCGAAGCGACATTCGAAACTTCGCCATCATCGCTCATGTCGATCACGGCAAGACCACCCTCGTCGATTCCATGCTCTGGCAGAGCGGAATCCTCCGCGAGGGCCAAGCGGTAGCCAGCCGCGTTCTCGACTCGATGGACCTCGAACGCGAAAAAGGCATCACGATCATGGCGAAAAACTGCGCGATCAATTACGGCGATGCCACCCTCAACATTGTCGATACGCCGGGCCACGCCGATTTCGGCGGCGAGGTCGAACGAGTGCTCTCGATGGTGGACGGCGCCCTGCTCCTCGTGGACGCCTCCGAGGGCCCGCTTCCACAGACGCGGTTCGTCGTCGGAAAGGCCCTCGAGCGTGAGATTCCCTTCGTCGTTGTTATCAACAAAGTGGATCGCTCGGACGCGCGGGCGGAAGAAGTGCTGAACGAGGTCTACGATCTGTTTATCGACCTCGACGCGAATGAAGATCAGCTTGAATTCCCCGTCCTCTATGCCATCGCCAAGGAAGGCCGGGCGGGCGCCTCCCCGGATGCGCTGGCGGAAAACATCGAGCCTCTCTTCGAGACGCTGCTCAAGACTATCCCGCCGCCGGAGTTCGAGGAAGGCGCTCCGCTCCAACTCCTCGTCGCACAACTCGAATACGACAACTACGTCGGCCGCCTCGCCATCGGGCGCGTGTGGAACGGCTCGATCCGCCCCCGCGGGAAATGCACCCTGATCGGCGCCGGCGGCAAGAGCCAAACCGCCGAGGTGACCGCCCTCTACGGCTACGAAGGTCTCCAGCGAAAGGAAATACAGGAGGCCCGGGCGGGGGATATCGTCGCCGTCGCGGGCTTCGATCCGATCCGCATCGGGGACACCATCGCCGACCCGGAGAACCCGCGCCCGCTTCCCCCCATCGTTCTCGATGAGCCGACGATTACAATGATTTTCCGGGTGAACGATTCCCCTTTCTCGGGCCGGAGCGGCCAGCTGCTCACTTCGCGCCAGATCCGGGAGCGCCTTTTCAGGGAAGCGCTGAACAACCCGGCCATCGTGGCCGAGGAGACCGCCTCTTCCGACGCTTTCCGCCTGTCGGGGCGCGGCTCGCTTCAGCTCGCCATTCTTATCGAGCAGCTTCGCCGCGAGGGATTCGAGATCACCGTCGGCCGGCCGGAGGTCATCACGCGCGCCGAGGGGGGCAAGACCCTCGAGCCAGTCGAAAACGCCGTCATCGACATTCCCGAGGATTATATCGGCATCGTCACCCAAAAACTCGGTGAGCGCCGGGGAAAGATGACCCAGATGGCCAACCCGGGCCGGGGCCGCGCCCGCCTCGGTTTCAAAATCCCGAGCCGGGGACTGTTTGGCTACCGGAACGAATTCCTCACCGACACGCGGGGCACCGGAATTTTCACCACCCTCTTCGGAGGCTGGGAGCCCTGGGCGGGAGATATTCCCGGCCGGATCACGGGCGCCCTCGTCGCCGACCGCGGCGGAAAAGTCACCCCCTACGCCATCGAGCACTTACAAGACCGGGGGGTGCTCTTCGTCTCGCCGACCGACGAGGTTTATGAGGGGATGATCATCGGCGAGAACAGCCGGGAGCAGAACATGGACATCAACATTACGAAAGAGAAAAAACTCACCAACATGCGCGCTTCGGGCGCCGACATCAGCGCCCAGATCGTCCCGCCGCGCCAGTTCAGCCTCGAGCAGGCCATCGAGTTCCTCAAGGAGGGCGAATGCCTCGAAGTCGCGCCCGCCGCCTTCCGCTTCCGCAAGACCGAGCTCAAGGCCAGGAAGCACGCCTAGGAAAGCCCGCCGCTACCCCCGCCCCTCGAGTCCGAAGGCCTCGGCCTTTCCGCTGACCCATCACTGCCGAGCTGTGTCCGGCTATGGATGGCGCTGAGCTGCAAGCGGCGCTTGGTCAGGAAGGCAGAGACCATTTCGCCCCAAAATGGAGAAAATCGCTTATGCACCGTGATTTTGGCTTACGGGGGACAGCCTTAGAAGATATCTTTTTTCAGACTTTGAGGACTTCTCAGCGGGAAGCGCCCCCGAGATAAGAAAATAAGGTCGGAATTTGCTAGATTGCGGACATCACCGCATAATCGGGCGCAATATAAAAAAGGCGGAAACAACTGAGTTTGCCCAAGAGAAATTCGGTGGCTTATGGGGCGCCACTCCTGACAGCCACTGCCCCGACGTAAATCTCGATCTTGAAGATTTCAAAATAAGGCGGGATGTCTAATGGAATTCACTTTGACCGAGGAGCAGCTCGCTCTTAGGCGTCTGGCCCATGAATTCGCCGAGCGTGAGATCCGCCCCATCGCCGGCGAGAAGGACCGCATCCAGGATCCGGCAATGTGCATGGACTGGGACGTGATCCGGAAAGGCTCAAAGCTGGGCCTCCGCACCCTCACGATCCCGGAGGAATACGGCGGAGGCGGCGTCGACACTCTCACCATCGTTGTCGTGGGGGAGGAACTGGGCTGGGGCGACCTGGGCGTGGCCTACGCTTTCGATCAGACTTGGAAATACGGTCCGGCCCTCGCCGCCACATCAGAACAACGGGAGCTGTTTCTCCCCACTTTCATGGAAGACGACACCTACCTGATGGCCATCGCCTTCACCGAACCGGACGCCGGAACCGAAAACGTGTTCACATCCGATGAGCCGGGCGCGGGGCTGATGATGCGAGCCGATCGGCAGGGGGGGGACTATGTCCTGAACGGCACCAAGATATTCATCTCGAACGGCGGCGCGGCCAAAATGCACATTGTCATGGCGCGGACGGACCCTTCCGTGGGCGTCACCAGCGGCACTACCGCCTTCCTTGTCCCCGAGGGCACGCCAGGCTTCCGGGTGGGCCGGTACCTCGACAAAATGGGGCGGCGGCTTCTCATGAACGCAGAGCTCGTGTTCGAGAATTGCCGCTTGCCCGTCATCAACCGTCTGGGGGAGGAGAACAGGGCATGGGATCTGCACCGCGGACGGACCTATGGCCGGGGCAGTTACGGCGCCACCGTACTGGGCACCGGCCGGGCGGCTTTCGAGGCGGCTCTGGCGCACGCCCGCGAACGCGTCCAGGGGGGAAAACCCATCATCGAACACCAAAACATCGCCCGCCAGCTGGGTGAAATGTGGATGAGCCTGGAGGCCGCCCGGACCGCTCTCTATCGCGCGGCCTGGGCGGTGGACTACGCCGAGGAATATGACGTGAAGCTCGCCTTCCTGACTAAGACCCTCTGCTCCGAGACGGCTTTCCGTGTCGCCACTATGGCGATGGACATCCTGGGCGGCTACGGCTACATGAAGGACATGAATGTGGAGAAATACATGCGGGACGTCATCTCCTCGCTTCATGGCGCGGGGAGCGGGGACATCTTCCGGATGAAGTGCGCCGCTCTTCTTTAAGGGCGCCAGTTGTCGAATTTTCACGTGGCGGAGGGAAAGAACATGGAATACTTGAAACGAGACGCCAAGAAGTTTGCAAGAGAAAATATGCTGGGCATCTGGAGCGCGAGCACCTATGGATTCAAAAAAAATCTCGAACTCGACGAGAAAGGCATCGTTTCGGATCTCCGGCACTTCATCGACGTTCTGAAAATCGACGGTTTTTACATGGGGGGGATCATCAACCAGTTCTGGGCATTGACCGTGGAAGAGCGAAAACGGGCGCAGGAACTCCTTATTCGCGAGGCCGATGGAGCCGTCCGGACCGTCTCGATGTGCGGCCATACCTGCATTGAGATCTCAATCGAGTTGATCCGGCACGCGGAGAAGGCCGGCGCCGACTTCGCGTGCCTGATCAATCCTTTTTACGCGGCCAGCACCCCGGAACTGATCGAAAACTACTACCGGACGATCGCTGCCTCCGTGGACATCGGGATTCTCATCCTGAATTCCCCGACCTCCGGCTATGTCATGTCTCCTCCCTTGGTGGAAAAGGTCGCTCAGATCGACAATATCGTCGCCATCAAGAACGTCGGCGGCATCGAGCATACCAATGAAGTCCGACGGCGCGTCGGAGACCTGATCGTCGTCAGCGACCCCAGCGAGGACAACTGGCTTCTCAATCTCACGTATTACGGCCAACAGGTCTTCCTCGCCAGCCCGGCGGTCCATCTCTATCAATGGGAAGGACATCTTCCCATGAAGACCTACACCGATCTCGCCATGCGGGGGAATCTCGAAGAAGCCAAAGAGATTTTCGCCTCGATGCAACCCTTGCGCGATATGGCGAAGCGCTGGATCTGGGATCCGTGGCATCACGGGAACCTGCCCTTCGCCCGCCTGAATTATTGGCAAAAGCTGATGGGGCTCGCCGGCGGCTATGTGCGTCCCCCCCTCCGCGAGATGAACGAAGAGGAGAAGCTAGCCTTCCGTCAAGACTTCGAGAGAGTGGAAATAGCGGTCGGGGCCTAGCTGCTTCCGCAAGACAGAGTTCAAGGCGGGGAAACGCTCGTAGGAAAACCTCGCCGCTATCCCCGCCCCTCGAGCCCAAACGCCTCGGCCAGAAGCTCGTAAGTTTTCAGCCTGAAACCGAAGTCATGGCACTGGTTCACGACGATAAACTCATCGACCCCGGCCTCCTCGCCCAGCGCGAGCATCCGCTCCTTCGCCTCCCCGGGAGTACCGGCGATGGTCCGGCTCAGGGTGTCGTTCACGAAGGCGCGCTCCATCTCGGTGTAGGGATAAGAGAGCGCCTCCTCGGGGGAGGGTACGCCCCCCGTCTCCCCCTTGCGGGTCCTGAGGAAGAACAACCCCCGGCTCGCCGCGTGGCGCCGGGCTTCCTCTCCGTCCTCAGAGCAAAAAACGAACACGCCCAGGGTGGCCTCCGGCGCAGTGAGCCGCGGCGAGGGCTTGAAATTCTCGCGGTAGATATCCAGAACCTGCGCCGCGCCGCGATTGTTGATGAAATGAGCGAAGGAAAACGGGCAGCCAAAATGCGCGACGAGGATGGCGCTCTGATCGCTCGAGCCGAGCAGCCAGGTCACCGGCTGGGTCTCGCCGTCCGGCATCGCCCGGAGGCTTTCGAAGGGGTGGCCCGGCTCGAGGCCGTCGCCGAGATAGCCGAGCAGGTCGGAGACTTTTCTCGGAAAATCCTCCACGGACAGCGGGTTTCCGCCGTTCGCCAGCGCGCGCGAGGCGATGCGGTCCGCGCCCGGCGCCCGGCCGATTCTCAGGTCGATTCGCCCCGGATAGAGCGTCTCCAACACCCGAAAATTATCCGCCACCTTGAGCGGGCTGTAGTGGCTGAGCATGACCCCACCAGGCCGGGGTGGCTGTGGTGCTCGGCCACCCAGTAGCGGTGATAGCCCAGGCGCTCGGCCGCCTCGGCCAGCCGCACCGTCTCGCGGATGGCGTCCGCCGCCGTGCCTCCGCTTCGAATCGGAGATTGGTCCAGTATTCCGAGGCGAGCCATTAAAATTCCAAAAATGAATGGTTGGTTCAGTTCCGCGTCAGACCGGCCGCCTGGTTGGCCCGGGCCGGCGGCGCGGTTTCGATAAATTCCTTCATGCTCTTGACGCCCTGCGTCTCCCGTATGTGCCGGATCACGAGGCGGCGCTCCGCGGCGCTTTCGGAGCGCCCGATGACGTAGACCCGGTTCAGCACCGAGCGCAGATGATAATTGACCGACTTCACATTTTCGTCCGAAAAAAGTTTTGTTTTGACATTCAGCTCTATAAACAGATCTTTGAGCTTCTGGAGAGGCGAGAGGGTGTTCTCTAAAACCCCCTTTTCCCTCAGCGGAACAACCTGGTTCTCGTTATAAACGGCCCTTGCATGAACATCTTCGTCCGCCAACCGGGAAAGGGTCGGGATCAGTCCGGGGTCGTCCACCACCCCCGTCAGCATGACCCGCCCCTTCCAAACATCGATGAAAACGTCGTAGATCGGGTCCGCGTTGATCTTGTTGATTTTCTCAGAGAAAACCACATCTATCCCGGCGTCTTCCAGCTGCTCGTCACCGGTTCTGTCCTGAAGCCCGCGGGTGAATGTCTCCTTGAGGACATAGGTGCATCCCCCGAGGAGAAAAACCAAAATTCCCGCCAACGCCAGCGGACCGGCGCGCCGGAAGAACCCACAAAGGAACATTTCTCATTCCCGGGGGCGGACCGAATCGATGGGGTGATTTTCCACCTTTCATGGCCGGGATTCAAGGCCAGAACCCAAGGCTAGAATCCAAGGCTGGAACCCAAGGCCGTGCATGAAGCCAGGCCTTTGAGGAAGTCTCCCGAGATTTGCGTCCGGCGGAAAGGACAGGCTAGTATCTTTTTTCAAATTCCGGTTTAAACCCTCAACTCACGGAGAATGTCTCGTGTCCGTTTCCGACGAAGAAATTTCGCGCCGCCACGAAAAAATATTCGGAAAGCAGCTGAACGCCGACCGGCAATCCGGCCTCGCCGCGCTTCTGGAGACCCTCGACCGGGCCAACGATCAAGCCGTTGCCGGCCTGGCGCCCGGCTCGGAACCGATGGGCCACCGCGCTATCCTGAGGAGCCCGGGCCATGGCGAATGACATCACGCGCCTGCCGGCGGCGGCCCTCGCCCGGCAAATCCGGGCGAAGGAAATCTCCGCGCTCGAGGTGGCGGAAGCATTTCTCGAGCGCGCCGAAAAAATCGGGCCGGGCATTAATACCTGGATCACCCTGGACCGGGAAGGCGCGCTGAGCGAGGCCCGCGGGGTTGATCGCAGCGTTGCAGAAGGGTCCGCACGGGGGCCGCTGACAGGCGTTCCGGTCGGCCTGAAGGACCTCATCGACGTGGCCGGGCTCCGCACCACCGCCGGAAGCCTGATCTACCGCGACAACGTGGCCACCGGGGACGCTCCGATCACCCGGATGATCAGGGAGGCGGGAGCGGTTATCCTGGGAAAACTCAACCTCCACGAATTCGCCTTCGGACCCTCCGGCCACAATCCCCACTACGGCGACCAGAAAAACCCCTGGGACCCGGAGCGGGTCTCGGGCGGCTCCAGCGGAGGCTCGGCCAACGCCGTCCTAACCGGGCAGGCCTCCATCACCATCGGCTCGGATACGGGCGGCTCGATCCGGATTCCCGCATCCCTCTGCGGAGCCATCGGCCACAAACCCACTTTCGGGCTGGTGACCAAGGCGGCCTGTTTTCCGCTTTCGTGGTCGCTGGACAGCTTCGGCCCCCTGGCGACCGCCGCCGAGGATTGCGCCCTGATGATGTCCGCCATCGCGGGCCCGGACCCCGAGGACCCCAGTTCGCTCCAGGTCGAGGCTCCCGATTTCATCGGGGCCCTGGACGCGCCGCTCAAGGGAGTCCGGGTCGGCCATGCGCGAAGCTACTACGCCGATCAGTCGGACCTCGCCGTGGTCGAGGCGATCGAGGAAACCGCCCGGGCACTGGCCGACGCGGGGGCCCGGGTTATCGAGGTGGACATTCCCGATATCGAAACCGCCTACGATACGGCCACGAATTTCATGATGTCCGAGGCTTCGGCCATTCACGAAAAGGATGTCCGTGCGCGACCGGACGATTACGACCCGATGGTGCTCGAGCGGCTGCTGATCGGATTTTTCGTCCCCGCGCCCACCTATATCCAGGCCCAGCGGTTCCGCTCGCAGTGGACAGCCCGGGTGCTCAAGGAGGTTTTCGGAAAGGTGGATCTTGTCCTGGCCGGAGCGACGCCGATGCCGGCGCCGCTCCGGTCCGCGAAAACGGTCACCATCGCCGGAAAGGAATACCCTGCGCGGGGCCACTTGATCGCCCTGACCCGGCATATCAACTTCCTGGGGTTTCCTTCCACCTCATTTCCGGTCGGCTTCAGCAATGAGCGTCTCCCGCTCGGAGCCCAGCTCATCGGCCCGCCTCTTCACGATCACAAAACCATCGCGGCGGTTCACCAGTTGGAGAAGGCGGGCGCGGTTCGCTTCCAAATGGCGCCATACGGAGATTAGACGGAATACGAGAGATGGCAGGAATACGCCGAAGCCCGGAAGGTGCGGATTAATCCGCGAAAGATGCGCCCGGAAAGGTTCCGGATCATTCCGGTCTTGCGCCGCCCGGACACATGGGGAATTTCGCGCAGAGATCCCGGACATCATCGCGGACGGAAGAGGTGAGGTCTTCGTTCCCGACATCGTTCAAAATATCGGCGACCCAACCGCCTATCACCTGCATCTCGAGCTCCTTCATCTTCCGCGAGGTCAGGGCGGGCGTTCCTATCCGGATTCCGCTGGTGAGCGTCGGCTTTCGGGTATCGAAGGGAATCGCGTTTTTGTTGACTGTAATCCCGGCACGGCCGAGAACGCCCTCCGCTTTTCGTCCGCTGAAGCCGGCCTCGCACAGGTCGAGCAGGAGCAGGTGATTGTCCGTTCCGCCCGACACCATCCGGACCCCTCTTCCTTTTAGCGTCTCCGCCAGCGCTTTGGCGTTATTAACAATCTGTGCGGCATAGCCGCGAAACCCGTCGGACGCGGCTTCCTTGAGCGCCACCGCCTTCGCCGCGATGATGTGCATCAGCGTGCCGCCCTGCATTCCCGGAAAAACCGCCTTGCTCATGGCGGCGGCGTGTTCCACGTCGGCGAGGATTATGCCCCCCCGGGGGCCGCGAAGGGTTTTGTGTGTCGTGGTGGTGACAATGTGGGCGTGCCCGGCGGGCGAGGGGTGCGCGTCCGCGACGATAAGCCCGGCGATATGGGCGATATCGGCCATGACCACCGCATCCACCTCGTCGGCAATCTGGCGAAACCTCTGGTAGTCGATGGATCGCGGGTAGGCACTCGCGCCCACGATAATCATCTTCGGCTTGTGCTCCCTGGCCTGCTTCTCGACTTCCTCGAAGTCGATGACGTGGTTCTCGGGATCAACGCCGTAGGCAACGGCATTAGGGAACCTCTAAAAACCGCCTAACTTCCCCCGATTTTGTGTTATCGCAGCATTTTAGCCACAATTCATACCCATTTTCCATTTTATCTTCTGCCATCGGAACTCCGAAGAGCCTCCCGGTGGCCGGTTTTTCTCATGCGCGCGCAGGTATCCCGTCTCTGGCCAACCAGACAAGGCGGCGCATGTTGTAGACCAGGTTCATCATTCCGATCCTGGTTCGGGCCCTGGCAATG
>PVBE012004620.1_pt1 | contig 15521 bp, 11 predicted proteins | sample 1631181 | NCBI WGS metagenome assembly PVBE01 (sample SAMN08397723, study PRJNA350692) | Marine metagenome, whole genome shotgun sequencing project. | isolation source: water | place: Pacific Ocean | collected 2012-04 | reverse complement strand
TATCAAGGTCAACGCCGCCGTTAACGTCGTCTTACCGTGATCCACGTGACCGATCGTTCCTACGTTTACGTGCGGCTTTGTTCTTTCAAATTTCTCCTTCGACATTTCGACCCCCGTACTAATCAGGACTTGGCACTTAGTTACGCTTGCTTAATGATTGTTTCCGCGACGCTACTGGGCGCGGCCACGTATCGAGAGAATTCCATCGAGTATGTCGCCCGGCCCTGAGTCGCAGACCGCAAATCGGTCGCATATCCTAACATCTCCGAAAGCGGCACTTCGGCGCGAATGATCGTCCCGACGGGCGAATCCTCAGTTCCCCGCAAGATTCCCCGGCGACGATTCAGGTCGCCATTCACCGTTCCCATGTAGTTATCCGGCGTAACGATTTCGACATTCATCACGGGCTCCAACAACACTGGCGCTGCCCGCTTAGCGCCGTCTCTAAAGCCCATCGACGCCGCGATTTTGAAGGCCACTTCACTTGAGTCGACCTCGTGGTAAGAGCCATCGTACAAAGTCACTTTCACGTCCAGCATCGGATATCCAGCGACGACACCGTTCGCCAACTGTTCGACGATGCCTTTTTCAACGGCTGGGATATAGTCCCGCGGAACGACGCCGCCGACAATCTCGTTGACGAATTCGAAACCGCTGCCAGCGGTGCCCGGCTCTATTCGAAGTACCACGTGCCCGTATTGACCACGGCCACCGGTCTGCTTTACGAATCTTCCTTCCGCCTTCTCGACCGACTTGCGGATTGTTTCGCGATAGGCAACCTGTGGCTTTCCGACGTTCGCTACGACATTGAACTCACGGCGCATGCGATCGACGATGATATCGAGGTGCAATTCCCCCATCCCGGCAATAATAGTCTGGCCGGATTCTTCGTCGGTCGACACCCTGAAGGACGGATCCTCAGCGGCGAGCTTCGTTAACGCGACACCCATTTTTTCCTGGTCGGCTTTCGTCTTGGGTTCCACCGCGACCGCGATGACGGGGTCGGGAAATTCCATTCGCTCGAGCGTTATCACTTGCTTGGCGTCGCACAGCGTATCACCGGTCGTAACATCCTTGAGGCCGACCGCGGCAGCGATGTCCCCGGCTCGTACTTCTCTGATCTCTTCGCGACTGTTCGCGTGCATTTGCAGGATGCGACCGACGCGTTCTTTCTTGTGTTTAACCGGATTGTAGATCGAGTCTCCGGAACTGATCACGCCGGAATAGACGCGGAAAAAAGTCAGGCTGCCGACAAACGGGTCGGTAGCGATTTTAAAAGCGAGCGCGGAGAACGGTTCGTCGTCGGAGGACGGTCGCGATGCGTCCGTCTCACCATCATCCAATATGCCCCGGATCGGTTTGACTTCCGTCGGTGCCGGCATCAGCTCTATCACCGCGTCCAGTACCGCCTGAACGCCCTTATTCTTGAACGCGGAACCGCACAATACGGGTACGAGCTCATTCGCCAGTGTACCGGCACGCAGACCCGCAACGACCTCGTCCACTTCGAGATCGCCGTTCTCCAAGTACTTTTCGGTCAGGTTGTCGGCCGATTCTGCTGCCGCTTCGACCATCCTTTCGCGCCACGCCACGCATTCATCCCGCATATCCTCCGGGAGATCACGCTCTTCGAACTCCATCCCGAGTGTCGCTTCGTCCCAATAGATGGCGCGCATTCTGATCAAGTCCACTACGCCTTTGAACGAATCTTCGGCCCCGATCGGAAGTTGAATCGGTATCGCGTTGGAACCAAGGCGTTCTCTGATTTGATCCACGACGCGTAGAAAATCGGCCCCCGCACGGTCCATTTTATTGACGAACGCCAGACGCGGGACTTCGTATTTGTTGGCTTGGCGCCAGACGGTCTCCGACTGCGGTTCGACTCCCCCGACAGCGCAGAAAACGCCGACCGCGCCATCGAGCACCCGCAGAGAGCGCTCTACTTCAATGGTGAAATCGACGTGCCCCGGGGTATCGATAATGTTGATGCGGTGTTCGGGAAACTGGTTCGCCATCCCGCTCCAGAAACAGGTTGTCGCTGCGGAAGTAATCGTGATCCCGCGCTCCTGTTCCTGTTCCATCCAATCCATGGTCGCCGCGCCGTCATGGACTTCGCCAATTTTATGGGAAACACCCGTGTAATAAAGGACCCGCTCCGTTGTGGTCGTCTTACCCGCATCGATGTGGGCCATGATGCCAATATTGCGATAGCGGTCGATCGATGTAGTGCGCGCCACCTGTCAAACTCCCGGACCGAACGCTACCAACGGTAATGAGAGAAAGCGCGATTGGCTTCCGCCATCTTGTGCGTGTCTTCCCGCTTCTTCACCGCGGTTCCCCGGTTGTCCGAAGCGTCCATCAGTTCGCCTGCCAGGCGTTTATCCATCGATTTCTCGCTGCGTTTGCGGGCAGCATCGACAACCCAACGCATCGCCAGCGCCATACGGCGGTGCGGCCGAACTTCAACCGGAACTTGATAAGTCGCGCCGCCTACACGCCGAGACTTAACTTCGACTTTCGGTTCGACATTCTCGAGCGCTTGCTTGAACAAATCGAGCGGCTCACCTTTAACCTTGAGATCATCGAGGGCCCCGTAGACAATCCTCTCGGCGACAGACTTTTTGCCACGGGACATTACGAGATTGATGAATTTCGCCAACACCTGATCTCCGTATTTCGGATCCGGCAGAATCTCACGTTTTTGTGCTGCATGCCGTCTGGACATTTCTAGCGATCCCTATGCCTTGGGCCGTTTGGCGCCGTACTTGGAGCGGCCCCGGCGACGGTCGCTAACTCCGGACGTATCCAACGTTCCCCGGACGGTATGGTAGCGCACGCCGGGCAGATCTTTGACCCGGCCGCCACGGATAAGAATGACCGAGTGTTCCTGCAGGTTGTGTCCTTCGCCGCCAATGTAGGTCGTTACTTCATGACCGTTCGTGAGCCTCACGCGCGCCACTTTGCGCAACGCCGAATTCGGCTTTTTCGGTGTCGTCGTATACACGCGGGTACACACCCCTCGTTTCTGCGGACATCCCTCGAGCGCCGGCACGTTGCTTTTCTTTTGCTGGCGTTTGCGTGGTCTGCGGACCAGTTGGTTGATTGTGGCCATAATCTCGACTTCTGATCGGCCTCGCTTAAGACCGCGTTGCATTAGTATTCCAAATTCGAGGCGGTTGCTCGCCCGGCCGGTCCATTTACGATCACGGCTGGTCGTTCCCGCCTTCCCGCGCGACGGCAACAGCATCAACTACGCTCGCATCCGCAAGTTGGGCGGTGCTCGTGGTAGTTCGGCCGCAAATTGCGACTGTTAAGGGACTGGAATGCCGGGCGCCAAAAAAAGCGACAGGCAGGAGCACGCTCCGGCCTGTCGCAGAAGCGGAATTATAGGGAGTTAGGGCCTAATCTGTCAATGCTTATCCGGCACTTTTCGTCGTCTGGTCGACCGATTCGTCCGCGCTGCCGGTCGGCTGCAACTCCGATAGTACCTCGGCTTCGGCATCGGTCAGCATAAGTGTCTCGAAACTCTGATCTCGCTTGCGCCGGCGTTCCGCATGGTAGGAGAAGCCCGTTCCCGCCGGGATCAACCGCCCGACGATGACATTTTCCTTCAGCCCGCGGAGTTCGTCGCGCTTGCCGGTTACCGAAGCTTCGGTTAGCACCCGAGTGGTCTCCTGGAACGAAGCCGCTGAAATAAACGACTCTGTTGCCAGCGAGGCCTTCGTGATTCCCAGCAGCAACTGGTCGTAAGAGGCCCCTTCTTTGTCCTCCCGGCGCATCCGTTCGTTTTCTTCGACCACTTTTTCCTTCTCGACCTGTTCGCCGCGCAGAAAACGCGAGCCGCCCGCGGTGGCAATTTCGACTTTTCGGAGCATTTGGCGAACGATCACTTCAATGTGCTTGTCATTGATCTTCACACCCTGGAGACGGTAGACCTCCTGTACCTCGTTGACGATATAGCGGGTGAGTTCGCGTACCCCTTTCAACCGCAGGATGTCATGGGAATCCGGCGCGCCATCGCAGATCGTCTCTCCCTTCTCGACGTGCTCGCCCTCAAACACCGTGACGTGCCGCCATTTTGGAATCAAACTTTCGATGCTTTCGCCGTCTTCTTGGGTGATCACGAGCCGCTGTTTGCCCTTGGTGTCCTTTCCGAAAGACACGGTGCCCGTAGCCTCGGCCAGGATCGCCGGCTCCTTCGGTTTACGCGCTTCGAACAAATCCGCAACTCTCGGCAGGCCGCCGGTAATGTCGCGTGTTTTAGACGATTCTTGTGGAATACGGGCTACGACGTCCCCAACCTTGACTTCGCCGCCATCGGCAATGCTCACAATCGCTCCCGGTGGTAGAAAATAGTGGGCCGGTATGTCGGTCCCCGGTATCTTGAGCTCCCCGCCCTTGGCGTCGACCAACTGTATCATGGGTCGCAAATCCTTTGCCGCCTTTCCACGCTGCTTCGGATCGCTAACGACGACCCTGGCCAAACCAGTAATCTCGTCCATTTGCCTCGAAACCGTCACGCCGTCGACGATATCTTTCAAGGTTACCCGACCGTCGACTTCGGTGATAATCGGATGAGTATGCGGATCCCAATTCGCGATCGCTTGACCGGACTCGACGTCAGCGCCATCGGCGACCCGCAGAGTGGCGCCGTACGGGACCTTATAGCGTTCACGCTCCCGCCCGATATCGTCGACGATGGCCAATTCACCGGACCGGGACACCGACACGAAATCGCCATCGCTGCGCTGGAGCACCTTCATATTGACCAGCCTCACCGCGCCACCGTACTTCACGTCGATGCTGTTCACTGCAGCCGCCCGGGACGCGGCACCCCCAATATGGAAGGTCCGCATCGTCAGCTGGGTACCGGGTTCTCCGATCGACTGAGCGGCCATGACCCCGACCGCCTCGCCGACGTTGACCCGATGTCCTCGCGCCAGGTCGCGGCCATAGCACGAAGCACACACCCCGTAGCGGGTTTCGCAGGTTATCGCCGAGCGCACCTTGACTTCGTCGACTCCGTAGTCGTCGAGTTGCTGGACCCATTTTTCGTCCAGCAGCGTGCCCGCCGGCGCAATTACGGCATCGTCACCCGGCTTTTTGAGGTCTTCGGCAACGACACGGCCGAGTATTCGGTCGCGCAGGGCCTCGACTTCGTCTCCGCCCTCGATAATAGGTGTCAAGACGAATCCGTCCGTCGTTCCGCAATCGACGTCGGTCACTACCAAATCCTGAGCGACATCGACCAGTCGTCGGGTCAGGTACCCCGAATTCGCGGTCTTCAATGCCGTGTCGGCGAGACCTTTGCGGGCACCATGGGTGGAAATGAAGTACTGCAGCACATCGAGGCCTTCGCGGAAATTCGCGGTGATCGGCGTTTCGATAATAGAACCGTCCGGTTTGGCCATCAGTCCGCGCATGCCGGCCAACTGCCGGATCTGGGCGGCTGAACCACGCGCTCCGGAATCGGCCATCATATAAATCGAATTAAACGAGTCTTGCTCCACCACCGCTCCCTCGGTGTCGGTGACGGTTTCGGTGCCAAGTTTGTCCATCATCGCTTTTGCGACCTGGTCGTTGGTGTGAGACCAAATGTCGACTACCTTATTGTAACGCTCGCCTGTCGTTACCAGGCCGGCTGCATATTGATCCTCTATTTCCTTTACGCCGTTTTCTGCGGTCCGGATGATGGCGCTCTTTTCGTCAGGGACGACCATGTCGTCGATGCCAATGGAGACACCGGCCCGGGTCGCCTGCTGAAATCCCATGTACATCAAGCGATCCGCAAAGATAACGGTTTCTTTGAGGCCCACGTTGCGGTAGCAGGAATCGAACAAGCGCGAAATCGATCGCTTATCGAGGGTTTTGTTCGCCAATTCGAAACGAATTCCGTCCGGTAGCAGCGAGGACAAAAGGGCTCTTCCAATTGTCGTGTCGACGACACTGGTGGTCTCCTGTTGCTCGCCGTTCTCATCGACGAATCTTTCGGTCATGCGAACTTTGCAACGGGCGTGCAGCGAAGCATTTCCGGTCTCGTGCGCCCTATGAACCTCATCGATGTCGGCAAACACCATACCGGTGCCCTCGGCACTCGCCGACTCGCGCGTCATATAATACAAACCCAGAACGACGTCTTGGGTCGGTACGATGATGGGGTCGCCGTTGGCAGGCGAGAGGATATTGTTGGTCGACATCATCAAACCCCGTGCTTCGAGCTGGGCTTCGATCGACAAGGGTACGTGTACGGCCATCTGATCGCCGTCGAAATCCGCGTTGAACGCGGTACACACGAGCGGGTGCAGCTGGATCGCTTTCCCCTCGATGAGAACTGGTTCGAAGGCCTGGATGCCCAAGCGATGCAGCGTCGGGGCCCGGTTGAGCATGACCGGATGCTCGCGGATAACTTCTTCCAGAATATCCCAAACTTCTGCGCCTTCACGTTCGACGCGTTTCTTCGCGTCCTTGATAGTCGTTGCCATCCCGCGCCGCTCGAGTTTGCTGAAAATAAACGGTTTGAAAAGTTCCAGCGCCATTTTCTTGGGCAAGCCGCACTGATGCAGCTTCAAAGTCGGCCCAACAACGATTACGGAACGCCCGGAATAGTCCACGCGTTTTCCTAACAGATTCTGGCGAAAACGACCCTGCTTACCCTTTATCATATCCGCGAGGGACTTCAGCGGCAGCTTGTTCGTTCCCGTGATCGCCCGTCCGCGCCGACCATTGTCGAGCAGTGCGTCCACTGCCTCTTGCAACATACGTTTCTCGTTGCGAACGATGATGTCTGGCGCATTCAGGTCGAGGAGACGTTTCAAGCGGTTGTTGCGGTTGATTACCCGCCGGTATAAATCATTAAGATCGGAGGTCGCGAAACGCCCGCCGTCCAGAGGTACGAGAGGACGTAACTCGGGCGGCAGCACCGGAAGAACTTTCATTACCATCCATTCCGGTTTGTTGCCCGAATGCAGGAACGCCTCCATCAATTTGAGACGCTTGGTCAATTTCTTGATCTTCGTTTCCGACTTGGTCCGCGGTAGTTCGTCGCGGATAGTATTCACCTCATCGGCGAGGTCGACTGTCTTCAACAACTCGTAAACCGCTTCGGCGCCCATGCGCGCATCAAAATCGTCACCATATTGTTCGATGGCGTCGAGATACGACTCTTCGGACAACAACTGCCCGCGTTCCAGTTCCGTCATACCGGGATCGATGACGACGTAAGCCTCAAAATAAAGAATGCGTTCGATTTCGCGTAGGGTGACATCAAGTAGCAATCCCATGCGCGACGGCAAAGATTTCAAGAACCAGATGTGCGCAACGGGACTCGCCAAATCGATATGGCCCATTCGCTCCCGACGAACCTTCGCCAGCGTTACCTCGACCCCGCATTTTTCGCACACGACGCCTCGATGCTTGAGGCGCTTATATTTTCCGCACAAGCACTCGTAATCCTTGATCGGGCCGAAGATCTTGGCACAGAAAAGGCCGTCGCGCTCGGGCTTGAACGTACGATAGTTGATGGTTTCAGGCTTTTTGACTTCGCCGTACGACCAGGACCGGATCTTTTCTGGTGACGCCAGACCAATCTTTATGGCGTCAAAATCTTCAACCTGTCCCTGGCTTTTTAGCAGATCAAGTAAGTCTTTCACAATGGTTACTCCTCAAATCGGGAACCAAAATTTAGTGGTGCGTTTCTTTGCTAGCGATCGAGTTCGATATCGATCGCGAGCGAGCGCATTTCCTTTAGCAAGACGTTGAACGATTCCGGCATACCGGCTTCCATCCGATGGTCGCCGTCTACGATATTCTTGTACATCTTCGTTCTGCCGTTCACGTCGTCGGATTTCACCGTCAGCATCTCCTGCAAGGTATACGCCGCGCCGTAGGCCTCCAACGCCCAGACCTCCATTTCGCCGAAGCGTTGACCGCCGAATTGTGCCTTACCGCCGAGCGGCTGCTGTGTAACAAGGCTATACGGGCCAGTCGAACGCGCGTGCATCTTGTCGTCAACGAGGTGGTTGAGCTTCAACATGTACATGTATCCGACGGTCACCGGACGATCGAATTTTACGCCGGTACGGCCGTCGGTCAGCATCGTTTGCCCGCTAACCGGCAACCCGGCTAGTTCGAGCATCCGTTTTATCTCTTCTTCGTGAGCCCCGTCGAAAACCGGCGTCGCCATCGGTACCCCTTCCGTTAGGTTCGCGGATAATTTTTCGATCTCCGTGTCACTTAATTCGTCGAGATCCTCGACCCTACCGCTCGTGTTGTAGACCTGCCCCAGGAATTTGCGCAGTTCGCTGGCGGCGGCTTGCGCTTCCAGCATCTCGCCAATTTTTATGCCGATGCCGCGAGCCGCCCAGCCCAAGTGGGTTTCCAACACCTGACCGACGTTCATTCGTGACGGCACACCGAGGGGGTTGAGCACGATGTCGACCGGAGTCCCGTCTTCCATGTGGGGCATATCCTCGATCGGAACAATCATAGAAACGACGCCCTTATTTCCATGGCGCCCGGCCATCTTGTCACCCGGTTGCATCCTGCGTTTAACCGCAAGATACACCTTCGCCATCTTCAAAACGCCCGGCGCAAGGTCGTCGCCGGAGGTCAGTTTGGATCGTTTTTCTTCGAACTGGCGCTCGAAGTCCTCCCGATGACCGGAGATCTGAACGGCTAAGCGTTCGACTTGTTCGTTAACAGCGTCGCTCGAAGTGCGAATGTCGAACCACATTTCACGTGCGACGTCGGCGAGGTGTTGTTTCGTGATCTTGGTTTTCTTGGATACGCCTTTCAGGCCCTTTTCGATCGGCTTCCCACTCAACAGCCGCTCGATGCGCTGGTAAATGTCATCTTCCAGGATACGGAGTTGGTCGTCCAAATCTTTCTTTACACGAGCAAGTTCCGCGCGCTCGATCTCAAGGGCGCGCGCATCCTTTTCGACGCCGTCACGGGTAAATACCTGGACATCGATGACCGTCCCGTTCATTCCCGAAGGAACCCGAAGTGAAGTGTCCTTTACATCCGATGCTTTCTCGCCAAATATTGCCCGCAGCAGCTTTTCTTCCGGCGTTAGCTGCGTCTCGCCCTTAGGCGTAACCTTGCCTACGAGAATATCGCCCGGACGGACCTCGGCGCCGATGTATACGATCCCCGACTCGTCCAATTTCGAGAGCGCGCTCTCGCTGACGTTGGGGATATCGGCCGATATTTCCTCCGGACCGAGCTTCGTATCCCGAGCAACGCAAGCCAACTCCTCGATATGAATGCTGGTATAGCGGTCTTCCTGCACGACCCGCTCGGAAATGAGGATGGAATCCTCGAAGTTGTAACCGTTCCACGGCATGAACGCGACTAGCATATTTTGACCCAGCGCGAGTTCCCCGAGATCGGTGGAAGGGCCGTCTGCAAGGGCATCTCCAGCGGCGATCCGATCCGCCGGGCTCGCCAGCGGTTTCTGGTTAATGCACGTGTTTTGGTTCGATCGCGTGTACTTGGTCAGGTTATAAATATCGACGCCGGGTTCACCGGCCTTGGTTTCTTCGTCGTCGACACGGACGACGATACGGCTGGCGTCCACCGAATCGACAATCCCGCCGCGCAGGGCCGATACCGTAACGCCCGAGTCCTTCGCCACCGTACGTTCAATTCCAGTCCCCACGAGAGGCTTTTCTGCACGCAAGGTCGGCACCGCCTGGCGCTGCATATTCGAGCCCATCAACGCCCTATTCGCGTCGTCGTGCTCGAGAAACGGGATCAATGCGGCCGCGACCGAGACGATCTGGCGCGGAGAGACGTCCATATATTGGACACGGTCGGGGCCCGCCAAGGCGAATTCGTTCTGGTAGCGGCAGGACACCAAACTGTCAGTCAGCGTCCCGTCCTTATCAAGGCTCGCGTTCGCCTGGGCGATGACGTATTGACCTTCTTCGATCGCCGACAGATATTCGACATCAGCCGTGACCTGCGCATCCTTGACTCGTCGATACGGCGTCTCGAGAAAACCGTACTTGTTCGTCCGCGCATAGACCGCCAGTGAATTGATCAACCCGATGTTCGGTCCTTCCGGGGTCTCGATCGGGCATACCCGACCGTAATGGGTGGGATGAACGTCGCGTACTTCGAAACCGGCCCGTTCACGGGTGAGGCCACCGGGCCCGAGGGCTGAAACGCGGCGCTTGTGAGTTACTTCCGATAGCGGGTTGTTCTGGTCCATGAACTGCGACAACTGGCTGGAGCCGAAGAATTCCTTAATCACGGCCGACACGGGTTTTGCGTTGATCAACTCCTGCGGCATATAGCCTTCCGATTCAGCGAGCGACAACCGTTCTCGCACGGCGCGCTCGACGCGCACCAAGCCTACTCGAAACTGATTCTCGGCCATCTCTCCGACGCTGCGGACACGTCGGTTGCCGAGATGATCGATATCGTCGACGACACCATTCCCGTTTCTGATGTCAATCAAAACGCGCAGTACGTCGATAATGTCTTCCTGCGAGAGAACACCGGCGCCCTCGACGGCATCACGGCCTACCCGCCGGTTGAATTTCATCCGGCCCACCGCCGATAGGTCATAGCGGTCGGACGAAAAAAACAGATTCTTGAACAGGTTTTCCGCGGCTTCTTTGGTCGGCGGCTCTCCGGGACGCATCATTCGGTAGATCTCGACCTGCGCTTCCAATTGATTGGTTGAAGAATCGACGCGCAGGGTTTCGGAAACGTAGGCGCCGCGGTCGAGATCATTCGCAAAAATCGTTTGAACGTCTTTGGTTCCGGCGGCGATCAACTTATCGAGTAGTTCTTCCGTAATCTCATCGTTCGCGTTAGCGGTGATTTCGCCCGATTCCTTGTCGACGACGTCGGTCGCCAAAACCTTACCAATGGCATAGGCGCGGGGTACCCTTATTTCTTTGAGCGCCAATTGCTCGATCTCGCGGATATGGCGCACGTTAATACGCCGATCGGCCTCGACGATCACGTTTCCGGCGTCATCCGTCAGATCGAAATCCAAGGTCTCGCCGCGCAACCGGTCCGGAACGAGTTTCAGTAGTACATCTTCGTCATCGAAACGCAGTTCGTTGCGTTCGAAAAAAATCTCCAACATCTGCTCGGTCGTGTAGCCGAGAGCACGAAGCAGAACAGTCGCCGGAATCTTCCGCCGACGATCGATACGAACGTAGACATTATCTTTCGGGTCAAACTCGAAATCGAGCCACGACCCGCGGTACGGAATCACTCGCGCGGAAAACAGCAATTTACCGGAAGAATGGGTCTTCCCGCGATCGTGATCAAAGAATACGCCGGGCGAACGATGTAGTTGTGAAACAATGACTCGCTCAGTCCCATTAATAACGAAGGTGCCGTTCGTCGTCATCAACGGCAATTCACCCATGTAGACCTCTTGCTCGCGGACGTCCTTAATCGCTTTGTCGGACCCTGACTCTTTGTCGTAGATGACGAGGCGTACGGTAACGCGTAAGGAAGCAGCGGAAGTTAGACCTCTTACCTGGCATTCCTTTACATCGAAAACCGGTTCGCCGAGCCGATATGCGACATACTCCAACGCGGCGGTACCCGAGTAACTCTCGATTGGGAATACAGATTTGAAGGCGGCATGAAGCCCCATGTTATCCCGCCCGTCAGGCTCCTTATCCTGTTGAAGAAATCTCAGATATGACTCGATTTGTGTCTGAAGCAAATACGGTACGTCCAAAATCACCGGACGTTTACCGAAGTCCTTTCTGATTCGCTTTTTTTCGGTATACGAGTAAGCCATAGTCTTCCTCTATTTACCTCGGGTTCCGAGATTTGGGCATGGGCGTGCGCCGGCGAGTCTGCAAGACCCCGGTACCACATGAATCGTGCGCTCGCGGCAAGCGCCCGTGGCAGACGCCCGGCACATTCCCAATGAAATAATGGTGTGAGATCGCCGTTGTGCTCTGCTACTTGAGATCCGCGGTGGCGCCAGCTTCCTCGAGCTGCTTTTTGACATCCTCTGCTTCCGCCTTGGGGAGCGCTTCTTTGATGGTCGACGGAACACCTTCGACCAATTCCTTCGCTTCCTTCAAGCCGAGCCCCGTAAGGGCGCGAACGGCCTTGATCACTGGGACCTTGGTCTCACCGAAACTCGACATCACAACGTCAAATTCATCCTTCACTTCTTCGGCGTCACCACCGGCGTCACCGCCGGCTACCATCACGGGCGCGGCGACGGCCGCCGCCGCCGATACACCCCATTTCTCTTCCAATTCAGACACCAGTTCGGTGACTTCCAAGATGCTCATGTTACTGAGCGTTTCTATCAAATCTTCTTTTGATACAGCCATTTCAGGTCTCTCCTAAAAAGTCGTCGTATTCGTTAGCAATGGTTACGCGGCTTGTTGCTGATCCGCATAGGCCGCAACAACGCGAACAAACTGTCCCGCGGGTTCCGCCAAGGTCCGGACCAATTGTGCCGCCGGGGCCTGAAACGCGCTAAGAAGCTGCGCTCGGGCCTCATCCAATGTTGGCATGTCGGCCAAGAGTTTGAGGTCCTCCGCTGGCCGAACTTCTCCAGCGAACGCAACCGCTGTCGTTACCAGACGCGCATTCGTCTTAGCAAAATCACGAACGATACGCGCGCCGGCGCCCGGGTCATCCGAAGAAAACACGAGCAACAGCGGTCCGATCAACGAATCGCTCAAGCATTCGAAGTCCGTTCCAACGATCGCGCGACGGGCCAAATTGTTTTTGACTACGCGAAGATAAACACCCTCGGCACGCGCCTTAGCGCGCAATTCCGTCATGTCGGCGACAGACAACCCCAGGTATTCAGCCGCGATCACGGCTTGCGCGTTGGCTGCCACTTCATTGACTTCGGCAACAACTGCCTTCTTTTGCTCTAAAGTCAGACTCACTTGATTTCTCCTGGTCAGGAACCGCGCGGATACCGCGTGGCCACCGCACCTCAATTTGGCAGCGCATTTACCGCCATTTCTTCGGGCTTGACGAAGGACCTCAAAGTCCCGTCGAGCCCTCGATGCCCGTGCCAGGTCGTGACCTGAATGGGAGCACCGTCTGCGTAGGCCGCATCTGCGATTAACTCACCGATTCCTGGTAGTTCCACTGCCGCCGCCCGCTTCGGTTTGCTGCGGTTACCGACAGTAGCCTTTCCTCGGCGAGACCTACGGTCTCTGACGTCTACCGGGCAAACCCGGCAGCCCAAAGTTCTGTAGCGTCGAAAACAACGACGCTGTGATCATCGTGTTACTCGTAACCAACCGACGCCCGGTCGACTGCAATACCCGGACCCATCGTCGATGACACGGTGATACAGCGTAAGAAAACGCCCTTCGCCGCGCTTGGTTTAGCTTTATTCAGGTCGGCGAGGATCGCTTGAAGGTTTTCGCTCAAAGCGGCGACGTCGAAAGACACCTTGCCGATCGGACAATGAATAATGCCCGCCTTATCGGTGCGGTAGCGTACCTGTCCGGCTTTCGCGTTTTGAACCGCAGCGGCAACGTCCTTTGTCACGGTACCGACCTTCGGATTCGGCATTAGACCGCGCGGTCCGAGAATTTGGCCCAATTGGCCAACGACGCGCATCGACGACGGCGTCGCGATGGCAACGTCGAAGTCCATCTTACCTTGTTTCACATCCGCCGCCAGATCGTCCATACCGACGATATCGGCACCCGCCTCGCGGCCCGCATCAGCCTCATCGCCATCGGCAAACAGGGCCACCCGAACCTGCTTTCCTGTACCGTTGGGTAATACCGTAGCGCCGCGCACTACCTGATCGGATTTCCTGGGGTCGACACCGAGATTGACCGCGACGTCTATCGTTTCGTCGAACTTAGCCGCAGTGATTTCTTTCAGCAACTCAAGGGCGTCGTTTAGCGGACGCGGTGCGTGCCGATCGCCGACTTTTTCCTGGATGTTCTGCATGCGCTTGGTCAGTTTCGCCATCGTTACACCCCCTCTACTTCAAGACCCATACTGCGCGCGGTGCCGGCAATGGTTCTCACGGCCGCATCCATATCGGCAGCGGTCAAATCAGGGTCCTTGGTTTTCGCGATCTCTTCCAGTTGCGTGCGATTTACTATTCCTACTTTCTCCGTATTCGGGGTTCCGCTGCCCTTCGGGACCCCCGCGGCTTTCCTGAGCAGCACAGACGCCGGCGTCGTTTTCGTGATAAAGGTAAAACTCTTATCGGCAAACACGGTTATGACCACCGGCGTAGGCAAGCCCGGCTCAAGACCCTGAGTTTTCGCGTTGAATGCCTTACAAAATTCCATGATGTTAACGCCGTGTTGCCCCAGCGCCGGCCCCACGGGCGGACTCGGATTAGCCTGCCCCGCCGCTACCTGCAGCTTGATATAGGTATCGACTTTTTTTGCCACTTCACTTTCTCCTCTAGTTCAAACGCCTCGCGGCTCCTAGTCTTTGGATACTTGCCCGAACTCCAACTCCACCGGCGTGGAACGCCCGAAGATCGTTACCGCCACCCGCAACCGGCTCTTCTCGTAATTGACTTCCTCGACCACGCCGTTGAAATCCGTGAACGGGCCGTCGTTGACTCGCACCAACTCGCCGACCTCGAACAACACCTTCGGTCTCGGCTTCTCGGCGCCTTCCTGGATGCGGCTTAAAATTGTCTGCGCCTCACGCTCGGTGATCGGCGTAGGACGGTCGCTGGTACCACCGATGAAACCCATCACTTTCGGGCAATCTTTCACGAGGTGCCAGGAATCGTCTCCCATATCCATTTCGACGAGTACGTAGCCCGGGAAAAATTTCCGATCACTCTTGCGTTTCTGCCCATCCCGCATTTCGACGACTTCCTCTGTCGGCACAAGTATTTGACCGAATTTTTCCGTCATCTCGTTTCGCGCAATACGATCTTCCAGCGAGCGCTTAACGTAATTTTCGAACCCTGAATAGGCATGCACGACGTACCATTCCATGAGTCCTAACTACCCCCTCTGCCCCATAGCCATGCTGACGATGCCACCGAGCGCCATATCGAGAATCCACAAAAAGATGGCGATAATGACCACGACGACCATGACCACGAGAGTCGTTTGCACGGTTTCTTGACGCGTGGGCCAGACAACCTTCCGAACCTCGGTTTGAGATTCCTTCACAAACGATGCTGTCGTACGCCCCTTGTCCGTTTGCAGCGCAATCGCGGCCGCAACGCCGACCGCCGCAATCAAACCGACGACCCGGGCAAGCTTCGACACCTCTGCATAGTAATAAAAGGCAACTAGAGCGGCGATCAATATGATCAGCGCAACGCCAAGTTTCACCGTGTCGAGCGTCGTGGTATCGGTTTCGGCCTTAGTACTCATTTATACGTTAACTATCTATATTCATTTACAGGCGCGCGGCGCATGTCGCGTCGCTTCAATATGGCAGGCCAGGAGGGAATCGAACCCCCAACCTGCGGTTTTGGAGACCGCCGCTCTGCCAATTGAGCTACTGGCCTGTAAAACTATGCTGCATTTATCATGTGATCGTCGTCCAGGTCGCAATACCGTTAC
>PVBE011605217.1_pt1 | contig 15521 bp, 8 predicted proteins | sample 1631181 | NCBI WGS metagenome assembly PVBE01 (sample SAMN08397723, study PRJNA350692) | Marine metagenome, whole genome shotgun sequencing project. | isolation source: water | place: Pacific Ocean | collected 2012-04 | reverse complement strand
GCTTGTCTGAATCAAAGTATAACGAGTCGCCCTCGGTAAACGAGAGCCACATCCGTATCCGCTCGACCCAGGTCGACCAGTTCGGCCACCTCAACAACGCCGCGTTCCTCGAGATCTTCGAGTGGGCACGCTGGGAGTGGGCGGAGTCCGGTAACTTCTCGTTCAAGACCGCGATGAAGCAGCGAGGGCTGGGCCCGGTCGTCGTCCATGCGGACGTATCGTTTCGGCGGGAAGTGCGTTTCCACGAGACCGTTCGGATCGAGACCACCCTCGAGCGCTGCGACAGCCGCAAGGGTGTGATGCACCAGCGCATGCTCTGCGAGAATGGCGATCTCGCGTCGGAGGGTCGCTTCTCCTTCGTCACCCTCGACCTCGCCCAGCGCCGCGTGGTCCCCTTGCCTGACGAGATCCGGGCCCTGGTCGAAGGTATCGCCGAGGAATAGCCCTCGGGGCAGCTTGCGTCGCTGGTGTGGGTAGGCGCCCAGGAAGGGGTCCGGCTCGGGGGGCGAGCCGTGGCAGGCCTCGGACAACGCAGCTCCGCCGGTGGGATACAGGACCCTGAAAACCACAACAGGAAGCGAGCCATGAGCGAGACCCTGGTCTTCCTCACCCAACCGGATCCCCAGCTGGCCATCGAGCTCGGCAGCGCCCTGCAGACCCCGGAGCTGCAGGTGCAGCTGTTTGGCGGAGGCCAGGAGACCCTCGACAGCGTGCGCCGTGACGCACCCGATCTGGTCGTACTCGATGCGGGTGTGCGCGACCAGGACGGCTTCGCCCTCTGCGCGCGGCTGCGTCTGGCCGCGTTGGACGGCGACCTGCCCATCGTGGTGCTGACCGCGTTGCCCGATGGCCACGCCCGGGCCCGCGCGGCCGGGGCCGACGCGGTCCTGTCCCACCCCGTGGAGTCCCAGGACCTGGTCGCCCTGGTGCGCAACCTGCTGGGGCGTCGGCTCCAGGCTCCCACAGCCGGGCGTGTCCCCATCGAGCCTCTCCCACCACTCGGTCGTCTCGATCCGCAGCTGTTGGGTCGTACCGACGGGGCCCAGCGGGAAGGTTCCTTCGATCCATCCACCTTCCCCCGGCTCGTGCTCGATCTCTTCCGCCGCCGCTTCTCCGGAGCCATCGACATCGAGGCGGGTGACCATCAAGCGCGCGTTGCGTTCTCCCAGGGGAACCCCGTGGCGGTCCGCATGCGCGCGCCTGGCTCCGGCATCGGGCGCCTGTTGGTCCAGGCCGGGCACCTCTCCGATTCACAGGTAGAGCAGGTGGCCAAGGCCGCCCGGCGCCGGGGCGTTCCGCTCGGGCGGTTGCTGGTCACCCACAAGCTGGTGGATCCGGTCAGCCTCGACCACGTCCTGCAGCTGCAGACCGTGCGCCGCATGGCCGCCATCCGCCGCTTTCCCAGCGGACAGTGGCGCCGCAGCGACCAGCTCTCGGCCACGGGTGCGGGTTGTCCCACCCACGCTGCCGCGGTGCTCTGGCACATGGCCGACGTCGGTGTGCCCGTTCGGCCCCTCGGCGATGACGAGATGGAGCTGTTCGTGCGGGCCAGCCGCCAGCTCGCCGCGATCTGGCCGCTCCTGGATCCCAAGGGCCGCGCAGCGGGCCTGCGCCTGGTGTTGCTGGGGGGCGGCCAGCTGGCCGATGCCCGCAAGCTGGCGGGCGATCGTGTGCTGCCCCTGCTGGCCCTGCTGCGGGACACAGGGGTCATCGACCTCTCCGAGGAAGCCCTCGATGCTGCCCTGCGCGCCACCGCGCTGGCGCGGGCCAACATCGAGTCCTTCCGCGAGCACCTCGAGGCGACCTATTCCATCGCCAGCGGCGCCGACGCCTATACGGTCCTCGGCGTGCCCCCCACGGCAGGGACCGAGCGCATCGAGAGCTCGGCCAGCGAGCTGATGGACCGCTACCGCCCGGAGACCTTGCCTCCGGGTCTGTCCGCCAGCGAGCGCGCTCAGGCCGCAGAGCTGCACCGGCAGGTGCTGTCATCTCGGCGCATCCTGGCCCACGCTCGCCGTCGTGGAGCCCACGACTACCTCATGGGAGCGGTGGATGCCCGGGGCCACCTGGACGAGCAGGTGTTGGACCACGCCATCTTCCACGCGGAACATGCGCGCCGCCTGTATCGCCGGGGCGAGTACCTGGCCGCCGCATCCAAGCTGAGCGTCGCAGTGCAGCTCGAAGGCGAGACCCCCGACCTGCTGGCGATGTTGGGCCAGGCCCGTCACCGGGCCTCGCCGGAAGATCCCGCCGCTGGAGAGTCCGAGCTCCACCGAGCCCTGCGGCTCGACCCCCACCACCCGCTGGCCCACCTGTGGCTGGGCAGGCTGTTGGCCGCCCGGGGTGAGCGCGACCAGGCCCTCGTCTACCTGCGCAGGGCCAAGGCCCTCGCTCCTCGTCTTCCCGCGGCCCGCGAGGCCCTCGAGCGCCTCGAGGCGGGCCAGCCCCTTCGGACGCCCGCTGGGCAGACAAGGGGGGCCGAGTGAGCAAGCCCGGCCGCGGAGACGGCGGGCTCGAGCTGTTCAGCTCCCGCTGGGCGCTGTTGCTCACCACCCTGGGCATGGCGGTGGGCACGGGAAACATCTGGCGCTTCCCGCGCATCATCTCGAAGTGCGGCGGCGGAGCCTTTCTCATCCCGTGGCTGCTGTTTCTCTTCGCTTGGTCCATCCCGCTGCTGGTGCTCGAGCTCGGCATGGGCCGCACCAGTCGTCGAGGCTGCGTGGGGGCCTTCGCCCACTTCGCTGGCCCCAAGATGGGTTTCCTGGGCACCTTCGTAGCGTTCTGCTGCACCGCGATCATGTTCTACTACGCCGTGGTGGCGGGGTGGTGCCTGAAGTACCTGCTCGCAGGTGCGCGAGGTGATCTCCGTGGCGTGGCGGGCGATGCGGCGGAGCGGGTCTTCCTGGACTTCGCCAACTCGCCAGAGCCCGTCATCTACCAGGTGCTGGCCATGGGCGTGGCGGGCGTGGTGGTGCTCGGAGGCGTGGTGCGCGGCATCGAGCGGGCCAACAAGGTGCTCATCCCCGCCCTCTTCGTGCTGCTGTTGCTGGCCCTGGTGCGCTCCCTCAGCCTGCCGGGCGCCGGCGCGGGCCTGTCCTTCCTCTTCACGGTGGACTGGGCCCTGCTGGGCGACGCCAACACCTGGATCGAGGCCCTCTGCCAGTCCGCTTGGTCCACGGGTGCCGGTTGGGGGCTCATGCTCACCTACGGGGTCTACGTCAGCCGCAAGGAGCAGGTGGTCTCGAACGCCGTCATCACGGGCCTTGGCAACAACGCCGCGTCGGTCATCGCGGCCATGGCCATCATCCCCGCTGTTTTCGCCTTGGCCCCCATGGCGGTGAGCCCCGAGCGGCTGGCAGAGCTGGGCGGGGTCGAGGGTTTCCTCACCGCCGGCGGCCCGGCCTCCACCGGGCTCACCTTCATCTGGATCCCTGCCTTGTTCGAGAAGATGCCCTTGGGCGGGCTGTTCACCGCCCTGTTCTTCCTCACCCTGTTCTTCGCGGCGCTGTCGTCCCTCATCGCCATGGTCGAGTTGGCCTCCCGCGTGCTCATCGACATGGGCGTCAAGCGAAAGGCCGCAGTGATGGTCGTGGTGGGCACCGCCATCGTGCTGGGCATCCCCTCCGCCGTCAACCTCGAGATCTTCCAGAACCAGGACTGGGCTTGGGGCCTTGGGCTGATGGTCTCCGGCCTGTTCGTGGCCTTGGCCGTGGTCCGCTACGGCCCTGCGCGCTTCCGCCGTGACGCCCTGTCGGAGCGCGAGGCTGGGCTGCTGGGCCGCTTCTTCGACCGGTGGATCCTCTTCGCCATTCCGGCCCAGTTCCTCATCATGCTGGGTTGGTGGTTCTCCCAGTCCGTGTCCTGGGATCCGGACGGCTGGTGGAACCCCATGGGCACCTTCACCGTGGGCACCTGCCTGGCCCAGTGGGCGGTGGCGCTCGGGGCCTTCGTGGCGCTGAATCGCTGGCTGGTGAAGCGCTCCAAGGGGGCGGAGGGCGGTGGGGCCTAGTGGCAGGGGTGTCGGTGATCTTGGCGACCTATGTCCCCCAAACTTGATCGTTCGCGGACCTATGTGGCTTGGATTTGATCACGCGAGCGGGTTTTTGGGTGGAAGACGGGGAGTTTTGGGAGGGCCCACGCGCCTCGGCACGATGGAAAGCCGGTTTTCGGCTGGTTGGTTGCTGGCCCGATGAGCGAGTGATCAAATCTTGGTGGCATAGGTCTGTCAGCGATCAGATATGAGGGGCATAGATCGATGGGCGGTCGGTCTTGGGGCTCATGGGTCCCGCGTCGGGCTCCGAATCCCGGTGAACCGTCAGCTGACGCGCCGCCTTCGCTCGAACCAGCGCCGCACGGTGTGCCGAAGGCCCCGTCGGTGCTCGTGGCCACGCCCCAGCCCAGCAGGAGGTGGGTGGCGGGCTGCATGTCAGGGAACATAGCCGGACATTTTCTGTCCGGCCTGTGAGCTATGGTATCTGCCGTTCTCCGGAGGTCTCTTGTCCCGCTTCGCCGATTCCCCCGATCAGGTGCTTCTCCGCGCGCTCGCGTGGGAGTTCTCCGGCCTCAACTGGCAGTTGGCGCGCGGTGCCCTGCGTCAGCCCGTGTTTGGCCTGTCCGATGCCCAGCAGCGCCTGGGCTGCTACCGCCACCGCGACCGCAGCATCACCCTGGCGCGTTCCCTGGTCTTCGAGCGCCCGTGGGGCGAGGTGCGCGAAGTCCTGGCCCACGAGATGGCCCACCAGTACGCCTGCGAGGTGCTGGGTGCGGTGGACGAACCCTCCCACGGCTTCGCCTTCCAGCGCGCCTGCGAGCGTATGGGCATCGGCGCCCACGCCAGCGGTGCGCCCCAGGGCCTGGCCGACAGCCCCGACGAGCCCAGGATCCTGCGCAAGATCCGCAAGCTGCTGGCCCTGGCCCAGAGCCCCAACGAGCACGAAGCCCGGCTGGCTGCGGCCAAGGCCCAGCGCTTGATGCTCGAGAACAACCTGGCCACCGCTGCGGCCGCGACCCCCCAGCGCTACGCGGCCCGCCAGGTCGGCCCGGTCAAGGGCCGCTTCCAAGCCCACGAAAAGATCCTCGCGGGCCTGCTCACCCGCCACTTCTTCGTCGAGGGTTTGTGGATGCAAGGCTTCGACGCCCGCCGTGGCATGAAAGGCCGCTACCTCGAGATCTCCGGCACCCCCGAGAACCTCGAGCTGGCCGCATGGGTGTACGACTTCCTGATCGAGACCGCCGAGCGCCTCTGGCGCACCCACAAGCGCACCCAGGGCATCCGCGGCAACGGCGAGCGCCGGCGCTACCTGGCGGGGGTCGTGTCGGGCTTCTCCGAGCAGCTCGAGGGCCAAGCCCGTCGCAACCGCATCGAAGGCCTGGTCTGGGTGGGCGATCCGGGCCTTCAGGGCTTCTTCCAGCGGCGCCATCCGCGCGTCCGCATGGCCCGCGGCCCCAGCATCCGGGCCACCGGCGCCTACCAGCACGGCAAGGCCGCCGGCCGCGAGATCGTGCTGCGCCGGCCGGTGTCCGGGGGCAGCACCCGGGGCCCTCGGCTGCTCGAGGGCTAGCGCCTAGTTCGGCTTTGCGATGGGGGCGCCCCAGCCGTCATAGGTGCCGCTCAGGGCGTCCAGGATCTGCAGGATGTCCCAGGTGGAGGTGTCCGCCTGGTCGCAGTCCAGGGCCGTCTCGAGCTGGAAGTGGAGGGTCCAGTCGGTGGCGTGGGCGTCTTCCGAGGGTGGGCCGGGCTCGTCGCAGCGGAACCCCTTGTCCGTCAGCTCCTGGGCTGCCTGTCTGCAGGCTTCGGCGGTGGGCAGGTAGGCCCAGTGGTCCACCAGCCTGGGGAGTTCCAGCTGATCTCCGGCTTCGCCGAGCTGCCGCAGCAGGTTGCGGTTCGTGATGCACTGGTACGAGAAGCCGTCGGGGTACAGGAAGTCCCAGTAGTAGTGCCACGAGGGATCGGACTTGGTGAGCCAGTGGGGGCGGTATGGCGCCGGATCCCCCGCCGCCTCGAGGGCCTTGGCCACGGAGCCGCCCTGACCCTCGGGGATCATGAAGATGAAGGTGGTGGCGCGTCGGGCGACGAAGCGGCCGAGGAAGATGGCCTGCAGCTCGCGCTCGAGGGCGGGGACCATGCGGTCCTCGAACTCGAACAGGGCCTGGGACTCCTCGGGAGAGCGGAGCCCGTCGTCGCGGGCCTCGAGCATCTGCACGCGCACGTGCAGGCGCAGCCCGTGGGAGGTGAGGGGGGCGTGGTCGGCGGCGGCCAGGTCTACCAAGATGATCAAGCGGTCGTCGTCCAGCATGGCCTCGTAGAACTCGAAGCGGGGGGGCCAGGGTGTGGACATGACAACACCTCGCCACGAGCGAGGGGGGTGCTGGGGCTCGAGGGATCGTCGACCATCATAGAACAGCTGGGGCCCTGAGTGGACATGGGCGCTGGACCGCGCGGAATCGTCGTCGTCGGGAGGCCGCGGTCAGCCAGCCTTGATCAGCTCGAGCAGCTCCGCGGCGCCGAGCTTGGCCGCTGCGTCCGCGCCGGCCAGCAGCCGATCTGCCAGGTCGCGCTTGCGCTGATGCAGCGCCACGATCTTTTCCTCGATGCTGCCCTTGGCCACCAGCCTGTATACCGTCACGGGGCGGGTCTGGCCGATGCGATGAGCGCGGTCGCTGGCTTGGTCTTCCACGGCCGGGTTCCACCAAGGGTCCATGTGGATGACGTAGTCGGCAGCGGTGAGGTTGAGGCCGAAGCCCCCAGCTCGCAGGCTGATGAGGAACAGGTCGCCTTCGCCGGCCTGGAAGGCTCGCACGCGCTGGTCGCGCCGGGACGCGGGGGTGCTGCCGTCCAGGTACTGGTACGGGATGCCGCGGCCGTCCAGGTGCTCCCTGAGCAGGGTCAGGTGGCGGACGAACTGTGAGAACACCAGGGCGCGGTGTCCTCCGGCCAGGAGCTGGTCGGTGATCTCCTCGAAGGCCTCGAGCTTCGCGCTGGGTGGGGCCTCGCCGTGGGGCAAGACCAGGCGGGCGTTGCAGCAGGCCATGCGCAGCCGGGAAAGCCAGGCCAGCACCTGGATGGGTTGGGGGCCTTCGGGCAGGTCTTCGAGGTCGGCCACGGCGCGCTCGCGGAGCGTCTCGTACAGCGCCGCTTCTTCGCGGTTGAGGGTCACGTCCAGCTGGATGTCGGTGCGGGGGGGCAGGTCCTGCAGCACGGTGGACTTGGTGCGCCGCAGGATGAAGGGCAGCAGCAGCTGGCGCAGCTGGTTCTGGACCTCGCGGTGGCCTGCTTCGATGGGGGCGGCGAAGCGAGCCTTGAACCGTTCCCAGCTGCCCAACAGGCCCGGCTGTAGGAGCTGGAACAGGGCCCACAGCTCACCCAGGTGGTTCTCGATGGGGGTGCCCGTGGTGGCCAGGCGGAACTCGGCCTGCAGGCGCGTCACCGCCTTGTGTCGTTGGGTGTTGGGGTTCTTGACCGCCTGGGATTCGTCGAGCACCAGGGTGCTCCAGCTGATGGCCGAGAGGCGTTCGATCTCGCTCTGGACCAGGCCGTAGCTGCAGACGACCAGGTCGGATGGTCCCAGGCCCTCGAGCATGGCGGCGCGGTTGCCGGGGCCGAAGCGGTGCACGTCGAGGGTGGGGGCGAAGCGCCACGCCTGATCGCACCAACCGCCACAGACCGAGGTGGGGGCGACCACCAGGGCGGGCCCCAGCCCGGCGCGGTGCAGCAACAGGGCCAGGGCTTGGACGGTCTTGCCAAGGCCCATGTCATCGGCCAGGCAGGCCCCCGCGCCCCAGGTCGCCAGCCGCGCCAGCCACGTGAAGCCTTCGACCTGGTAGGGGCGCAGCTCGGCTCGAAGGGTTCGAGGCAGCGCCGGATCGATCTCGTGGGCACCGTGGAGCGTCTCGAGCTGCTCGCGCCAGGCACGCCCGGTGTCGGCTTGCCCCGCGGCTTCCACCAGCGGCTCCACCGCAAGGGCGGCCAGGCGATGGAAACGGGTGGTCTTGCCGCGACCCTGGTTCAACCGGTCCAGCAGATCCAGCTGGCGGCGCAGGGCGTCGGTCAGGGCCAGGAAGCGGCCGTCGTCCAGGGTGACGAAGCGGCGCCTGCGCTCGCCGAGCAGGTCGAGGATCTCGTGCAGCTCGAGCACCAGCCCGCCGTCCACCCTCAGCTGCCCGCTGGCCTCGAACCAGTCCCCGCGGCCTTGTACGCTCATGTACAGCTCGTCGAGCCCGACCTCGCCACGCAGGCGCAGGGCTTCGCCCTCGGGCCACTCGAGGCGCACCGCGTCACCATGCCTGGCCAGGTCGACCAGCAGCTCGAGGGCTTGTTCCAGCTCCTCGAGGTGGCGGGCGTCGCCCCACCACGCGGCCGCAGCCAGGCTGGGGATGTCGGCTTCGAGGGCCTCGGCGCGCCGTACCTCGTCATCCAGGTCGCGCTGTACGCGGCAGGCCTGGCCGTCGATTCGCGCCAGGAGCACCTCGCCACCCATGCCCGGGTCCACCGTGGGGCCCACCTCGCCGAAGGGGCGCGCCAGCAGCTGGGCGGACAGTCCCGCACCCTGGGGGACGAGTCGCAACACCGGGCGGGGATCGTGGGGCATGTCTCGGGCTTGGGTCTCGATCCGGGCGCTCTCGTCGTGGACCTCGAACAGGCCCGTGAAGTGCGTGAGGAGGGCCCCCAGCCGGTCGCCGGCGCTGGTGGGGAGAGCAAGTCCGCCATGAAGCAGCTCCACCACTCGTCGGCGCGCCTTGTCGAAGTGGTAGACCTCGCGGCGCTCGTGGGCGGGAGCCAGGACCACCACCTGCTGGTCTTCCTCGGGCTCGGGCTCGACGTGTATCACCAGCTCGTCGAGCTGTTGGCTGATGACCAGCTGGGGCTGTGCCTCGGCCACCTCGACGCGGACGCCCGGCTCGTCGAGGAGGAAGACGGCCGGGTGGCCTACCAGGGCCCGCCAGGTGTCGACGGGGTGCCAGGTCTCCTCGTCTGCGGAACCTCGGTACCAGCCTCGGCCGCGCCGAATGGTCAGGCAGGCTGCGATGGCGATGTCCTGCTCCCCCATGCTCTCCACCGAGCCGGGATCGGTGTGCAGGCGGTTTACGCCCACCTTGCGCCCCTTGGTCCAGCCTGCGCCTCTTCGTCTCTGTACCCGGGCCTCGAGGTAGACCTGACGGTGGTATTCACCGAGGTACCAGCAGACGCGGGCCGTGGGGCCTGCTGCGCTCGCCTCGTCCCGGGAGCCTGTCGGGGTGCCGAGGGCTTCTTCGAGGGCGTGGAGCCTGCGTTCCCAGTCGGCTTCGGGCTGGCGCAGCGCGGCGAGGGGAGGCAACCCGGAGACCGCCTGTTGGTGGTCGCCGGAGAAGAGCACGGACAGCTCGCCTGCCAGCCAGTGGAAGCCCGCGACCTGGCTGCGGCGGATGGCTCGGTCCAGCGCGGCGGTGTCCAGGGGCTCCCCCGCCCAGTAGGTGACCAGGGAGGCGAGCAGGACCGCGAGGGGATGGCTGGGCGGGGGGGCGTCGGGCAGAGGTTGGCCGTGCACGAGGGCGTCGAGCCGCCGCACGTGGAGGTGGCCGGCGAGCATGTCGTCCGGCATCACGAAGAGATCGTTCAGGGTGGCTTCGACCAGGCGTCGCGCCTGCTTGACCCGTGCTGCCGTGCCCAGCAGCAGGTAGGCGAGGGGCTGGAACGCCCCCTCCGGGCCGGGCAGCCAGCCCATGCGGCTACCCTCTCGTTTGCGGCGGGCGGCCAGGGCCTTGGCGTAGTGCTTCACGGAAGCGTCGAGGTCGCCATGGACCAGGTGGAGCAGGCCGCGGAGACCATCGACGGACTCACCGCTGATGGTCTCGAGCATCTCCCCCGCGAGCTCGAGTTGCCCGGCCAGCAGGGCTTCGCGCGCCAGGGTGACCCGAAGGAGGGCTACGGCAGGGGGGGGCTCGTTCAGGGCCTTCACCAGCTCGAAGAATCCGTCAGATGGATCCATGGTGACCGAGCGCGACAGGGACAGGTTTTCGAGCAAGGGCGCGGAGATGTCGGGAGGAAGCCTGTGGAGCAGGTCTACCTCGAGGGGGTGGGTGAGCCAGCCGTGGATGCGCGGGGGCCGGCCCAAGCTGCGCTGGTTCTCGTGCCAGCGCTTCAGGATGGCTTGGAAGGCTGGGCCGTTCGCGCTGTAGACAGCCCGTCGCAGCTCGCGCAGTGCGGTGCTTCGGCGCACACCGTACCAGCCCGTCGCGGCCGCAGGCAGGGGCTCGTGCTTGGCCACCAGGGCGGCCAACGGCTCGAAGCGGTCCTCTCGAAAGAGCTGCCTGCACACCGCCTCGGACAGATCTGCGTGGACTGCGTATCGCCCGTCGTGGCGGGCCAACCCCCGGTCTACCAGCAGCTCGAGGACGGGTCGGACGCTGGCGGCCGACAGACGCCGTCCCTCGGCTCGGTGGCCAAGCTCCGTGAGGGCCAGGGAGATGACGGTCTGGGTGAGCCCACCCTGCGCCACTGCCAGCAGTTCGAGGGCGTGGCGGTGGGGTTGGGACAGCGCGTGGGCGCGCTCGAGGAGGACGGTCGGGGTGTCTGGGGGCACGGTGGGGGCTCTCGGTGGTATGGGACTCTATCGCGCGTGAAGGCCCGCATCCCTCGCTGACGATGGAGGTGACCATGACCCCCGAGAGCCCCCCCTCCCAACTCGGCGAGAGGCTGTTCCTCGGCTTCGTCGTGGTCTTGCTCGTCGTCGTCGCGGCCGTAGAGGTGGTGGCGTTGTTCTCCATCCATCAGCGCCTGGGGACCATCGGCGACGAACTGCGGGCCACCCGTGCGGAGCTCGCCATCTTGGGTGAGCAGATCGAGACGGCCCGTGGCCAGCTGGCCGAGGCTCGGGAGCGAGCCCAGACCCAGACATCTCCGCCGAGATCGAGCACCTCCCGGTCCACCGTCGCCCCCGAGGGCCTCGTCACCAGCCAGGAGGGGGACAGGTTCATCGTCGACACCACGGTCCTGGGGGACCACGCGGACGCCTTCGAGGACATGACGCGGCAGGTGCGGGTCATACCGCACCAGGCGGAGGACGGGTCGATCGATGGGTTCCGCCTGCTGGCGGTACGGAGCGGCAGCGTGTTCGACGTGCTGGGATTCCAAAACGGCGACGTCGTGCACCGCGTCAACGGCCACGATCTGTCCAGCACCGAGTCCGCATTGCGGGTCTTCCAGGCGCTCGAGGGTGCCACGAGCTTCCAGGTGGAGATCACCCGGAGGCGCGCCGAGATGGAGTTGGCGTACGAGATCCGGTGATGGGGTCGAGCCCTCCGGAGCGAGGGGTCCGGACCGGGCACGTGATTGACACTATGGACCGGGACCACGGCGCGAGCTGTATGCGGGGTACCAAGCTAGGTCTCCAGCCCACACCCGCCACGAACGAGAGAGCCCACCGTTGACCCAGTACCCGAAGCCCGAGCAGGATCCTCACGAGGAAACCGCCCCCTCCGACGACGCTGGCGCCAGCCCGCCCCCCGCGCCCGGCGCGTCGAGGGTCGATATCCACACCTCGGCAATCCTCGCCGGCATCTGCGCCCTCAGCCCCACGGCCCGCCGTTGGGGGGTGGGGAGCGAGAGGTGGGGTGGTGTGCGGTGGGGGTGGGGAGGACGGGGGGGCGTTGAGCGCCCCTGCGGCTATACGCGGCTATACGCGCCCAGCGCATAGGGTTCGCGTGTAGCGCCTTCCAGAGCGTGCTTCCTTTTTGCGGCCCCCTTCCTCTCATCGAAGTACATCCTATAAAGGAAGCATGAACTGGGAACGAGAAGCCGCCAACGCTCTGGGTCGCAGCGTGTTCGGCTCCCGGACCATCCCGGTGGTCGTCGTACCCTATATGGGCCCCAAGGCTCGTACATGGGCTGAGGAGCGGTGCCTGTCCTGGATCGATCTGTCGGGCAACGCCGCGATCCGCGCAGAACACTTCTGCGTCCTGGTCCTGGGCGAGCCCAATGCCTACGCCAGCCCCGGGCGTCCCTCGAATCCGTTCACCCCTCGATACTCGAGGGTGAGCCGCGCGCTGCTTGTCTACGACAAACGGTGGTGGAAGCAATCCGATCTGGCGCGGGAGGTCGATCTCCCGTCGGGGACCGTGAGCAAGGTGGTGGGTCGGCTCCGGGCGCTCGAGCTGCTCGAGAGCAACAGCGAAGGCGAGCTCCGCGCCCGCGCCCCCAGCCTGCTCCTCGAAGCCTGGGCACAGCGCTATCGCTTTGGGGGCCACGCCCTGCGTCGCTTTCATGTACCTGCCCGTTCGGGAGTCGATGCGATGGAAGCACTCGCAAGTCGCTTGAATGACCTCGGCAGTGGATGGGTCGCGACAGGGCTGTCGGCTGCCTGGCACTACACGCACTACACGGACTTCCGCCTGAACACCTTCTTCGTCAAGGAACACCCTGTCGATCCCCAGGTGCTGGGCCTGCGACCAGTGGAGCGTGGAGAGAACGTCTGGCTCATCGTTCCAAGTGACGATGGTGTGTTCTATGAGAAGGTCCAGCAGGGCATACAGTGCGCTCATCCGGTGCAGGTCTACCTTGATCTGCAAGCCCACCCCGAGCGTGCGGCAGAGGCTTCGGCCGAGCTGCGGAAGACGATGATGACCTGGAGAGCGTGATGGACCCCACCACCGTGACCGCGCTGGACTACCCTCCCGGGCTGGCCGAGGAGGCTCGCCGGATGGCGCTGCACCTGGCCACGCTGCTGGGTGATCTGACAGAGGACATCGTGCTCGTGGGGGACCTGGTGCCCTACCTGATCGTCGATCAGAAGCGAGCACCAGAGCCGCATGTCGGCTCCCGCGATGTCGATCTGGGCTTCTCTGTCGCGGTGTTGGGGGAGGACCGTTACCGCGAGATCAGCCAGCGGCTCCGCAGGCACGGGTTCCGCCCAACGCAGACCGAAGAAGGTCGCTCCAGACGCCAGACCTGGAGACTGCGCGACGAGGCGATCACCATCGACTTCTTGATCGGCCCCGTGCCTGGCGGTCCCGCTCCGGGCAAGCTCCAGGATCTCGAGCCGGACTTCGCGGCCTTCGTCATCCCAGCGCTCCAGCTCGCATTTATCGACACCTTGACCGTCGTCATCGAGGGCCGGACGACGGAAGGAGAGCTGGCGAGGCGTGGGGTTCGGGTCGCCGGCCCGGCGGCCTTCGTCGTGCTCAAGGCGCTGTCGTTCCGCAACCGTGGAGCGACCAAGGACGCCTACGATCTCGTGTACGTCTTGCTGAACTATGGTTCGGTTCCGATGCGGGAGATCGCAGACCGGTTCGCACCCATCGCGCATGATCCCGAGGCTCAGCTGGCGCTCACCATCCTGGCTGAGGATTTCGCTACCGACGAGCACGTGGGCCCGATGCGCAGAGCGGAGTTCCTCGGGGCCCGCGATGACCCCCATCTGCGGCAGGATGCTGCGGGTGCTGTGCTGGGGTTCCTCGCGCTCGTGCGAGAGAGTGGGTGATGGCCGGTCTCCCCCTGGTTTCGAGAATCGCCTCTCGGGACACCCGTAGGGGCTAGCGGAGCGAAACCCCGAGACGGCGTAGCTGACGCGATCCGCGGCCTACCATGCCCCATACGGCCCCCCATACGCCCCGATATCGGACGTGCTGCCGTCGGTGTCCAGGATGGTGCTGTCGCCTGCGTCGGTGCAGACCGAGGCCGAGCCCAGCGTGAGGTCCCAGCTGGCGGCGTCGCTGGCGGAGGTGTCGGTGTAGTCGGGGTCGCCGCTGATGTTGCCGTCGGTGCCCACGGGATCGGTGGTGTTGAAGTATTCGGTGCTGCCGCCGGAGTTGCCCCAGACGTTGTCGTGGCTCATGGTGAGCACGCCGCCGCCCAGGCCGTAGGTGTAGTGGGCCAGGGCGTGGCCGTTGAGGCTGCCGCTGCCGCTCATGGTGTTGTCGACGATGTTCACGTTGGTCAGGGTGACATCGCCCCAGTCCGAGGTGCGCACGCCGGCGCCCAGGCCGGTGGTGTCGGCGTCGATGAAGTTGCCGACCACGTCCACGTTGGTGAGCGTGGTCTGGCCGTTGTAGCACTGGGAGAACACGCCACCGCCCCAGGCGTAGGTGGGGCTGGTGACGCCGTTTCCGGCCACGATGGCGTTGGTCCAGGTGGCGTCGCTGTAGGTGAACATGCACAGCCCGCCGCCGTAGCACTCGTAGTCGCAGGACAGCTCGTTGTCGGCCACCAGGGCGTGGCTGGCCTCGATGGTGGTGTTGGTGGCGAAGAAGCCACCGCCGTAGGCGTAGCTGCCGTCCGACGCGCTGGCGTCGGCCACGTTGCCCGTGAGCACCAGGCCGTCGATGTCCATGGAGGATCCCTCTGCGTAGATCCCGCCGCCGTAGAGGAAGGTGTCGTCGTTGCCAGCCTCGCTGGTCACGCTGTTGTCGCTGACGGTGAGGTCGGTGATGGTGGCGTCGCTGTCGTACAGGGAGAGCCCACCACCCGAGGTGATCACCGTGTTGCCCGAGGCGCCAATCTCGACACTGTTGCCCGTGATGTCCACGTCATCGAGGACCAGCGTGCTGTTGCTGGCGTACAGGCCGCCCCCGAAGCTGTAGGCCATGTTGACCGACGAGGAGACGGTCTGGGTGTTGTCCGAGATCTCCACGCCCGTCAAGGTGGCCGTGGCGTCCACCAGGGCCACGGCGCCATAGGCGTATACGCCGTTGGTGGTGTGGGTCGGCTCGCCGTGGTTGGCGGTCACGACGCTGTCGCTCAGCACCAGCTCGCCATCGTAGACGTACACGCCGGAGCCCATGGCGTAGTCGGAGTTGTCCGAGACGTTGTCGCTGACGATGACCTGATCCACCGTGGCGTCCGAGCCCGACAGGTACAGGCCGGGCCCGCGCTCGGCGGCGCCGCCGGTCAGCGTGAACCCGCGCAGGGTGGTGGCGGTGGTGTTGCCCTCGGTGAAGCGCACCACCAGGCCCAGGTCCATGCCGTCGATGATGGTGGTCTCGGGGCCGTCGTAGCTCTCGACGGTGATGTCTTGGCTGCCGAAGGCGACCACCTCGAGGTAGGTGCCGGCGGCTACGCAGACCAGGTTGCCGGTGCTCGCGGCGTCGATGGCGTCCTGGATGTCGGTATGGGTGCCGGGGACCTGCAGCAGGGTGTCGACGGTGCCGTCGCAGTCGCGGTCCACGCTGTCGCAGGCCTCGGTGGCGCCGGGATGAGTGGCGGCGTCGCTGTCGTCGCAGTCGGTGTCGGTGTCGGTGTAGCCGCTGGGCAGGTCGCAGGCCGTGGTGGTGCTGCTGGCATCGCCGTAGCCATCGTCGTCTGCGTCCAGGTACCAGGTGGAATCGTCCACCGCACCAGCCTCGTCGGTGTCGCCGTCGCAATCGTTGTCCACCTCGTCGCAGTATTCGTCCGCACCCGGGTGGTTGGCGGCGTCGGTGTCGTCGCAGTCGCTGCCGTCCGCGAGGTAGCCCGAGGGCTGATCGCAGGCCTGGGTCGAACTGTCCGGATCGCCAAAGCCATCGCCGTCCGCGTCGGCGTACCAGTCGGTCAGCGAGACTGCGTCGAAGCT
>PVBE010586300.1_pt1 | contig 15523 bp, 15 predicted proteins | sample 1631181 | NCBI WGS metagenome assembly PVBE01 (sample SAMN08397723, study PRJNA350692) | Marine metagenome, whole genome shotgun sequencing project. | isolation source: water | place: Pacific Ocean | collected 2012-04 | reverse complement strand
TTCTGCGATAAATCCCAATATCACCGCTGTTACAGTGATTCCTAATTGCGCTCCTGTTAGATGATACGAAAGGAATCTCAATAAAAACAGGACAGTCTGTGATGAACGGTTGCCGGCTTCTGATTCTTTTTCAAAGCTTTTTTTGTCGCTTGCTATAAGAGCAAATTCTGCAGCGACAAAAAATGCAGTCGCTGCAATTAGAACACCAATCAGAATAAGGCCAAATGAAGTATCTATTTTTCAATTCCTATTCGAGGCATCTCTTTATATTAACCATTAACTTCCATAGAAAAGCAAAAGTTCGTAGAAGCATGACAGAAATTCTTTTTCACCCAGGAACTCTCAATTAAACAACCTTCGGACTAAGTTGGTCCCAATCTTTGTGAACCAAAGGATCGAGAAGAATTTTGCAAATATCATCAACAGAAAATGATGGACCTTCATCGAGTCACGATCTACAGAAAGTTGGAATAAGCCCCAAATTCGGATTTCCAAAAAATTCAATTGACCCGAACAAGGATTTAGGGTGGATAAGAAGACTGTCCCCTATTGCAAAGTCTCACCGAAGACCACTCATTTTGGCGGTAATTGTTGGAACAATAGCGTTGGTTCTTAATGTCGCTGTGCCAGCAATAGCTAGAGAAGCAATTGATTCAACCATTAGTGGGGAACGTCGTGCACTAACGGTTTGGGCCATCATTCTGGTCTGCGTTGGATTTGGGCGTTTTGTTTCGGGCGCGTTATACCGCATCTCCTTATTTCGAGTGGCGTGGGGAGTTGAAACAGATTTACGAGCCTTGCTTTACTCACATTTAACGAAATTAAGCTTTTCCTATTTTGACAGAACGCAATCGGGGCAGGTCATTTCGCGAGCGAACAGCGATATTCGATCCATACAAGTACTTCTAGCTTTTGGTCCCTTAATCGCAATGAGCATAATTTCTTTTATTCTTGCATTTGGTTTCATGATGACACTTCATGTTCGTTTAACACTTGTCGCTTTATGTACCCTTCCGGGTGTTTATTTTTTTGGCCAAAGATTACGACATTCAGTATTCCCGCTTACTTGGGTTAGCCAAGCACGTTTAGCTGAATTAGCGACGATAGTTGACGAAAATATCAATGGGACTAGAGTCGTGAAATCATTTGCTGCTGAAGAGCACCAGATTAGTTTGCTACAAAAAGCAGCGCGGCATATTGAATGGGTGAACGTTCAAGCAATCAAAGAAAGGGCGAAATACAATCCGATTATTGAAGCTCTTCCAAGAATCGGAATGGCCATTGTCTTGTTATATGGTGGCCTTCTTGCCATAAACGATGAAGTTTCTATTGGGACTTTATTTGCTTTCAACGCCTACGTAATAATGCTTCAAGCTCCCTTTAGAATGTTTGGCTTCCTGTTGCTCCAGGCGCAACGGGCTTCTGCTTCTGCTAGTAGAATATTTGAAGTCTTAGACGAAAACCCTGAAATAGTTGATTCTTCAAACGCAGTTGCATTGTCTGACGTTAAAGGAGAAATCAACTTTGACAATGTCTGTTTTTCATATCAAAATCGCGTATCTCAATCTGATATTGACGCCCCTGATAAGGGGTCTGAAATAATTTCAGGCTTAAACCTTGTTGTGGCGCCTGGCGAGACAGTGGCTATCGTCGGGCGAACCGGATCGGGAAAATCGACATTGGCCAGACTTCTTACACGTTTCTACGATGTTGATTCTGGGAAGATACTCATTGATGGGAAAGACATCACGAACATTAAACTTCACTCTCTACGCCACCATGTCGGCATTGTTTTTGATGAACCTTTTCTATTTTCGACCTCGATCGCTGAGAATATTTCATATGGTAATCCAGAAGCGTCTCATGCTGAAATCATTGCTGCTGCGAAAAGTGCCCAAGCGTTTGACTTCATCAACGAGTTGAGCCAAGGTTTTGAAACTATTGTGGGAGAGCGAGGCTACACACTTTCTGGAGGTCAGCGGCAAAGGATTGCGTTAGCAAGAAGTCTTCTTGAGAGGCCAAGTATTCTTATCCTTGACGATGCCACCAGCGCTATTGACATTCAAGTGGAATCTCGCATACATGACTCTTTGAGAAATCGTTTAGAGGGGCGCACGACTTTGCTAATTGCTCAAAGAATATCGACTATTGCTTTAGCGGATAGAGTTGTTCTGCTTGATGGTGGAAAAATAGTAGATGAAGGGACTCATCGCTCTCTGATGGCAAGAAGCCATCTATATATGTCGATTCTCGCTGAAGCTGAGACCAGTTCTCGCCAAGGAGGTCTCTGATGGGGTTTGGGCCACCAGTTGGTTTCGGAGGAGCAAATTCAGTGACTTCTTCTAGAGATGCTGGGCTTCCACATGCCGGAGTGCCTGGACATCTACAAGACGAAGTGAATTCTGTCTTGGAGAGTGAGCCAATCCACCCACCCGAATCTTTAGAATTCAAACACTTCGTCCCACACGAGCCTCCCTTCACCCTAAGGAGTTTTCTAAGCGGCCATAAGTGGAAGTTGGCCCTAGCTTTAGTTCTAGTTGTTGGGGAAAGCATTCTGTTACAAGCAGGCCCTCTTCTAACGAAATTTGGGATTGACGAAGGGGTTGTGCCAGGTCAAAAAAATATTCTCCTGATTGTGGCTTTCGCATACATAGGGAGTATCGCACTGCATGGCTTGAGCGCCTGGTACCGAATCCGGTATACGGGTGCGCTTGGGGAAAGTCTGATGAAGAGTCTTCGGGTAAAGGTTTTTAGCCACCTTCAACGTCAGTCATTGGAGTTCTATACCAATGAAAAGGCGGGGGTTCTCATGACTCGCATGACGAGTGACATAGAAGCGCTATCACAACTTTTTCAAGAAGGATTGGTGAATTTCGCTGTTCAGGGATTGACCGTAGTGGTCATCACAGTGATCCTGATTATTCTTAGTCCAACTCTTGGATTAATAACTCTTCTAGCAATTGTCCCGATAACTATCTTGTTAAGTGAGTGGTTTCGTCGCAAATCTTCCAGTGCGTACGGAAGGGTTCGAAATCGGATTAGTGACGTATTGTCCGACCTTCAAGAAAGTCTTGCAGGCATACGAGTTATAACTGCTCACAACCGAAGAAAGCATAACGTTATCCGACACACGAATATTGTTGGAGAGCATAAAGAGGCAAATCTTGATGCTATTAAGGCTGCTTCTGTATACACGCCTGGCACTGAAGCAATCGCAATAGTTGGCAGGGCTTTAGTCCTCATAGTCGGCGGAAGAATGGTTCTGAATGGAGATTTAGAAATTGGGGAATTAACTGCTTTTTTGCTTTACCTTGGTGCTTTCTTTACTCCGATTCAGACCCTTACTCAGCTGTACAATGGCTATCAGCAAGGCCAGGCGGCTGTAGCCAAGCTAAGAGAACTCCTTGCGACGTCTCCTGCTGTTCCAGAGAAACCTGACGCTCAGGAACTTCCGGCAATTCAAGGTGCCATTGAATTTAAATCAGTGAACTTTAGCTATGAGCCAGGCGAAAGAGTTCTCACTAACATAAACCTGAGTATCCAAGCAGGTGAAACGATAGCTATCGTCGGGCCAACCGGTGGAGGGAAATCAACAATAGCGAAGCTCGCTACGCGTTTCTATGACCCTGATTCTGGGGAAGTTTCTATTGACGGGTTTGATGTCCGTGACGTAACGATCAAATCATTGCGTCAACAGATTGGAGTCGTCCCTCAGGAGCCCTTCTTATTCGCTGGGTCAATTCGTGACAATATTTCCTTCTCAAAACCAGATGCCGACGAGGAAGACGTTCTTAAATCATTAAAAGTCGCTGGATTAATGCCATTGGTTGACTCATTACCAGATGGAATTGATACTGAGATACATGAGCGAGGCTCCTCATTAAGCGCAGGCGAACGACAGTTAATAGCACTAGCAAGAGCTTTCCTCTCGCAACCTCGAGTTCTTGTCCTTGATGAAGCTACATCAAACCTTGATTTACAATCTGAAAATCAAATTGAACAAGCTTTAGATGCACTACTTGATGGCCGTACCGCTATTATTGTCGCCCATCGACTAGCTACCGTAATGCGCGCTGATCGCATTATTGTTATTGATGCAGGCCAGATAATCGAAGTTGGAAGCCATGCGGAGTTAATTGCTTTGAAAGGCCATTACTCTGACATGCACGAGCAGTGGAAACAAGTGGTAGATAGCGAATGAAAGAATTAGCATCACTAAAATTAGAAAATGTTTCTCTTGTTCGTGGCAAAACTCAAATATTAAGCGATGTGAACTTAGAGGTTCAGAAACATGATAGATGGGTTATCTTAGGTGCGAATGGTTCTGGGAAAACATCGCTTCTCAAGATCGCCGGCCTCTACCTTCATCCCAGTTCCGGGGCAGTTAATGTTCTGGGGCATGAGCTTGGGAAGTCCGACATTCGCAAAATTCGAAATTTAGTTGGGTTTACGAGTGCAAGCCTTGCTGACCTTCTCCGCCCCTCACTTCTAGCAAAGGAGGTAGTCAAAACAGCGAAATTTGGTGCTTTAGAGCCGTGGTGGAACTCTTACACTAAAGAAGATGAGGATTTAGCTATATACCAATTAGAAAGACTCGGAATCGGAAATCTTTCCAACCGACCATTGGGATCTTTATCTTCAGGAGAAAAACAAAGAACACTGATAGCTCGGAGCCTAATGAGCGATCCCAAAATACTACTTCTAGACGAACCAGCATCTGGACTCGATCTATCTGGCAGAGAGGACCTTTTGCAAAGCCTAAAAAACCTAGCTGGGGATCAACATTCCCCACCGTTGATTATGGTGACACATCATGTTGAAGAAATCCCTGAAGAGTTTACTCATTTACTTCTTCTTAAAGGAGGTTCCAACCTAATTTCAGGACCAATTTTAGAAACTTTAACTAGTGACAATCTTTCAGCATGCTTTGATATGGAATTGGACCTCCAAAATCATTCGGGACGTTGGAATGTTCACTCAATAAACCATCAAAAGATGTCAGACTGAATTACTAGTAGCGTCCCACTGCTAGTAGAGACCAGACCATTTTCTTTAATGAGTTCGTTACTAAGCCCTAACGTTGAATTTGGCTTGAGGGTTGCATCGTCTAGTTCCCATCTAAAACCTGATGTACTGACTCCCGTCGCTTCTCCTCCATGAGCGAAAATTGAAACTAGACCATTTCCTCTCTTCTCTATTTCATTTCTTCCTTTAACAACAGTGATGAATGAGTTCGAGACTATTGCCCTACATGGAATAGTTGAAAGATTTTCTGAGCCCAGTAGTGCAAACAAGCCTACGAGTTGATCAACTCGACCAAGACCTGAGTCAATTAGAAGCAACGATTCACAATTCAGAAATGCGTAATCCATAGCAAGTGCAAGATCTGACTTATCTTTATCTCGCGGGAAAGTGATTACTTCTATGTTGTTGTTTTTTGCCCACGAGAGTCCCTTTGTGGAAACAGAATCAAGATCCCCAATTAGCACATCGGGGAGGAATCCTAGTGTTAACGCGTTATCTAGTCCTGAATCTGCAGCTATCACGAAGCTATTTTTATCTATTAAACTTGAGATTTTCGCTGAAGGCATCGGTCCGCCGCTAAAGATCACGGCTTCGCTTATTCTTTTCTCATTCATAAACACTTCTTTTATTGAGATTCAAGAGTTACTCATTTTCTCTTTCTTGCTCGACTCTATCGGATCTCAAGTTTCTCCAAGCTACAAAAGCGGCAGCGATAGCACCACCAATGCCAATCAAAATTGAATTCGTGGCAGAGAAACTGACGGCAGCTGCTAGCAAAAGCATTACTACAAATCCCCCGACTATTGCTAACGGGTATGCTAGGCAACCTAGTCGCGGCGGCGTGTTTTCCCAGAGTTCCATTGAGTAGCTAGTCCGATTCCATTACTCGTTGTGATACTTGCAACTTTCGTTTTGATTTTGTTCCTTCAACAATCACAGATTTTGTAATAGTTCTATATTCCAAAACAGATTTATTGTTTTTAGATTTTTCTGACACAAGAGTAACTCGTTCTCTACCAGGGGCCCAAAAAGCAAATCCCACTGCACCGATAAATGCAATGACTAAAGATGCCCAAAGCGCTTGGCCCCAGCCATTAATAACTGACTGCCTTACTTGTTCTAGAAGCTCAAAACCCTTCTCAGTTAACTCGGAAGCTACCTTTGGGGCGACGGCGGGTGTTTCTTTTACTGCATCAATTACATCTTCAGGAAAACTGTCTATCTTAGAAATTGAATTCCTATAACCACTATTGAAAACTGACCCTGCTACTGCTATTCCGATCACAGCTCCAAGTTCTCGTAATACATCGTTCAAAGCCGAGGCAACACCCTGTTTCTCGGATGGCAAAGCAGATACCAAGGTCTCCGTTGCGGGTGGTGACACTAGTCCCATACCAGCCCCATAAAGAATCAAGACTACTGTCAACAGCTTTAAATCATCTGATATTCCGGCAGTTGTCCCTACATAGAATGCTGCAGCTAGTAATAAGAAACCAATTGTTCCAACTATCTTAAAACCTAACTTTCTGGACAAGGGAATTGCCATCATCGAAGCAGGGAAAAGCCCGATAGCTGCCAGCAAGAAGCTCAGACCTGTATCTAACGGCCCGTAGCCTATAACGAATGCTAGATACGGCACGGTAACGAAAAAGAAACCGAACGCTAGGGAAAACTGGATCAAAAGAGCGAATGAACTTGAACGCACTCCTTTGTCGGAGAATATTCTGAGATCCAAAAGCGGTTTCGGAGTTCTTAATTCCCAGCCGATAAAAAGTGCAAGGAAAACTCCCCCAATAGCAAAAGCCATCAGTATAAGAGTTGATGCCCAACCTTTCGTGGGTCCTTCCATGACTCCGAAGACGATTCCTCCGATAGCTAACAGGGACAAAAGAGCACCAACTGGATCTAAATTTGATTCTTCTGGAGCTGAGGACTCCGGAAGAAACACCGAACACAGGAAAAAAATAACTAATGACAGTAATGCCATTACCATAAAAACAGATCCCCACCAGTAATTCTCAAGCAACGCACCAGATATTAGAATCCCAAGGAATCCTCCGGAGAATACAGCGGCTGTCCAGATCGCGACACCTTTCGCTTTTCTATTTTCAGGCAGTGTTGTTGTAATCGTTGAAAGCGTTGCAGGAAAAATAAACGCAGCTCCAATCCCACTAAGTGCCCTTAATGCTATGACTAGTTTCGCTTCTGAAGCCCCAATGAAATCTAGATCTTGTGTAAATAAAGTGGCGCCATTTGCCAACGCTAAGACAAAAACCCCAAAAAGAAGCATTCGTTTCCGCCCATACCTATCCCCCAAAGCACCTGCGGGAAGAAGTAATACAGCCAAGGAAAAAGCGTAAACATCAACCATCCATTGAATATCTGACTGGCTTGCTTTGAGCTCTCTAGAAAGTTCAGGTATAGCCACATTCAATGAAGAGATATTGGCGACGACCAAAACAGCGGCTGAAATAGTTGCTAGCAAAATAAACGTCGTATTGCCCTTATCCTTGACCGATTTCATCATTCAAGTTTGCCATTACTTTGTTTAGTTTGGTGGATTAATCGAATTCTCTCATGCACTCGGTTCTTGATACTCCCCAGCAATGACATCAAGACGGATTTGAATCCGTGAAGGGTTTTCTAGCGCCAGTAGCATGATTCGTAAGACCACTTAAAATTTCCAAATAGAATCGATAATCTTTAAGTTGTTGCGCAACTAGTAACCAACATCGACTTATTAACAGGTCAGAGCTATTTGCATCTGGCAATAATCTTACATAGTTTTCTCAAATGCGTGATTTATCAAACATTGCTGAACAAGCAGCGGGAGATTACATATCAAAAATCGGATTTTCCCCAGTTCAAGTAGCCGGCGAAGGCTCCGATGGTGGAGTTGATGTGCGTGTGCCAGGAAAACTTGTAGCACAAGTCAAAATCCCTAAGGTAGGAAGACCAGTAGTTCAGCAGATTTATGGAATAGCTCAATCAGAGTCTGCTGAAGCAACCGTTTTTAGTTCTAGAGGGTTTACTAGCCAAGCTGAGGATTGGGCGGATGAAAATCACGTTGGTTTATTCCTACTTAAAAGATCTTTCAGGAGTTTCAGGGTGACCCCGCACAACAGTGCCGCTAGAGCTTTAGGGGCGATTAGCACTTCAAAGACAACGCTACATTGGGTTAGAAAAATTTTTCGCTTACTGTACAAAATCTTCAGTTTGATTTTCAAAACTATTCTCTGGATTTTAAGCAAGAAGAAGAGAGCGCTTACTGTTGCTGCATGTTTTGCAGCTTTCTTTCTTTACCAATATTTAAAATCAAAAGGGTTGCTATCTTTATGAAATGGTAAAAAGAAAGAATCAATTACTTCAAATTACTTTGAACGAAAATCCTGCTATTTGGGAGTCAGTTGGCTTCAAGATAGGACACCTAGCAAATGGGGATTCATTTTTTACACTCGGTGCCGTTCAGTTTCTCTTTAATAGCCCCGATGATCCGAAGGGCATTCATTCCATAAAAACATGGGGAGTGGAGAAACCGATTGATTCACTCCCGTTTGAGCAAATCGAAACCAAAGAGATGGAACAAATCCTTTCTCTTCCAGACCAACCTCACCCAAACGCTATTTCAAGGATCGATCATGTCGTAGTAACTACATCTGATTGCGATCGAACTACTTCAGCATTTCATAATGCGGGGATCCAATCACAGCGAATACGGACTTTTGGAGAGCGGAATAACTTGGTTCGTCAAACATTTTTCTGGCTGGGGAATGTGATACTTGAACTTGTCGGACCAGATACGAAATCCAGCGATGACCCCGCTGTTTTCTGGGGTTTAGCCTTTGTTTCAGATGATATTGAAAAAACGCTTTCCGCCTTGGGGGATTCTTGTACTCCCCTAAAGGAAGCAGTCCAAACTGGTCGCAAGATTACGACCCTGAGAACTCGCGATATTGGTATCAGTATCCCTATTGCGATTATGACACCACACCACTAAGTATCTTTTATTTGACTTCCATGAAATGCAACAACTGCGGTCATGTCTTTGAATTAAGATAAAGAAATGAGTATTCCTGCATTATTTGATCTCTCTGGCCAGACAGCTGTTGTGACTGGGAGTGGGAAAGGCATTGGGGAAGGCATAGCTAAGCTTCTCTCTGAAGCAGGGGCGAATATTATTGTATCTTCAAGAACTGAGGAAGATATAAAGAAAGTAGCAAGTCAGATAGCATCTGATGGAGGAACTGCTATTCCCATTGTTTGTGATGTTACTGACGATGATCAGGTTCATGCTCTTGCCAAAGGTGCGTTAGATACGTTCGGGAAAATTGATATCTGGGTTAATAATGTCGGAGGAAGTACTGGCCGAACCCCATTAAAGGAACTCACAAGGAAAGACTGGGATCAAACAGTTGCGTTGACTTTGACTTCGGTTTTTGTTGGCTGCCAAGTCGCGGCGATGAACATGGTTAAAGGAAGTATTGTTAATATTTCTTCTCGGTCTTCCTGGGGGGCGGTTCCGAACAACTCGCATTACGCTGCTGCAAAAGCCGGAGTAAATGTACTCACTGCTTCTTTGGCTCATGAATTAGGTCCGGAGATTAGATGCAATGCCGTAGCTTCAGGTGCCGTTCCAACTGAAATTTTCTTTGAAGTGATGGATTTGGAGCCCGATGACCTTCCTGCATACGCTAAAGAAACAGGGGTTCCCCTTGAACGGCTTGGAAGCCCTCAAGATATAGCCGGGGCGGTATTATTTCTGTGCTCAGAAGCTTCATCATGGATGACTGGTGAAGTAATGACAGTCAGTGGTGGACGGTAACTTCTAAGATGCTGGTTTATTAAGTTCTAGAACATTGTCAAGCAGGATTTTTTTCTGATCTTCCTTTGAGAATTCTTTTAGCTCAACAGCGTAATCTAACGGTGTCGGCATGCCCTCTATGTGTGGCCAATCTGAACCGAACACAACTCGATCAGTTCCCATCAATTGAGCAACTTCGTATGGGTCATCTTCCCAAAAAGGATTAATCCAAACATGTTCTTTGAACAGTTCCAATGGGTCTTCTTTAAACCATCCCATAAGTTTATTCTTTTGTTGAGGAAGTTTTCTAAAGAGATCTGGCAGAAAGCTTGATCCATTCTCTACGGAAACGATTCGTAGTTTTGGGAATCGTTCATACATTTTTTGCAATGACATTGTCATTAGCCAATCTAGAGCTGCTCTTTCAATATTGAAGGCTTTAATTGATGGTGCATATGAGGCTCCACCTCCAAAGCTTGCCCCGAATCCATCCTCAGCATAACCCTGTGACGAATATCCACTGTCGCCAGCATGAATAACTAACGGAATGCCTGAGTCATTCAATAATGACCAAAATGGGTCAAACATCTTGTCCGCAGGCGATTTGGGGCCATCAACTGTCCACACGGCCGCAGGCCTTATACAAATTACGCGAGCTCCATTTTGGATAGCTGTTTGCAACTCTTCAACAGCGAATTTAACATCACAAAGGCTAATGTAGGGTGCTGCAAAGATGGTGTCCTTATAGTTGCAACCCCAGTCTTCTTCTAGCCATTTATTAAAAGCTCTGAAGAGAATTTTTACAGCTTCAACGTCTTCCTTAAGGAGTTCTTCGTAAAGCACTCCTAAAGTAGGAAACAGCCAAATTCCTTGTAAGCCTTGTTCTGAAATTTTTTGGATACGTGCATCCTTGTCCATGTATTCATTTGGAAGTGGTTCACGATCTTTTAGCATTTCTAAAGGGGACCGCCCAGAAGGGTTACCTCGAAAATAGTCATGCAAAGCTCCTGGTTTAGCGATTGGGTTCCAGGTCGGGTTTGCTACTGCCGTACTTATTTGGCCTCCAACTATATGGTGCTTTCTTCCTTTTATTTCGCACCATTGAACGCAACGTCGCTGCCATTCTTTAGGAACATGCCGAGTGAATGCATCTTCTGCTTCGTAATAGTGGTTATCGCAGTCAAAGGGAATGAAGCCTAGTTCTTCCACTAACACTTCCCTCCTCTTAAATTACCCGAATCTCTATTCCGATTTAATGTATCCGATTAGTACCTTAAAATCATGTTAGTTCGTTTCTCCGATATTGCCGTTTTCATTATTCACCATATGATGCGCAGCCGTATTGAAATACTCCTTCATTGCTTCAAGGATTCTGGTTTCTGGATTCATTTTGGCTAATGCAAAATCCATGCTTGCTATCCAAGCATCTCTTTCTGTTTCCCCTATAGGGAATGGGGCATGTCTCATTCTCAATCTGGGGTGCCCTCGTTTATCGGAGTAATGGGATGGCCCGCCCCAGTATTGAATCAAAAAATCAGCGGTGTTCTTTTTCGAATCAGATAAATCTTCGGGATAGAGATGTCGAATCTGGTTATGAGATTCAACATGTTCGTAAAAATAATCCATAAGTTTGTAGAACCAGTCACTACCTCCAACAAGGTCGTATACGGTTCTTTCTGCGCCAACCCAACGAACGTTCATAAGAAGAGTCTAGAGGAGGCTAGTCGGTTCCTTCTAGGATTTCCCTAATCACCGATACTGTTTCAGATACTGAAGACGCTGAAATCACTATCCCGCGGTTCTTTTGTGACACAAACCCATAACCCACCAACGAATTTAGAAAATCACTGAGCGGTTCCCAGAATTGGCCATCATCGAGAAGAACTACAGGTTTATAAATATCAGGTTCATGTATCCTTAGTTTCGTCCAAGTTGCTGCTTCGAAGACTTCCTCTAGCGTTCCCATACCTCCAGGCAAAGCTACGAACACATCTGCTAACGCATACATTCTTCTTTTTCGCTCATGCATGTCAGAAGTAACTATTAGTTCTGTGAGGCCAGGGTGTGCTACCTCACGATCAGAAAGGGCTTCGGGAATCACTCCGATGACTTCCCCACCTTCTTCAAGAACTGCATCAGCGACTGCGCCCATTATTCCGATTTGAGCACCGCCATAAACAAGTTGAGCATTCTCGAGAGCTAACGCTTTCCCGAGCTCTCTCGCAAGTTGCACAAAACGGTTATCTGCACCTTCCTTCGAGCCACAGAACACGCACACATTTTTTTTAGCCACTCTCTGAATCTACAATACTTTCTGCAGCTTTCTCTTTCTGCTCTCAACTCTGGCAAAATACCTATATGAAGAAATTAATAGCGCTTGACATGCCTTGTGGAGATTTATTCTTATCTAGTGTAAAAACTGCTTGGGATAATGGAGATGCTGTACTTCCGATAGATCAACGGTTACCCCATAATACAAAGGCAGAAATTGTTGCACAGTTTCGGGCTTCTTCCGTTATTGATGCAAACGGAAAATCGGCTCTCAAAGGAACTACCGTTGAGTCTGATGATGCTTTAGTGATAGTGACGAGTGGTACGACTGGGTCTCCCAAAGGGGTTGTTCTGACCCATGAGGCAATGAAAGCATCTTCAGAAATCACATCCAGTGCTTTGTCTGTGCGACCTGATTCTGATGTTTGGCTCTGCTGCCTTCCAGCCTCACATATTGGAGGGTTTTCAGTCATTTCTCGGTCTATACACACTGGGGCTTCTTTAGAAATGCATGCCGCTTTTGATGCTTCGAAATGTGAAGAATCTGCACGAAACGGCGTTTCTCTTGTTTCTCTTGTACCGACTGTACTTAAACGCGTTGATAACACGATATTTAGGAAAATTCTCATTGGCGGGTCCGCAATGCCATCGATTCTTCCTGAGAATGTGGTCTCAACATATGGAATGACAGAAACTGGGAGTGGTATCGTCTATGACGGACTTCCGTTAGAAGGAGTGGGAATAGAAATTAGAGATGGTGAAATTTACGTCCAAACACCCACCCTTTTTAGAACATATTTTGATCAGCAACCAGAACATCGTAATGGCTGGTTTGCAACAGGAGATGCAGGCCATATTGACGAGAATGGGAAATTAGTCGTTTCGGGAAGACTAGATGATGTCATTATCACTGGCGGTGAGAAAGTTTGGCCAATCGTCATTGAACGTCATATCAATACCCTTCAATTGTTTCGTGATGTAATAGTCGTAGGGCGACCAGACAACAACTGGGGCGAATTGGTAACCATTGTTGCTATACCTAGTGATCCGGAGGAAATCCCGACTATAGAGAGTCTTCGTGAGCAGCTAGACCCTTTTCTCCCTCGTTATGCACTGCCGAAAGCAATTGAAATAGTTGATCATTTACCTCGAAATCATTCCGGAAAAATCCTAAGGAATAGAATCTAGATTGATCAATCCATCGGTTGGTGTGAGGGGGAGCATACGGTCGTCTTTGATATAGCTCGCTGTTCCTAATCCATGGGCATGTTCAGGAGAAATACTTGCAGCTAAGTGACACCATGCTCGTAATCCGATAGGGCCATCATACGTAGACGAGATGATGATCTTGATACCGCTATTATTTGCAAACTCAGAAATTTCAAGAGTGGCATCTATCCCCCCGACTAAAAGTGGTTTTATCACGATGTAATCTGTAAGCATTTCCTGCAAGACAAATTCGCGGCTCTCACCTAAGACAGTCAAATCATCTGTCGCTATGGGAACAGAGACTGTTTCACGCAATCGCGTGAGTTGCTCTAGGCTCCCTACTGGATCTTCGATGTATTCAAGCCTTTCCCCAAGAATATCTTTAGCGAACTTTATATTTTCAACAGCGGTCGGTAACGACCATGTTCCGTTTGGGTCCAATCGAACTCTTTCCATTGGCTGAACATTGCTGGCCAATATTCGAATTCTTTCTAAATCATCGCCGAAACCCAACTTGACCTTAAACACAGTGCTGCCTTTATCCTGCAACGATTGCAATGCTTCCTTAAAATCGTTTATATTCCCTCCACCTATGAGACTATTTACCTTAAGGGTGTTTGTAGCCCCTCCGAGAAGCGCCCATAAAGGCATGTTCGTTTGTGCTTCTTTCAGGTGCCATTGAGCCATTCCGAAACCGGCACGAACCTCATTCGATAACCCAATGCCAGAATTCTCTTCTATATTTCTAAGTTCTTCTCTCGCTTCTCTGACTGAAATAGTTGACCACCCTGGAAGTGGCATAATTTCACCTTCGCCGTGCTTACCTTCATTCTCAATCCTGATGGAGTAGCCATCCCGTTCAACAATTTCTCCTTTGGCCGTGACAATAGGTTGTGTTAAGTCGTAGGAAATTTTTTTCGTTTGTATCATCCTAACGTCCTTGGTTTTTCAGAAATTGGACAATCACATCAGATGTTTCTTCGGGTTTCTCATAGTGGGCAGCATGACCAGCACCAACGATGACCTTTATTTCTGAATTCGGGATTTTCTCTTTCATAGATTCCGCAATTTCAATGAATTTCTGATCCCTCTCACCTGCTATTAGCAGAACGGGCATTGTTAAGTCTTCTAATTTATGCCAAAGCGAATCCATAACTCCAGTTCCTGCCATTCGTAGATGGTTGGCGAGACCGTGGGTTCGGTGACCTAGCCTTATGCGCCGCATTTTTTCTTGCTTTTCTGAGGAAAGAGCTTTCTGCGATGTAAAGATAGGCCTATTTTCCCAGTAGCGGACGAATCGTTCAAGTCCGAATTCTTCTATATTGGCTGCGATTCTTGAATCTTGTGCAGAACGCAACTGCCTATCTTCATCGTTTACTATCCCTGCTGTACCTCCAATCAATACCAAAGCGTTAATAGCTTCTTGCCTATCCATCGCATACGTTAAAGCTAAGCGCGCACCCATTGAATACCCTAGAAGATCTATCGGTTTTCGTAGATGAACTCGCATTACGTCATCTAACTGCTTGACCATTTCTTCCATCCGATAAGGTGAAAGTTCAACTGGGCAAGGGCTTCTTCCATGTCCGATCAGGTCAGGCACGGCACAATCATAGGGAAGCAACCTTGATAGTTCTTCCATCGCTTTATGACTTCCAGTGAAACCATGAAGCATTAGCACCGTGCTTATCTTCTTAACATTGAGCACATATAGTGCGGTATTTATTTGCTGCATTTCTCAACTACCTAGCAAATTGAGTATCGAAATTTTCTCTGATCGCTTTAACTCCATCGGCGGTCGCCGTGCTATCGGTTTGGTACCAGATTACCTTTAACCCTCCATCAGCAAGAGAAGTTTGGACCTGTTCAGTTAATTCCTTAAGGGAAGTCGGTGTTGTTACAGAGATACCTGAAGCAATTAACATTTCTTTCAACTGCCCATTAGGTGGAGTCAGATAGAACTTTTCAAACGTTTCTCTTTCTATAGATTCTGATATAGGCAGGAGGGAAAATATGCCTCCACCACCGTTATCAAAAACGACTATCGTCAGATCTGTTTGTAAACGGTTAGCTGCGAGGAAACCCCCTACGTCATGAGTTGCAGCGACGTCTCCGAGAATTGCGACAACTTTTCTACTCGTTCCATGAGCGGCCCCGATACTGGTTGAAACAAGACCATCAATTCCGTTAGCGCCTCTGTTGCTAATAGTTCTAAAT
>PVBE010890573.1_pt1 | contig 15524 bp, 17 predicted proteins | sample 1631181 | NCBI WGS metagenome assembly PVBE01 (sample SAMN08397723, study PRJNA350692) | Marine metagenome, whole genome shotgun sequencing project. | isolation source: water | place: Pacific Ocean | collected 2012-04 | reverse complement strand
TCCGGGGGTACCCTACCCCTCCGGTGGAGCCTCGACCAGCCCTGAGTGTCTTCGGTTATCTGCGCCTCAAAACTGTCCCATTCCGCTGACTCCCTACACTCCCCGTCCAGACGCTAGTGAGGCCACCTCACTGGTAGCGGACGAGGCTTGCGCTCAAGGTGCGTAGCGCCACGGGTATCACTACCACTGAGTGGTGCGAGCCCGCGCTCCTGCCCCACGAACGCTTAGCTGACTCGGAGGTCGGGAACGCAACCTGGCCGCCGCGAGCGGCTTGTACATCGCGAACCTGAATGGTTCAATTGTGTAATCGTCGTCACCACGAACGGAGAGGGCGCACCACGAGCGGGAGGGGGCTCTCCACGAACGGGCCTCTGTCCGTCTTGGCCTGAACGTTTCCGCAAAGGATTTGCCGTCCGAGTAGGAGTCCGTTCGGCCTGGTCCTTCCCTGCGGGAAGGATCGAAGGCCGAGCCGCGGAGGCCCGGCCCTTGCGCCAATGGACCTCAGGTGGCATGATGGCGCCGCGAAGCTCAGCCACAGAACGAACGAGGTGGAAGCCATGATAAAGCGACTCGACAACATCGGCGTGGCCGTCACGGACGTACGACGAGCGGTCGCGTTCTTCACTGAGAAGCTGGGGCTCCAGGGCCAGGCATGGAGCGATGACGGCGGCAGCGTGACCATCGGCGATGTCTCGCTATTCATCTTCCGCACGGGCAAGACCAACGCTGTGGGCCGCACACCCGAATTCTCCGGCAACCCGGTGGGCATCGACCACCTGGCCTTCGAGGTGGACGACCTGGACCAGGCCATCGCCGAGATGGAAGGGAAGGGCGTGGTGTTCGTCCACGACATTGTGGGCGAGAAGGGAAAGTTCCGGTACCGGGGCACCCAGGACCCGGACGGCAACATGGTCTTCGTCATCGAGAAACCTGCCTGAACCCACCCTGCGACGCGGCGCCGGGGCCGGCGGCTTGACAGTCGTCCCCGGTGTTCTCTAGCATGGTGTCAGATGGGGAAACGCGGCGGTGGTGACTGAGGAGTCCGAGCGGTCCTTTTTCGGTGCGAAACCGCGCCGATGGGGGCCGCTCTTGCGTTTCTAAGGAGCCATGTCATGTCTTCATGGAAGGCGGTAGTGCTGGCGGCAGGGGTCGGCAGCCGGATGAGGTCCCGAACACCCAAGGTGCTCCACCCTCTGGCCGGGAAGCCCCTCATCCACCACGTTCTCGCCCAGGCGCGGGATGCGGGGCTGCCACGGCCGGTGGTCGTTGTTTCCCCTGACGCCGGCGCGGTCCGGGAAGCGGTGGGCGAAGCCGCCGACTTCGTCGTCCAGGAATATGCTGGAGGGACTGGCCACGCGCTTCAATGCGCACAGCCGATGGTGGAAGACACGACGGAGCACGTCGTCGTCCTGTACGCGGATGTCCCATTGCTGCGCCCAGAGACGCTGCGGGCGCTCATGGACCGCCACGTGGAGCACGACGCCGACGTGACCTTCCTGACCGCCCTGGAAAGCCCACAGGAGGGCCTGGGGCGCGTCATGCGCGACGACCATGGCGGGGTGGCGGCCATCGTGGAAGACCACGAGGCGTCGGGCGCCGAGCAGGCCGTCCGAGAGGTCAACGGCGGCGTGTACTGTTTCCGGGCGCGGGACCTGTGGGCTCAGCTGGCGGGGCTCACGCCGTCGTCCAAGGGCGAGCGATACCTGACCGACCTGATCGCGCTCACGCTCAGCTCCGGCGGGACGGTCCAGACCTTTTCGGTGGACGACGGGCTGGAGGTGCTAGGGGTCAACAACCGAGTCCACCTGGCGCAGGCCGAGGCGTGCGTGCGCGAACGGGTCCGGCGCCACTGGATGCTGGCCGGGGTCACGCTGCTTGACCCGCCGTCCACGTTCATCGACGACGATGTGGAGTTGGGCGAGGACACGGTGATCTACCCCAACACCCACCTGTACGGGGCCACGCGCGTGGGCGCGGACTGCCACATCGGCCCAAACACGGTCATCCATGACTCCACGGTGGGGGAAGGCTGCCGGGTGGTCGCCTCCATGCTGGAGGGCGCGGTTCTGGAGCAGGGCGTGGAGATCGGGCCGTTCTCGCATCTGCGGTCGGGGGCCCACCTGGAGCGGGACGTCCACATCGGCAACTTCGTCGAGGTGAAGAAGAGCCGGCTCGGAGTGGACGCCAAGGCTGGTCACTTCACGTACATCGGCGACGCAACGATCGGCGCTCGCGTGAACATCGGCGCGGGGACGGTCACGTGCAACTTCGACGGCGTCAACAAGAACCCAACAACGATCGAAGAGGGCGCCTTCATCGGCTGCGACACCATGCTGGTGGCGCCGGTGACGGTGGGCCGGGAGGCGGTTACCGGGGCCGGCTCGGTCGTCACGCGGGACGTGGCGCCGGGGAGCCTGGTGGTCGGCATGCCGGCCCGGTCTCGTGGCGAGCCGCCTTCCAGACCCAATCCTAAACAGTAGGCTCCGAGGAGAGACACGCATTGGACAGTGGTGATCTGGTACCGTTAGGCGCTATCCTCCTCATCGTCGGGGCCTCCACGCTCGTGTCCCTCGCCAGGTGGTCGCTTGGAATGATCGATCTGCGGGCGGCGTCTGATCAGGCGGAGCAGGGGCACCTGATGGACCGGCTCCTGATCCACCTCTCCCGAGATGCCGCGCGCGTGAGCCTGGGCCTAGCGGTGGTACGCCTGGCACTGAACGGCCTGGCCGTGGGGGTGCTGGTGATCCAGTTCGGCGGCACGGCCTCTGGGGCGTGGCCGCTGCTCGGAGGTCTTCTGGGACTGCTGGCGGTGCTGGTGGGACTGCGGTACGTCACCTACCCGCTGGCGCGCCGATACCGGGAGCCTGTCGCGCGAGCGGCGGCCCCTGCCGCCCTGGTCACCATGCTGCTCACCGCACCGGTGACGCGCCTCCTACAGCGGTTCTCCTCCCGCCTCATGCCACCACCCGGCCAGATGGAGGTTCCAGAGGCTCAACCCGGCGGCATCGTGATCCCCCTGGGGGACGAGGTGAACCCCCCGGACGAGCGGGAGATGGGCATGATCCGCGCCATCCTGCGGATGGAGGAAAGCACGGTTCGAGACGTGATGGTCCCGCGCCCGGATCTTGTGGCCGTAAGCGTCACGGAGCCCGTGTCCCGGGCCGCGGCGCTCCTCAACGAACAGGGTCACAGTCGCGTTCTGGTTTACGAGGACTCGCTCAATCACGTGGTGGGAATCCTACACGCCCGGGACCTCACACGCCTCATCGGGTCGGACGCGCCCGAGCCTCACCTGAGCCAACTCCTCCGTCCTACCCTCTTCGTGCCGGAAGGCAAGCGGCTGGACGACATGCTGCGCGACTTCCTCCAGGAGCGGATCCACATCGCCGTGGTGGTGGACGAGTACGGGGAAACCGCCGGCCTCGCAACCCTGGAGGACCTGCTGGAGGAGATCGTCGGCGAGATCACCGACGAGTTTGAGAGCCAGGAGGCTGAGATCCAGCTGGTCAGCGCGGATGAGGCGGTGGTGGACGCCAAGATCAACGTTGACTTCCTGCGAGACCACTTCTCCGTCGACGTAGACGAAGAGGGGTTCGACACGGTGGGGGGCCTGGTCTACGCGCGGCTGGGAAGGATCCCGAACCCCGGCGACGAGGTGGCCGCCGACGGCCTGAGGGTTCAGGTGCTAAGCACACTGGGGCGGCGCATCAAGAAGGTGCGCATCACCCGGCTCCCCCAGGCCGAAGCCTCCACGAAGCCCTCGTAGACTAGTAGCGACCTCTCACACGCCCTCTCCTGGAGGGCGGGGCCCTCCCACGGATAGCGCGACCATGTGTCCGACAGAGAACGACATGGGATCAGACCGCCCCGCGTGGACGCAGCGTACGCGCGTCGTGTGAAACGGCCCGAAGGGCGACAGCGAGTAGTCCAGCCACGAGAGAAACCCTCCCGCGTCTCTCTGAGACGCGGGAGGGTTTCTCTTTAAGTTCCGGAGAGGCTACTTGGTGCTCTCGACGATGGTCAGGTAGGTGGTGGCAATGGTGCCTTCCGAACCCTCAGCCCTGACCGTGTAGACGCCGGGCGTGGTGCTCCCCGCTATGGAAACCCGCTTGGCGCTCTGCGTCTTTTCGAATGCCCCGTAGGCGTTCTCATCTGGACCCATCAGGATCTCGTCACGAACGTCCGTCTGGATCGTGATCAACACGGTCTCACCGGCGTTGAATCCCCAGCCGGTGACCGTGACGCTGCCACGAGCCTCAAGACTGAAGACAGAGTCGGTGAGCTTGATCCCGGCGTCCACCTGGGGACCCGCAACGCCCATGTCACCCTTGGCGCCAGCCTTGCCCGTGGGCCCATCCGGACCCATGGGGCCAGCAGCGCCCTCCCTGCCATCCTGGCCGTCCTGGCCGTCAGCACCGTTGTTGCCAGCGGCACCCTGAGGGCCGCGATCACCCACAGCACCGTCCGCACCTGCGCACGCCGCGAGAACCGAGAGCATTAGTCCGAGAACCAACAGGAGACCTACCATCCGCAAGAACCGAGGACCGTTCATCAATCTCCTCCTTCAGCAGTTTCGGGCCGAAGAAACCACACCTTCATGCCCTGCTACTGTCATAGCCAATTTCCAAGGCGTAATGTTATGGCCCCAACGTACACCTGTCAAGGGTCGCAGGGGACGGGAACCGGCTGGATACGCCATCCCGGGCCAGCCACGGAGCGACGCGGGGCCGGTGGCGAGCGCCTCAGGGCTGACCAGCGCCCGTATTGTGCCGACGAATTCCGATGGTACAATTGGCCGTTGGCATGCGCCGACACGCCGGACTTGACCCGAACGGAGTTCCTGGATGGAAGGCGAACACATCGCCGAGGTCGTGACCCGCATCGTGTTCCAGCTTGCGCTGGTACTCGTGGCCGCGAAGCTGGCCGGGGAGGTGTTCGAGCGATACCTCCACATCACCCCTGTGCTGGGGGAGCTGGCGACGGGGATTCTCATCGGACCGTACGCCCTGGGCGGGATGCTGCTGGTCGGCTTCGGTCCGGTCTTCCCGATCCCAGAGCATGCTCTGGCCAACCCCGTCTCCGCGATTCCCCTGGAGCTGTACGTTATCGCCCAGATCGCCTCGATCGTCTTGCTCTTCTCCGCGGGGCTGGAGACGGACCTGCGACAATTCCTCCGATACTCCGGGCCGGCGCTCGTGGTGGCGATCGGGGGCGTGGCGCTGCCCTTCGCTCTCGGGGCCTCGGCCACGGTGGCGCTGGGGTTCGCTCCGAGCTTGAGCTCCCCCCTCGCGCTGTTCATGGGAGCGATCTTGACGGCCACGTCCGTCGGCATCACCGCCCGCGTCCTGTCCGACTTGGGGAGCATCGCCAGTCCGGAGGGGGTCACCATCATCGGCGCCGCGGTGGTGGACGACGTGCTGGTGATCTTGGTGCTCTCCGTCATCATTGCCTTCACCGCCACGGGCGAGGTTTCGTTGGGGCAGCTCGGCCTGGTGGCGGCGAAGGCCGTGGGCTTCTGGGTCGTCCTGACGGGGCTGGTGATCCTGACGTCCAAGTGGGTGTCTCGGTTCCTGTTGGGCCTCCGGGTTGCAGGGGCCGCGCTGGTGCTGACGCTGGCCTTGGCGCTGGTGGGCGCGGGGCTGGCGGAGACCTTCGGTCTGGCCATGATCATCGGGGCGTACTCGGTCGGCCTGGGGCTCTCCGGGACGCCTCTGCGGAGAATGATCGAGGAACGTCTGGAGGGAGTCTACAACTTCCTGGTGCCGGTCTTCTTCGTCGCGATGGGGATGCTGGTCGACGTGACGAGGCTCGGAGATGTCATCGTCTTCGGAGGAGTGCTCACCCTGCTCGCCGTCGTCGGGAAGGTGGTGGGGGCCGGCGCTCCCGCCATGGCCGTGGGGTTCAATCGCCGAGGCGCGTGGAGGATCGGACTGGGGATGCTGCCGAGGGGCGAGGTGGGCCTCATCGTCGCGGGGGTCGGACTGGCCAGGGGCGTGATCAACCAGCAGGAGTTCGGCGTGGCCGTCATGGTCGTCCTGGTGACCACCGTGCTGGCCACGATCCTGCTGGTGCCCGCGTTCCGCTCCGGTCTGCCGGGGACGCGGAAGACCTCCAACGTCTGATGCCAATCGCACACCCGCGACGGCGTTCGGGCGAGCGTTGGCTCCGGTAGCGTCCCACGGCGTATAATGGATGAAGTGAATATGACCGAGCCGGTAGACGTGGCGCGCCGAGCCGTGGAGATTTCCTCAGAGCACCAAGCATCTGACGTGGTGCTGCTGGATCTCACGCCCCTGAACGCCTTCGCGGACTACTTCGTGATCCTGAGCGCCGAGAGCGCCCGTCAGATCAGCGCACTGACGGATGCGCTCGCGCAGGGGCTCAAAGAGCGTGGCGGGCATCTCCGCCGCCAGGAGGGGACGCCAAACTCGGGCTGGGTGCTGCTGGACTTCTCTAATGTAGTGGTCCACGTCTTCGCTCTGGAGGAGCGGGAATACTACCAGCTCGAGGACGCGTGGAGCGAAGCAATCCCACTCGTCAGGATTCAATGACCCAGGGCGCCACCGACGCGTCCCAGTCCACGATCTCCTCATCGGTGAAGAACAGGGCGACCTCCCGCGCAGCGGACTCCGGCGAGTCAGAGCCATGCACCAGGTTCCGCCCCACCTCCAGCCCCAGGTCACCGCGAACCGTGCCCGGCGACGCCTGTTTCGGGTCCGTGACGCCCATGGCCTGCCGCACGACACCCACTGCCCCTGGACCCTGAAGCACGCACGCGACCACCGGGCTGGACGTGATGAACCGGACCAGGCCCTCGAAGAACGGCTTGCCGATGTGCTCCTCATAGTGGCGGTTCGCCAGCTCGGAGCTCACCTGCATTAGCTTCATCCCCACGATCTTCACGCCCCGTCGCTCCATCCGCGACAGTATTTCGCCCACCAGGGCGCGTTGCACTCCGTCCGGCTTGACCAGGAACAGGGTTCGCTCAACATCGGACATGGATATCCTCCATCACCTTTTGCGGCACGGTGAAGCGGAGCACAGCCCCGCGAACACCGCTCATCTCTATCTGACGCGTGGCGGCGTGATGCTCGGCTGGCGTAGGTACTGTGGCTGCAACGCCGCTCGGTCGTCCGCGCGGCCCGTCGCCTGGGCCTCCGCGCCCAGGCGAGCCAGCGCCCAGAGCTGTCGCGTGGGCGGCGGTGACGCGATCACGGCGGCGCGCCCGCCGAACCGTTCCCGCAGGAGGGCCGATAGCCCCCACGCCCCCTCGCCGCAGAGCACCGCGCCCTCCGGCGCCGCCTCCACGAGCTCCTCCACGCCAACCACGGCCTCCTCGCTCTGTCGTCGCCACTCCCCACCGTCGCCCTGGAAGCGCGCCCAGGCCACCAGGCCTCTGCCCACCTCCAGCAGTGGGCAGACAGGCCTGCCCAGTCCCTCGTAGGGAAGGGCCTCTACTTCCAGGGTGCTGACCCCTACCAACGGGATATCACAGCTCTCGGCGATCCCCTTCGCAAAGCCCATCCCCACACGTACGGCGCTGAACCCGCCGGGCCCCTGGGCGATGAACACCGCCCCAAGCTCACCCATCGTGACTCCCGCGTGCGCCACCAGCGCTTCGACTACGCCCGTCAGCTCCCGCGTGTGGTTCTGGCGCGAGTACCACCGCATCTCCCACCGGGGCTCGCCGTCCACGGAGAGCGCCACGCCGGCGTAGCGGGTCGAGGTATCGATCGATAGTTCCATCGCTTACGGGCCCTCCGCCTTCGCCATATCGACCCGGACGGCCTCAACGAGCGCCTCGTAGCGAGCCCCTCGGGCCACGAGCCGGAGCCGGCGCGAGTCCTCGTCCAGCCGCTCCAGCCGGACCCACAGGTGGTCCTCCGGGAAGTCGGAGAGAGCGCGGTCCGCCCACTCCACAACGGACACGCCCTCGCCAAGGAAGTACTCATCCAGGCCCAGATCCCAGGCCTCCGCGAGGCTGTCGACGCGATAGAGGTCCGCGTGGTAGAGGGGTATGCGCCCGGCGTACTCGGTCACCAGGACGAATGTGGGGCTGCGGGCGTGCTCCAGGACCCCCATTCCCCAGGCGATGCCCTGGGTGAGGGTGGTCTTTCCGGCGCCCAGGTCCCCAGCCAGTAGGACGATGTCGCCTGGCATGGCGTGACTCCCCAGGCAGCGTCCGACCTGCTGAGTCTCCTCCGGCCCGTGCGTTTCCAGGACCAAGTCTGCGATCATGGAGCGAAGTGGTCCCAGCCCCGGCCGGGGATTTCCACCGGGCGGCCGTCCTCGTCCTGCACTGTCACCAGCCCCGGAGGCCCCTCCAGCACCTCTCCGATGAGCGTGCCCCCGCTGGGCAGCGCTCCGAGAACCTCCTCCAGGACCGCCAGGGGCGCGGCGAAAAGGAGCTGATAGTCTTCGCCGCCGCCGAGGGCCATCGACAAAGCCTCGTCACCGAAGGCGGCACGGGCGGCGGGATGGACCGGGACCCTCGCCGCCAATAGGCGCGCGGAAGCGCCGCTCGCCTTGCACAGCTTCTCCAGGTCGGCCACCAGGCCGTCGCTCACATCAATGGCGCAGCGGACGCCGGCGGCGAGGAGCGCCCTCCCCTCCGCGATCCGGGGCCTGGGCCGCTGATGTGCCTGGCGCAGAGCGTGGTCCTCATCGGGACCCGCCGTCGCGAGGCCCTGGAGTATGGCGAGTCCCGCGGCGGAGCCGCCCACCGAACCGGTCACGCCCACCCGGTCGCCGGGTCGCGCGGCGGAGCGGGCCAGGACAGGGCCCGGGGTCACCCCCGTGAGGGCCACGGTAACGAAGGCCGTGGGGGAGGCGACCACGTCGCCGCCAACTATGGCGGCGCCATACTCGGCGCACGCCTCCAGCATGCCGTCGTAGAGCGCGTCCATGGCATCGATTGGAGTATCGCCGGGGAGCCCCAGGGTCACCAGCGCGTAGCGCGGGGAGCCCCCCATCGCGGCGATGTCGCTCAGGTTCACCGCCATGGCTTTCCAACCCAGGTCGTGCCAGCTAGACGTCTTTGCGGTAAAATGCACACCCTGAACGAGGGTATCGGTCGTCAGGAGCTCCGTCCCGGCCGCGTCGATGCCCCAGGCGGCGGTGTCGTCGCCGATGCCGAGGATGAGGGGCTGCGCGGTCGGGCCGTGGCTGGACCGCGCGACGCCGGATGCGGCCACCCGTGCCGCCAAGCGGTCGATAAGGCTGAACTCGCCCAGGTCACGTATGCGCATCGGCAGCATTATACTGGAGCCTGTAGCTGCGCTCAAGGAAGGCATTCCCGCGACGCGGGGCGGCGAGCGGTAGGGAGAACGTATGCGCAATCTGGTCCTGGCGGACATCCACAGCAATCTGGAAGCGCTTCAAGCCGTCCTACGGGACGCGGAGGAGGCAGGCGGATTCGACGCGCTGTGGTGCCTCGGGGACACGGTGGGATACGGGCCCGACCCCGGCCCATGTATAGACCTCCTTCGCTCCCACGACCCCCTCGCCGTCGCGGGGAACCACGATCTGGCCCTGCTGGGGACGATCGGCGTCAGGGAGTTCAATCCCATGGCCATGGAAGCCATCGAGTGGAGCCGGGAGCAGATCACCGACGACCAGCGGTCGTTCCTGGCGGGCCTCGCCACGCGACACGAGGCGGGCCCGTTCACGCTGGTGCACGGCAGCCCCAGGGAGCCGGTGTGGGAGTACTTCCACCCCATGTACACGCCGATCGAAGCACTCCACGACAGTTTCAGCCATTTCAGCACTCCCTACTGCCTGGTGGGTCACTCCCACGTGCCCTTCGTCTGCCAGGAAATGGGTCCCACCTTCGTGAAGTTCCCGGAGGGCGAGCCCTACGTGCTCACGAAGAAGGATCGGCTGGTGGTAAACCCCGGCGGCGTGGGGCAGCCAAGGGACGGCGACCCTCGCCCAAGCTACGTGATCTATGACGATGAGGCCATGACCCTGGTGCGCCGCCGGGTCGCGTACGATGTCGACGCCGTGCAGCGCAAGATGCGTCGGGCGGGGATCGCGGAGTATCTCGTGGAGCGACTCACCTACGGCCGCTAGCCACGCGGCAAGCGGCTCCTCCACCCCCCTCCGCGTTTGGGCCACACCGCCATCCGTATGCTATGATGCTCAGGCATGCGTCTGCGAAGGCAACCGCCTCCCCGGCGCCGAGTCCGCAACGAAGGAGCCCCATGAGCAAGCTGATCCAACGCATCGAGCGCCTCGGCAGGACCGCCCCCGCCCCGATGGGATTCGGAGCCTTGGCCCGCCCGCAGGCGAGCCCCGCCATGGTTCTGATCGGCGCCACGAGCGATCTCGGGAAGCTGAACGACCTCGGAGACTCGGGCCTTGACGCGGTCCTCTACCGTCCGCCTTCCGGCGACGCCGCCGCGGCCGGCGAAGCCATGGAGACCGCTGGAGGGCTGCTCTGGGGAGTCTACAGCGCGGCGCCCACCGCTGAAGGGCTCCAAGCGCTCGAGGAGAAGGGGTGCGACTTCGTCGCGCTCGACGCCCTCACGGCGCCGGTCGAAGCTCTCCACCACGAGGAGATGGGCCACCTGCTGATCGTCTCGTTCGAGCTTGGCAAGGAGGAGGCGCGCGCGCTGGAGCCTCTGCCGCTGGACGCCGCGCTCCTCTCGGAGCCTCTGCCGTCGCCGCTGACCCTGGAGCACCTGCTTCGGCTGGCCACGCTGCGGGGGGAGATCGGGCTGCCGTTCCTGCTCCCAATCGCGGCGCCGCCGACCGCCTGGGAGGTCGAGTGTCTGCGGGAAGTGGGAGTAGAGGGCCTGGTTCCGGACCTGGACCGCACCACACTTGAGGACCTCAAGAGCCTGGCCCAGGCGGTGCGGAGCATGCCTCGCCGCCGCCCCCGTGGGGAACGGGCCAGCCCGACGCTGCCGCAGGTCCGCTTCGCGCTCGGCTCCTCCGGCCCGGAGCACGACGACGATGACGGCGACGAGGGCGAGGACGACGAGGACTATTAGCGACGGCGCTCGGCCCGCGATGCTTCGGAGGCTCCCGCCTGCGGAGGCGGTGAAGCCCGCGAGCGGCTTCGCCCCACGCACTTCCCACGATGCAAAGAGATGGCGCGGTCTTTCCAACGAGCCCCGTACCTCCATGGGAGCGTCTTGGAGGCCGGGCTGTGCGCCTCTGCACCCGCGGCGCCGAAACCGCTAGATGATCCTCCGCAACTTGGACGCCCTCACCAGGGACCCGCTGGGGTTCGCGATGGTCATGGCCATGACCATTGGTGCGCTGATCCTGGGCATTACCGTCCACGAGTTCAGCCACGCCGCAGTGGCCACGGGCTTGGGGGACCGGACCGCGAAGCGCCTCGGCCGCGTGTCACTGAACCCCATGGTCCATCTGGACCCCGCCGGGAGCCTCATGCTGCTGCTAGCCGGGTTCGGCTGGGGGAAGCCGGTGCCGGTCAACGCCGCGGCCTTCGGGCGCGGGGCCCTCCGCGGCATGGCCCTTGTAGCGCTGGCCGGACCGTTCTCGAACGTGCTAACGGCAGGGCTATTGTCACTCCCGTTCAGACTGGGCTTGCTCCCGTGGCCGTTCGCAATCCTGTCCGTCCCCCGGTCTTTCACGATCGAGGGCATGCTAGGGCAGTTCATGGCGGTCGCCGTCTTCTTCAACCTGGTGCTGGCGGTGTTCAACCTGCTGCCCGTGGCGCCCCTGGACGGCTCGAAGATCGCCCTAGGGCTGATGCCGCGGCGCATGGCCGCCTCCTACCTTCGGTTCGAGCCGTACGGACCCGGAATCCTGCTCTCGGTGATCCTCCTGGACATCCTGACGGGCATCGGGATTCTGTGGGCATTCATCGGCCCGGCCATCAATCTCCTGAGCGTCCCAGTCGTGGGACACAGGATCGTGTAGCTGGGCCCGCGCGCGGCTTGGGTGTCGCCACTCGGCCACATCGGCGGTAGCTAGCTCCCCGGGCGCTCACCCTCCGCGGCCGCCAGCGCCTCCGGCAGCGTGAACGCCCCCACGTACAGAGCACGGCCCACGATGGTCGCCTCAGCCCCCAAGCTCGCAAGACGGGTGATGTGTTCAGCGGACGCGATCCCGCCGGCGGCGATGATCGGCTCGCCGAGAGCCATCACCTCGGCCAGGGCCTCGAAGTTGGGTTCGGTCAGGGTGCCGTCCCGCGCGATGTCCGTGTAGAGGAAGCGGTGGACTCCCAGCGAGGCCATCTGACGGACCAGGTCCAGCGCACCCACGTCCGACTGCGCGACCCACCCCCGCACCGCCACCCGCCCATCGCGGGCGTCGATTGACACGACGATGGCCTCGCGCCCGTAGGCGCGAAGGGTCCGCGCCACCAGCGCGGGCTCCTCCAGCGCGGAGGTGCCCAACACCACGCGGTCGACGCCCATGCCCACCAGCCGCTGGGCCGCTGCCAGCGACCGAATCCCGCCCCCGACCTGCACCGGCACACCTACCGCGGACACGATCTGCTCGATGGGACCGAGGTTGGAGAGACTGCCCGAAGCGGCCCCGTCCAGGTCCACCACGTGGATCCGCGTCGCGCCCTGCTCCTGCCAGCGCAGCGCGACTTCTACCGGGTCCTCGGAGAAAACCTCCTCGCGGGAGAAATCGCCCTGGTAGAGGCGCACGCAGCGCCCATCCTTCAGGTCAATGGCAGGGACAACTTCCACGGTGGTGCTCCCTCGGTGTTTGATGCCGTCGCCGCCCCGTCCCCGACCGATTCTCTTCAAATGAGGCCGGGTCCTATCCTCGGCTCGCCGGCAGGCACTCATCGCAGAGCCCGTGGGCTCCTCGGGCGAAGCCCCCGTCCAGCTCCACGCCGCATCGCCGGCACTCCGAGTACCGGGCCTTCACGTTGAGGCTGATCCACCGTTGACACGAGTCGCAGACCGTGTATAATCTCGGCGCCGCCCCGAGCCTCGACCTCAGCAAGCGTCAGTCTATCAAGCTGCGAGTCGAAATCCTTGGTCTGAAACCCTGCCTGCCTGGTGCCGCAGAAGGGGCAGTACAGCTCCGTGACAACGTCGTCGAAAAGCCCCATCGCCGACCTCCCCCTCGCGACGAATGGCCACACCTCATCGTGCGACTTCCACCACAAGGCCCCCGCCGAGGGCGGGCGGCGCTGCCGGCCGCAAGCGCCGCCTCAGGCGGCAGCCTGGCGGGCCAGAGCCACGAAGTTGCTGTACAGCTTCAGGCCCAGGGCGCCGCTCTTCTCCGGGTGGAACTGGGTCGCGACCATGTTCCCACGCGCCACGGCGCAGCAGAAGTCGATGCCGTAGGATGTCGTGGCGGCCACGTCCCCCTGCAAGCTGGGGTTCGGGTAGTAGCTGTGGACGAAGTAGAAGTAACTTCCAGAGGGGACGCCGTCAAAGACCGGGTGCTCGGCCTTGAACTCGACGGTGTTCCACCCCATGTGGGGGACCTTCAGCCCCACGGGCAGCCTCTGGACTTTGCCCATGACCACGCCGAGGCACTCCGCATCCCCCTCCTCCGTCGATTCGAAGAGGAGCTGGAGGCCCAGGCACACGCCGAAGAAGGGGCGGCCGCCAGCGATCGCATCGCGGACCGTCTGGGTCAGGCCTCGGGCCTCCAGAGAGCGCATGGCGGCATCGCATGCTCCCTGGCCAGGGAGGACTAGAGCCTCGGCTCGGGCCACCTCTCCCGGATCGCCTGTGATCCTGGGCGCCGCCCCGACCGCCTCCAGAGCCTTCGCCACGCTCCGCACGTTACCCGCGCCATAGTCGATCACCACCACGGGCAGCCGCGTCATGGCGAGTTCGCCGCCAGGAAGTCCAAGATGCGCGTGCGCACCTGCTCGCCGTACTGACCGTTGAGCAGGTCCGTTCCGTGGTCGCCCCCGGCGTAGATCTCCAGGAGTCGGGGTTGCGACGCAGCCTCGAACAGCGCCGCGGCCGCCTGTTGGGCGGTCCGGTCGTCCTCGGCGGCTATGAAGAGGGTGGGAACGGACAGGCGTTGGCCATCCTCCATGGCGGTCACTCCCTGGAACTCGGCTGGTGCCGAGAGCGCGACGATACCCAGAAGAGATCGACCCATAGCCACCTTCACAGCGGCCGTTCCGCCCATGCTTGCGCCGATCACAAACACGTCGGATACGCCCCGCTGCGCGAGGTGTTCCAGGGCGCCCTCCAGGTCTGCGTCGATGCGCGCGGCTTCCTTGGATCCGTCCGATGGGGCGTATCCCCGGAAGTTGAAGGTGAACGCCGTGAAGCCCTCCCCGGCCAGGGTCTCCGCGAACGGTGTCCAACTCTCCTGGTCCGCCGGGAACATGTGGGCCAGAATCACACCCACATCGCCCTCGCCGAAGTGGCGGCCCTGGAGCATCACCCCGTCGGTCGCCGCGAAGCGCACCTCGTCCTCCCCGAGTGGAGACGGCGTCGCGGTGGGCTCCGAGGACGAGCAGGCAACCGCAACCACGGCGACCAGGAGCGCCGCCACCACGAGCGCCAGGGCGCGTGGGACGAGCGCGGGCGTCACGCCACCATTCTTCGATACGATGGATGTGTTCAGCGTCGACCTCCCGTGAGGATGTCTGGGGGGAGAGCGCGGTCCTCGTAGCGGGCCAGCATGAAGAGCAGGTCCGCCAGCCTGTTGACGTACCGCAGGACCTCGGGGTTCACCAGCAGCCCCAGGTTGTTCAGGTCCACCACCCGCCGCTCCGCGCGCCGCGCGATGGTCCGGGCCACATCCATGGCCGCGGATGCGGGAGACGCCCCGGGGATGACGAAAGAAGGGGGAAGCGCCACCTCCTCCATCATGTCGTCCAACGCGCGCTCCAAGCGCTCGGTCATCTCCGGGGTGACGGGCTTGAAGTGGGTGGTGAAGCGGTCGTAGCCCCCCGCGTCGGTCGCCAGCTCCGCCGCCACGGTAAAGAGCTCCCGCTGCAGGTCAGCCAGGAGCGCCCACACTTTTTCATCGCGGCAAAGCGCGCGGGCCAGGCCCATCGCGGACACCGTCTCGTCGACCGTGCCGTAGGCCTCCACGCGGGGGTCCGCCTTGGAAACCCGGCCTCCGTAGAGCAGCCCGGTCTCGCCAGTGTCCCCGGTCTTGGTGTAGAGCTTGACGTCCATGCACACTCCGTAGCGAACGTGCCGAATTATATCACGGGCCCCGCTACGACCGCAGGGCTGCGGTGCAGAGGTTTCGGCTCAGGCGGCGCTATGGCGTCCCGCGCAGCTCCCGCACGCGCGCTGCCAGCAGCGGCAGCGATGTCGCCGCCGACATCCGGAGCGTCACGTCGCTGCTTTGGCTGAGCTGGGACTCCTGGGGGTTGGCCTCCACCAGGATGCCGCCCCCGCGCTTCACCATCTCAGGGAAGGCAGCCGCCGGATAGACGGTCCCGGAGGTGCCGACCATGAGCATCAGGTCGCAGAGCTCGGTCTGCTGGTGGCAGATCTGGAGCCAGCGGGCGGGGATCGGTTCGCCGAACATCACACCGTCGCCCTTGATCAGATCGCCGCATTCCGGGCAGCGTGCGGGGATCGCGGAGATCGTGAACTCGG
>PVBE010944881.1_pt1 | contig 15525 bp, 11 predicted proteins | sample 1631181 | NCBI WGS metagenome assembly PVBE01 (sample SAMN08397723, study PRJNA350692) | Marine metagenome, whole genome shotgun sequencing project. | isolation source: water | place: Pacific Ocean | collected 2012-04 | reverse complement strand
GGCCGAGGAGTACTCCACCGACGGCGTCGTGTTCCACCCGATCAAGAGCTGCCGCACCGTGTCCACGGGGCTCGCCGACAGCCGCCGCGCGCTGATGGAGGAGACCGGGATGCCGAGCCTCTTCATCGAGAGCGACATGATGGACCGCCGGGTCGTCTCGGAGGCCCAGTTGAAGAACCGGATCGACGCCTTCTTCGAGGGGCTCGCCTCGCGCAAGCACCAGTCCAAGGCAGAGGGAGCAGCCTGATGGGGTACGTAGCAGGAGTCGACGTAGGTTCGACGCAGACCAAGGCAGCGATCCTCGACGACGACGGCAAGGTCGTCGCGCGGGGACTCGTCGACACCGGCGCCAACGTCGTGCAGGCCGCCGAGAAGGCGTTCCAGGCGGCGATCACCGAAGGGGACATCGATCCCCGGCAGGTCGAGTACGTCATCGGCACCGGGTACGGCCGCTACCGCGTGACGTTCGGCAACACCCAGGTGACGGAGATCAGCTGCCACGGCCGGGGCGCCGCCTACCTCTTCCCCGGCACGCGGACCGTGGTCGACATGGGCGGGCAGGACACCAAGGCGATCCGGGTCAGCGACACCGGGGAGATCGAGGACTTCTGCATGAACGACAAGTGCGCTGCCGGGACCGGTCGGTTCCTCGGCGCCGCCTCGTCCGCGCTGAACATCCCCCTGAACGAGCTTGGCACCACCGCCCTGCGCTCGGAGCGGCCGGTGAAGATCAGCACGACGTGCACGGTCTTCGCTGAGTCCGAGGTGCTGGCCTGGCTGGGCAAGGGCAAGAAGATCGAGGACATCCTGTGGGGTGTGCACAAGTCGATCGCGTCCCGTTCGGCGGCCCTGCTGCGGCGGGTCGGGATCAACGACCAGGTCACCTTCACCGGAGGCGTCGCCAAGAACCAGGCGATGGTCGCGGCGCTGGAGCAGCGCCTCGGCACCACCCTCAACATCAGCCCCGAATCGCACTACATGGGCGCCATCGGAGCCGCGCTGTTCGCCCTGGACCACGTCCGGGCCAGCCGCGCGCCCGTCACGGCCCCCGCGGAGGCCCGAGCATGACCATCACCGCCGGGGTCGACATCGGCTCCACCTACACCAAGGCTGTCCTGTTCGACGGCGACGAGATCCTCGCCAAGGCGATCCGGCCGACCGGGTTCCTGCTCACCGAGATCGCGCGCACCGTGTTCGAGGAGTGCCTCGCCACGGCGGAGGTCGACGCTGACGACGTCGCCTACACGATCGCGACCGGCATCGGCCGCCACCAGTGCGACTTCAAGGACCTGGCGGCCACCGACCTGACCGCCAACGGGCGGGGCGCCAACTTCCTGTTCCCGGGGACGCGCACCGTGCTCGACATCGGCGGCCAGACCATGAAGGCCATCCGGGTCGACGAGCGGGGCAAGGTCAAGTCGTTCCGGCTGAACGACAAGTGCGCCGCCGGTACCGGCGCCTTCCTCGAGAAGACCGCTCGGTACATGGGCTACTCCACCGAGGAGATCGGCCCGCTGATGACGACGTCGCGTGAGTCCGTGCCGATCTCCGGCGTCTGCGCCGTGTTCGCGGAGTCCGAGGTCATCAACCACCTGTCCATCGGTACGCCGCCTTGCGACATCATGCAGGGCGCGATCGAGTCGCTGACCGGACGGTCGGTGCAGCTGATGAAGCGGGCCAAGGCCGAGCCGGAGTTCACCCTCGTCGGCGGGATCCTGCGATTCGACACCATGGCCCAGGCGGTCCGCGACCGGCTTCAGAAGGAAGTGAACGTGCCCGAGGGCGACCTCTGCCAGTACACCGCCGCCCTCGGCGCTTCGATCCTCGCTCAGCAGCGCGCCGCCCTCGCCGCCACCGGCGGGACTGCCCGTGGCGTAGGGGTCCGAGTCGCGGCACCGTGACGCCCATCCCCCTCCCGACCAAGGGGAGTGGCATCCCCGGCGACCCGGCTTTGCTGGAGCAGGGCTGGGAGCGTCGCCATCTGGCCGACACCAAGCGGGCCGCGGAGGCCGCGGAGCTGTACGCGTCCCTGGGCTTCGAGGTCCGGTCCGAGCCGCTGACCCCCGAGGGGATGGGGGAGGGGTGCGGAGACTGTGCCTCGGTGGTCTGCAACTCGTACGTGCTCGTCTACACCCGTCGGCCGGAGGCTCCCGAAGAGCCCTGACCGCCATCAGGGCGGTAGCGTCGGGCCCGGGTACGGTCGCCGCCTCCCGAAAGGAACCGCCATGCTGAGCGACCGAGCGACCACGCCGCGCAACCCCCTGCTGATCCGGCCGACTCGGCCGCTGCCCCGCAAGGTCGGGATCGTGGGGGCCGGGACCATCGGCCCGGACATCGGCTACTACCTCAAGAGCGCGCTGCCGGATCTGGAGCTTGTGCTCGTCGACGTGAACCAGGCGGCGCTGGATGACGCCGTCAGCCGGTTCAGCGCGTACGCCGCCAAGGGCGTCAAGCGGCGCAAGATGACCGAGGAGGCGGCCGCCAAGGTCGTGCAAGGCATCGTCGCGACGCTGGACTACGCCGATCTGGCGGGCTGCGACTGGGTCATCGAGGCCGCCACCGAGGACCTGCCGCTGAAGCGCCGGATCTTCGCCCAGATCGCCGAGGTCGTCGGCGAGGACACCGTCATCACGTCCAACACCAGCTCGCTGCCGGCGTCTCGGGTGTTCGACGAGCTGCCCAACCCCGGCCGGGCGACGGTCACCCACTTCTTCGCCCCCGCGTGGCGCAACCCGGCCGTCGAGGTCATCGCCTGGGAGCACGGCAGCCAAGACGTGCTCGACTGGCTGCGGTGGACCTTCTGCAAGACCGGCAAGGTCCCGATGGTCACCGACGACGTGCTCTGCTTCATGTTGGATCGCGTCTTCGACAACTGGTGCAACGAGGCGGCCCTGTGCCTGGACGCCGCGACCACGCTCGAGGTCGATTCGGTCGCCCACGACTACGTGCACGCCGGCCCCTTCTTCGTGCTGAACCTGGCCAACGGCAACCCGATCATCTGGCACACCAACACGCTGCAGATGGAGGAGGGCGAGCACTACCGCCCGGCCGGTCTGTTCCGCTCCGTGGACACCTGGGTGACCGGTAAGCCCGGGTCGCGGGTGGAGATGACCGAGGGCGTGGCCGCGCACGTGCGCACCCGGCTGCTCGGCTCCCTCTTCTCCCAGAGCTGCGACATCCTCGACCGCGACATCGCGCTGCCCGCCGACCTGGAGCTGGGCTGCACCGTCGCGCTCGGCTTCAAGCAGGGCCCGCTGGGGCTGATGGCGGAGCTCGGGCAAAGCGAGTTCGACCTCATCACCCGCGGCTTCGACGAGCAGCGCCCCGGCGGTCCCACCCCGCGGCGGACCGTCGCCGAGTACACCGACTTCGCCCGCCACGTGCTCGTGGATGACCTGGACGGCGTGCGGGTGCTCACCATCCGTCGGCCCCAGGCGCTGGGTGCGCTGGACGACCGCGTCACGGCCGAGCTGCTCGCCGCCATCGAGCAGGCGGAGGGGGATCCGTCGGTCGAGGGGTTCGTCGTCATCGGCTACGGCGACAAGGCGTTCAGCGCCGGTGCCGACATCGGCCGCTTCCCCGAGTGCCTCGGCGACACCGAGCTGTCGGCCCAGTACGCCCGCGACTGCAGCGGGCTGCTGCGCCACCTCGACGGCATGACCAAGCCGGTGGTCGCCGCGCTCAACGGCATGGCGCTCGGTGGGGGGCTCGAACTGGCGCTTCGCTGCCACGGGATCGTCGCCACGGAGCGGGCGTTCCTGCAGTTCCCCGAGATCACCCTCGGCATCGCCCCCGGGATCGGCGGCATGGTCGTGCCCTACCGCCGCTGGCCCGCCGCCGCGGGGGTGTTCCACGACATGCTGCGGACCGCGCGCAAGCTGAAGGCGGTCGAGGCCGCCTCGCTGGGCGTGCTCGACGGGCTCGCCGACAGCTACGAGTCCCTGGTCGAACTCGCCGTCGGCCGGGTGCGTGAGCTGGCGGGTCACGTGGCCGGCATCACGGAAGGTCCGGTGGATGTGGGCGAGCTCCCGCCGGTCGAGCCCTACGCTGGCAAGCAGCTCATCAGCCGCGAGGTCATCGACATCATCGGCGCCGCCATCCGTGACGCCGCCGCCGCGACCGACTTCGAAGAGGCGCTGGAGATCGGCTACCGCGCGTTCGCGGCCAGCGCCTGCACCCCGGCGGCGCGCGAAGGCGTGACCGCGTTCCTGACCCACCTTCGACCGGACTTCTCCAAGACCGGCTGACAGGAGGACCTCATGCCGTTGAGCAATGCCTACCTCGCCTACGGATCATGGTGGTCCAGCCCGTTCTGCCGCTGGCAGGGGAGCTTCGCGTCGGAGCACTCCATGAAGCTCGCGGCCGCCACCGGCAAGGCGGTGCTCGAGCGCAAGGAGATCCCCGCGACGGCCTTCGACGGGCTCGTGCTCGGCATCTCCGTGCACCAGCAGCACTCCTTCTACGGGGCGCCCTGGATGGCCGGGATGATGGGTCTGGAAGGGGTCACGGGGGCCACGGTCTCGCAGGCCTGCGCCACGTCCGCGCGCATGCTCGCCGGCGCCGCGCTGGAGGTGGAGACCGGGTACCGCAACAGCCTGCTCGCGATCGCCTGCGACCGGACCTCCAACGGCCCCCACGTCTACTACCCCAACCCCGGTGGGCCGGGCGGCAAGGGCACCCACGAGGACCCCGTGTGGGACAACTTCGGGCTCGACCCTCACGCCCGCAACGCGATGTCCGAGACCGGCGAGAACGTCGCGAAGCGTGAGGGCATCAGCCGCGAGGAGCAGGACGAGATCACGCTCCTGCGGGCGAGCCAGTACGAGGCCTCCCTCGCCGAGGATCGCGCCTTCCAGAAGCGGTACATGGCCTCCGTCACCGTGGGGCGCGGGCGCCGCGCGAAGGTCATCGACGCCGACGAGGGGATCTTCCCGATCACCGCGGAGGGGCTGGCGAAGCTCCGCCCCGCGACTGAGGGGGGCACGATCACGTTCGGGAGCCAGACGCACCCCGCCGACGCCAACGCGGGGATGATCGTCTGCAACGCGGCGCGCGCCGCCGAGCTGTCCGGCGGCTCCCCGGTCCGGGTGCAGCTGCTGTCCTACGGCGAGGCCCGGGTCGAGGCCGGGTACATGCCGACGGCGACCGTGCCGGCGGCGATGGACGCGCTGAAGCGGGCCGACCTGAGCATCGACGACGTGGACGTCTTCAAGACCCACAACCCGTTCGCCGTCAACGACGTCTACTTCTGCCGCACGACGGGCGTCGCCCCCGAGCGGGTGAACAACTACGGCTCACCGCTGGTCTACGGCCACCCCCAGGGGCCGATGGGGCTGCGGGTCGTCATCGAGCTGTGCGAGGAGCTCCAGCTCCGCGGCGGCGGCGTCGGCCTGTTCACCGGCTGCGCGGCGGGGGACTCGGCGATGGCGCTCGTGGTCCGAGTGACGGGGTGACTTCGCCGCTGCTCACGGACGAAGCCGGCCGCGTCGAGTTGCTGCTCGGCAACGAGGCGATCGTCCGTGGAGCAGTGGAGGCGGGGGTCGGGTTCGCTACCGGCTACCCAGGCACGCCGTCGTCGGAGGTGACAGACACCTTCGCCGCGATCCACGACGATCTGGGCATCCCGTTCGAGTACGCGGTCAACGAGAAGGTCTGCCTGGAGCTGGCGTTTGGGGCGTCCCTGGCGGGCGCGCGCTCGATCTGCACGATGAAGCACCTCGGCCTGATGGCGGCGGGGGACCCGATCTCGACCATCCCCTACATGGGGGTGGAGGCCGGCATGGTCGTGGTCTCGGCGGGCGACCCGTCGTGCCTGACGAGCCCCAACGAGCAGGACCAGCGGCACCTCGGCCGCATGCTCCACTTCCCCGTGCTCGACCCGAGCACCCCCCAGGAGGCGCTCGACCTCACGCGCGCCGCCTTCGCGCTGTCGGAGGACTGCAAGCTCCCGGTGCTGCTCCGCATCACGACCCGGGCCGCCCACTGCCGCGCCCCGGTGCAGTTCGGTGAGCGGCAGGAGCACCACGCCGCGGGGTTCGAGCGCAACCCCGCCTCCAAGGTGCCGATCCCGGCTCACGCCCGCCGCATGCGGGTGGAGATCAAGCAGCGCATGGCCACGGCGCAGGCCTGGTCCGAGAGTCTCTTCGAGCGATCGGGGTCCGGCACCACCGCGATCGTCGCGGCGGGCGTTCCGGCGGCTACGACCGCCGATCTGTTGGCCGAGTTCGGCGCCGGCGACGGCATCGTCTTCGTCCGCCTCCCGTGCGTGCACCCGCTGCCCGAGGAGGCGCTGACGGGGCTGCTCGATGAGGTCGACCAGGTGCTCGTGATCGAGGAGTTGTCCCCCTTCATCGAGGATGGGCTCCGCGTGCTCGCGTCCAGGGCGGGATCGTCCGTGCGGATCCTCGGCAAGGGGACCGGCCACCTGCCGGAGGAGTTCGAGTACACGCCCGCCGTGCTCGCCGCGGGGCTGCACGCGGCGCTCGGGATCGGCGGTGCCCCGACCCCGCCGGCGGAGTTTGCGCCTACGCCGGTGCGGCCTCCGACGCTGTGCCCCTCGTGCCCCCACCGCTCCACGTTCTTCGCCGCCCGCGCGGCGTTCGGGGACGAGGCCGTCTACGCCAGCGACATCGGCTGCTACACGCTCGGCTTCTCCGCCCCGCTGAACGCTGGCGACGTCGTGCTCTGCATGGGCGCGGGCTACAGCCTCGCCGCCGCCGTCGCCCGGGTCTCCGGCAAGCGCACCGTCGGGTTCGTGGGCGACTCGACCTTCTTCCACGCCGGCATGCCGCCCCTGCTGGACGCGATCAAGGAAGACGCGGACATGGTCGCGGTGGTGCTGGATAACCGCGTCACTGCGATGACGGGCTTCCAGGAGAGCCCGGGCCTTCCGATCTTCGGCCAGCAGGAGCGCACCGCGTCGATCGCGGACGTCTGCCGGGCCCTCGGGGCCAAGCACGTCGAGGTCTTCGATCCGATGGATCTGGCCGCCGCCGTGGGCGCCTTCGAGCGGGCCCGTGACGCCACCGGGACCAGCGTGCTGGTGGCCGAGGGGCCCTGCCCGGTGCACCACCGCGCCGAGAGCGGCGAGGACCTGTACCCGGGCCCCGCGTACAAAATCGACCAGTCGCTGTGCAGCGCCTGCGGGCGGGGCGGCTGCGGGCTGGAGTGCGACCAGGTTCCGGTCCCCGCGACCGAGCGGGCCATGGCCCGGAGCCGCGCCCTCGACCTGGAGCGGCCGCCGTCCGAGGCCGTCTCGGTGGCCCCCTGCGCCACCGCGTGCCCCCTGGGGCTGTGCATCCAGGGCTACGCCGGCCACATCGCGGCGGGCCGGTACGGCGACGCGCTCGAGCTCATCACCACCCGGCTGCCGCTGCCCGAGACCGTCTGCCGCGTGTGCCACCGCCCCTGCGAGGACGCCTGCGCGCGAGCCAGCCTCGACGGTCCGGTGGCGATCAACGACCTCAAGCGGTTCGTCGTCGAGCACGAACAGGGGGCGCACGAGCCGGAGATCGAGGAGCTGCACGGGGCCCGCGTCGCGATCGTGGGCGCCGGACCGGCCGGGCTCGCCGCCGCGCACGAGCTGCGCACGCGGGGCTGGGCCGCCACCCTGTTCGACCGGGCCGACGCGCCCGGAGGCCTGCTTCGGTTCGGCATCCCCGACTTCCGCCTCCCCGAGGACGCCCTCGCCGGCGACGTCCGCCGGATCCTCGCCCTCGGCGTCGAGTTCGTCGGCGGCCGCGCGCTCGGTCGGGACCTTCGACTGGGCGAGCTGCTCGCCGAGTTCGACCGCGTGCTGCTCGCGGTCGGCGCCTACCGGCCGGGCACCGCCCCGCTGGAGGAGGAGGGCGACGGCCTCCCCGACCGCATGGACGCCCTGCCGTTCCTCGACGAAGCCGGCGCCTCCGCCGCGGGCCTGCGGGTGGTGGTGATCGGCGGCGGCAACGCCGGCATCGACGTCGCCCGCACCGCGATCCGAGCGGGCGCGACCCAGGTCCGCGTGGTCGAGCGCGCAGCCCGCATCCCCGCCCTCGTGCACGAAGCCGAGGCGGCGTCCCAGGAGGGGGTCGAGCTGATCCCCGGCTTCGAACCCACCGCCCTCGTGGGAGGCGCGGACCGGGGCGTGCGCGGTCACGCGACCGACGGCACCGTGGACCGGCTCCTCGGCGCCGATCTGGTCGTCTTCGCGGTCGGGCAGCAGGTCGAGCAGGGGCTGTGGCAGGCCGGCGATCCCGAGTTCGAGGTCGGCCCCGGCGGCACCATCACTGTCGATCCCCACACCGGCAGCACCTCCCACCCGCGCGTGTTCGCCGCCGGCGACGTCACCCCGGGGCCGCGCACGGTCACCGACGCGGTGGCGCAGGGCATGCGGGCCGCGTGGGGGCTGGACAAGGACCACCGCGGAGACGCCGCCGACCGCCGGGCCCCCCCGCCCGTGCCGGGGTGGCCGGATGCGGGCTCCGCGGCGCTGCCCATCGTGCGGGCCGATGCGGGCGCGCCTCATCGCCCCCCGGAGCTGCCGATCGCCGCGCGCAGTCGGTCGCAGGAGGTGGTCGGCGTCTTCAGTGAAGCCGAGGCGAAGGCGGAGGCCGGACGCTGCATGATCTGCGGCACGTGCGGCACCTGTCGGGCCTGCCTCGACACGTTCGGGTGCCCCGCCTTCTTCGTCTCCGGCGGTCAGATCCAGATCGACCCGACGCTGTGCACCGGATGCGGCGCGTGCGCTTCGATCTGCCCCAACGGCGCCATCGTGCCCGACCTGCAGGCCCGCCCATGACCGCGTCCTTCCCGACGGTGTCGGTGCTGGTCGTCGGGGTCGGGGGCCAGGGCGCGATCACGGCGGCGCGGGTGATCGGAGAGGCGGCCAGGGCGTCCGGCCTGCCGGTCCGGATCGGTCAGATCCACGGGATGTCCCAGCGGGGCGGGAGCGTGGAGTCGACCGTCGTGATCGGCCCCGGGGACAGCCCCTTCCTGCCGCTCCGAGGCGCCGACGTGGTCGTTGCGCTGGAGCCGCTGGAGCTGCTCCGGGCGCGCCCCCGGCTGCACCCCGGGAGCCGGGTGGCGGTCAGCCGCGCGCACATCGTGCCGACCCCGATGGCGCTGCAGGGGGCCGAGTACCCCGACCCCGACGGCATCTTCGACACCATCCGCCCCCTCGTCGCCGATCTCGTCGCGGTGGACGGACGCGCCCTCGCGTCGGACGGGGGAGGGGCCGGCCCCATCAACGCCGCCATGCTCGGGGTGCTCGCCTCGCAGTCCTGGCTACCGTTCGCGGGGGACGCCGTGCTCGCTCAGTTCGAGCAGCGCTCCCCCCCGAAGTACCTCGAATCCAACAGGCGGGCGTTCGCGGCCGGCCGGGGAGCGATGACCTCGTGAGCTACCGCATCGGCATCGACGTCGGAGGCACCTTCACGGACCTGTTCTTGTGGTCCGGGGACTCCGACGCGGAGACCTTCAAGGTCCTGTCCACGCCCCAGGACCCCTCGCTGGGCGTGCTCGCGGGGCTGCGCGCCATCGCCGAGTCCCGCGGGATCTCGACGGCCGAGCTGGCCGCGCAGACCAGCCTGATCGTGCACGGGACCACCGTGACGACCAACGCGGCGCTGACCCGGGGAGGCGCCCGCACCGGCCTCGTCACCACCGCCGGGGTGCGCGACGCCCTGGAGATGCGGCGGGGCATCCGGGAGCGGCAGTACGACAACCGCTACACCAACGTGGTGCCGCTGGTGCCCCGTCGGCTCCGACTCGCGGTGCCCGGCCGGCTGGACTGCACGGGGGCCGAGATCGAGCCGCTGTCACTGGAGGAGGTGCGGGCCGCGGCGCGCACGTTCCGCGCCGAAGGCATCGACGCCGTCGCGATCTGCTTCATGCACGCCTACGCCGACGGCCGCCACGAGCAGGCCGTCGCCGAGGTGCTGCGCGAGGAGCTGCCGGATGCGTGGCTGAGCATCTCGTCCGAGGTGATGCCGACGATCCGGTTCTATGAGCGGGTCTCCACCACGGTGCTGAACGCCTACATCGGGCCGGTGCTGCGCGACTACCTCGCCAGCCTGCTGTCCCGCCTGTCCGAGACCGGCTTCGGCGGCATCCTCCTGATCATGCAGAGCAACGGCGGCGTGGCGCTGCCCGAGGTCGTGCGATCCCGGCCGGCGACGACCCTGCTGAGCGGACCCGCGGCGGGACCGCGTGCGGCGGCGGCGTACGCGGGGGCCCTCGATCACGAGGACTGCCTGCTGGTCGACATGGGGGGCACGAGCTTCGACGCGTCGTTGGTCCGTGGCGGCTCGGCGGCCCTGAGCAGCGACGGCGAGATCGACCGGCTCCGCATCGCCCTGCCGATGCTCGAGATCGCGACGATCGGCGCCGGGGGTGGCTCCATCGGCTGGATCGACGCGGGTGGCCTGCTGCGCATGGGACCGGCGTCCGCCGGCGCCCTCCCCGGGCCCGCCTGCTACGGACGGGGCGACACGCTGCCGGCCTGCACCGACGCTGACCTGGTCCTGGGCTACCTCGACCCGGCGGCCTTCGCGGGGGGCTCCCTCCCGCTGGACCTGGACAAGTCCCGGGCCGCCATCGCCGAGCACGTCGCCGATCCGCTCGGGCTGTCCGTCGACGAAGCGGCGGCCGGCATGTACGCGGTCATCAACACGAACATGGCCTTCGGCGTGCGCGAGGTGACCATCAAGCGCGGCCTCGACCCTCGGGAGTTCCCGATGGTGGTGGCCGGCGGGGCCGGCGGCCTGCACGCCTGCGCCATCGCCGCGGAGCTGGAGATCCCGACCCTCATCGTGCCCCGCACCGCCTCGACGCTGTGCGCCACGGGCATGCTCCTGTCGGATCTGCAGCACGACTTCGTCCGGTCGTGCATCGGCCCGCTCGCTTCCATCGACCCGACGGTGCTCGCGGGCATGGTCGACTCGATGAGCGGGGAAGGCGCGCGCCAGCTGACCCTGGAGGGTGCCGAGAGCATCGAGCACCACGTCGCCCTCGACCTGCGGTACCTCAAGCAGTACCACGAGGTCACGGTCCCCATCGACGCCGCCGCCGTGGTCAGCGGGGACCTCGAAGCCGTCGCTGCCGCGTTCCACGCCGCCCACGACCGGCTGTACGGGTACGACCTCGCCGACGCCGGCACCGGGCTCGAGCTGATCAACGTGCGGGTGCGGTCCGTCGGCACCACCGAGCGGCCCCGGCTGCCCCGGCTGGAGCACGGCGGCCCCGACGCCAGCGCTGCCCGCACGGGGGAGCGGCGGGCGTGGGTGCCCGACCGGTCCCGCTTCGAGTCGGTCCCGGTCTACGACGGCCACGCGCTGTTGGCCGGCGGCGTCATCGCCGGCCCCGCCCTCATCGAGCGGACCGACACCACCATCTTCGTCAGCGCCCGCTACGCCGCCACCGTGGACCCCCTCGGGAGCATCGTGCTGCAGGTGCGGGAGGGCGGACATGCCTGAGCCGACCATCGACAAGATCCTCGTCTCCATCCTCGGCCGAGCGCTCAAGGCGATCACGGACGAGATGTCGCTGACCATGGAGAAGACGACGCGCTCGCCGATCCTGTGCGAAGCGAAAGACTTCGTGACAGGGCTGTACGACGCCGAAGGGCGGATGCTGGAGCAGACGGAGAACCTGCCGATCCTGAGCTTCTCGCTCGGCCCGGTCTGCGAGTTCATCGCCAAGAAGTTCGCCGGCCGCGTCTACCCCGGCGACGTCTTCTTCCACAACGACGTGTTCACCCTGGGCAACCAGAACAACGACGTCGCCTGCTTCAAGCCGATCTTCCACGGCGAGACCCTCGTCGCCTGGGCCGCCGCCAAGGGCCACATGGCCGACATCGGAGGCAACGTGCGGGGGGGCTACAACCCCAACGCCACCGAGGTCTGGCAGGAGGCGCTGCGCATCCCCGCGGTGAAGGTCTACGAGCGCGGCGAGCTCCGCGAGGACGTCTGGGACCTGATCTTCGCGAACATCCGGCTCGACATCGTGGCCGAGGACATGCGGGCCGAGATCGGCGCCTGCACCGTCGGCGAGCGGGGGCTGCTGGCCCTCATCGACAAGTACGGTTTGGACGTCTTCGAGCGCCACAAGCTCGCCCTCTTCGACGCCGCCCGCAGCATGATAGAGGCCGAGATTCGGGCCATCCCCAACGGGGAGTACAAGGGCGAAGCGACGATCTACTTCGACGGCAAGAACCCCGGCTCGACCTACCAGATCCGGGTCACCGTCCGGGTCGAGGACGAGCGGGTCACGTTCGACTACACCGACACCGACCCCCAGACCAACGGCTTCGTCAACGGCACCTACACCTCGAGCGCGTCGGCCACGGTGCTGACCTTCCTGCAGATGGTGAACCCCGACATCCCGCACAACCACGGGATGATCCAGCCGCTGGAGATCGTCATCCCCGAGGGGACCGTGCTCAACGCCGCCTACCCGGCTGCGACGACCTTCGGCAACCACCTCTGCCCGCCGAACGCCGACGCCATCATCCGCGCGCTGGCGCCGGTGGTGCCGGAGCGGGTCACCGCCGGCTGGAACAACCTGCTGTGTTCGCTGAGCACCGGGGACCACCCCCGCCGCGACGACGCCTACGTCGACATCCTCTTCATGGGGCTCAAGGGGGGCAGCGGCGCCACCTGCGACACCGACGGCTACGACCACATCGGCATGATCGACGCCTCCGGCGGCATCCTCGACCAGGACTACGAGATGTTCGAGCAGATGACGCCTCACCGGCTCCTGCTGCACGAGTACCTCACCGACTCGGCCGGCGCGGGCCAGTACCGCGGCGGGCTGGGGGTCGAGACCCGCTACGTCGTCGGCAGCGACGACACCCAGATCGTCACGTTCGGAGACGGCGACGTCGAGCCGGCGTTCGGCCTCTTCGGCGGGGGCGACGGCACGCTGAACCGCATCGAGCTGCGCCTGCCGGACGGCGAGGTCCGGGTGCCCACGAGCAAGGACCTGCTGACCGGCATCCCCAAGGGGACCCTGTACGTGCAGACCGCCGGCGGCGGAGGCGGCTACGGTAGCCCCCACGAGCGGCCGGCCGCCCTCGTGCACAAGGAGGTGCGGGACGGCGTCACCAGCCCGGAGGCCGCGCGCGAGCAGTACGGCGTGGCGATCGACCCGGACACGCTCGAGCTGGACGAGGCCACCACCGCCGAGTTGCGGGGCTGACGTGGACTTCGCCCTCACCGACACCCAGGAGGCCGTCCGGCGCACGTTCGCCGAGTTCTCCGATCGCGAGATTCGGCCGATCGCGGGCGAGCTCGACAAGGCCGGAGCGATCCCGCGTGAGCTGCTCGCCAAGGTCGGCGAGCTGGGCTACTTCGGCATGCGCTACCCCGAGCCCGACGGCACCGGGATGGACGTCGTGTCGTACGCGCTCGCGACCGAGGAACTGGCCCGGGGGAGCCTCTCGGTGGCGGCCGCCTGCGCCATGCAGTCGCTGATGGGGACGACGTTCCTGCACCGGTTCACCGACGGCGCGCTGCGGGAGCGGCTGATCGGCGCGGTGGTCCGGGGCGAGCTGCTGGGCACGGTCTGCATGACCGAACCGGACGCCGGCTCGGACCTCTTCTCGATGACGACGCGGGCGGCACACAAGGACGGCACCTGGCTGCTGTCGGGGGCCAAGACCTGGATCACGTCGGCCCCCTCCGCGGACCTGTTCACGGTGTTCGCGCGCACGGGCGAGCGGGCGCTGAGCGTCTTCCTCGTCGAGCGGGGCGCCGCCGGCCTCGTCGTCGGTCGGTCGATCGGCAAGATGGGCGTGCGGGCGTCGGTGACCTCGGAGGTCTCCTTCGAGAACACCCCCGCGACCGCGCTCCTGGGCGAGCAGGACAAGGGGACCAGCTACCTGCGGGACCTGCTTGCGGAGATCCGGGTGATGACGGCCGCGCTGGCGGTGGGCACGGCCCAGGCGGCGCTGAACGACACGGTGGTGTACGCCGGGCAGCGCACCCAGTTCGGCAAGCCGATCAACCGGTTCGGCGCGATCCAGGCCCACCTCGCGGACATGGCCGTCGACCTCGCCGCCGCCCGCCAGATGACGCGCTGGGCGGCGTGGCGCTCCGACCAGGGGCTCCCCAACGCGCACGAGGCGTCGATGGCGAAGCTGTTCGCGTCCGAGGCGGCGCACCGGGTGTGCGAGCGGGCCGCGCGGGTGCTCGCCAGCTACGGCTACGCCGAGGAGTACCCCATCGAGCGGTACCTCCGGGACATCCGCTTCACCCTGATCGGAGGCGGCACGTCCGAGATCCTCCGGGTCAACATCGCCAAGGGGCTCAGCCGATGACCCGCCGCATCCGCGTCTTGATCGCCAAGCCGGGCCTCGACGGGCACGACGTCGGCGCCAAGATCCTGTGCCGCGCCCTCCGCGACGCCGGCATGGAGGTCATCTACACCGGCCTGCGCCAGTCGGCCGAAGCGATCGCGGCGACCGCCGACGAGGAGGACGTCGCGGTGGTCGGCCTGTCCGTGCTGTCCGGCGCGCACGTCCCGCTGTGCGAGCAACTCCGCGAGGAGCTCGACCGTCGGGGCCTGCTCAAGGGCCTGCTGTGGATGGTCGGCGGCAACATCCCGCGCCGAGACATCCCCGCGCTCCAGGCGCTCGGAGTCGGCGGCGTGTTCCCGACCGGCTCCGACTTCGACGACATCGTCGCCTTCATCGAACAGGAGGTCCCCGCGTGAGCCGTCCCAAGCCGACCATGCGCCCGCTCGTGTGGGAGTCCGGGCTGGAGATCCAGCCGATCTACACCGCCGACGACGTCGAGCGGACCGGCGGCCTCGACGGCGTGGGGGAGCCGGGCGAGTACCCATTCACCCGCGGCGTGCACCGCCACATGTACCGGGCCCGCCCCTGGACCATGCGCCAGTACTCCGGCTTCGGCACCGCCGCCGAGACCCAGGAGCGGTTCCAGTACCTCATCAAGCACGGCAACACCGGGCTGAACGTGGCGTTCGACCTGCCCACGCAGTGCGGGCTCGACAGCGACGACCCGATGGCCCGGGGCGAGGTCGGCCGGGTCGGCATGGCGGTGGACACGCTCGCGGACGTCGAGGAGGCGTTCGCGGGGATCGATCTGGACGCCATCACGGTGTCGATGACCATCAACGGCTCGGCCGTCGCGCTGATGGCGATGTACTTCGCGATGGCGCGCAAGCGCGGCTACGAGCTGAACAAGCTCCGGGGCAACGCCCAGAACGACATCCTCAAGGAGTTCATCGGTCGGGGGACCTGGATCTTCCCGGTCGAGCCGTCGGTGCGGCTCGTGGTCGACACGATGGAGTTCTGCGCCGAGCACGCCCCCAAGTACAGCCCGGTCAGCGTCTGCGGCTACCACGTGCGGGAGTCGGGGGCGACGCCTGCCCAGGAGATGGGCTACGGCCTGTCGATCGCCTGCGCCTACCTCGAGCGGGCGATCGCCCGGGGGCTGTCGGCGGACCGCTGCGCGGCGGGGCTGACCTTCAACTTCGACATCCACGGCAACCTCTGGGAGCAGGTCGCGAAGTTCCGCGCCGGTC
>PVBE012729522.1_pt1 | contig 15526 bp, 15 predicted proteins | sample 1631181 | NCBI WGS metagenome assembly PVBE01 (sample SAMN08397723, study PRJNA350692) | Marine metagenome, whole genome shotgun sequencing project. | isolation source: water | place: Pacific Ocean | collected 2012-04 | reverse complement strand
CATAATCACATGCTTCAGGTGTTGGATAACCTGAACAAGTCCAACCGAATTGAGTTATTGAACCCCTATCAAACATCTTAACTCCCTCCCCTGCTGAAAGTAGATTTAATCCATATTTCCAATATGATGCTGCACTACCAATATTTATATTCCCATCAAAAGTGAAACAAGCAGTATCAGTTAAATTTCCTGTTGCTATAATATTATTGAAAGTTACATCATCGGTTGTGTTAAGCGATTGGTCAAAGGGGTTTCCACCACCACCACCACTTGGGACTTCTGGAGGTTCAATAAATGCACCCACAATATCTTGGGGGTCTTCGCCTATTTCCACTTGTCCAGATACTGCAGAGAGTATTCCTATAAATAAAATCATAGATAGAACTATCTGTGATTTATTCATTTTCCTGTATTTCTTTAAAATCATTTTGTAAAGTCTTTGGCGACTATTCTCCAAGATTCAGCACCACTCGGAGCAGTAGCAACTGCAAATCTTCTATTTTTCTTAACGACTATCTTGAACTTGTCAGTCATAAAAGATTTTCTAGCTTTCAAATCATAAAATTTTAACTTTGGCATTATTGTTTTACCTCCCTTTTAGTTGAAGAATGTTGAACTTCCTAGAGTTCTATTTACATTCCTTAAATTTACATTTACTGACTTTCCTAATTTTGTTCTCTTCTTAGATTTAAGTGATTTGTTTACTGCTTCAATTCCTTTTTTTACACCCTTAATCTTTGCAGATCTTTTCTTTTTCCTTTTGTTTTTTCTATGTTCAAATACTTCATCTAACTGACGATGTAAATACTCACTCTTTCTATCTTTTTCCATTTGCTCTTTTGAATGAGTCTTTGCAAGAGCAAGTCTAATTTTCCTTTTCTGTCCGAAAACCATGTTTATTAAATGTTTTGCTTATTTAAATAACTTTCTAAGCAGTAGCACCCCCTCCTTTAATTAAACTGAATAGGACAGCCACTACAAGTATAGCCCCACTTACCCAGTAAAAGTGAGGACTCAATAATCCTAACATCCATAACATTGCTGAAGAAAATACCATTATAAATGCAGTAGCCGTTATGCTTTGTTTAGAATTATATGCTGAAGTAATCATGAAACTAACTGTTCCAAGCATTATCAATAAAAGTATTCCCAAAATGCCTCCAGATATATCTGATGCGAAAGGCAATAAATCTGCGACATTTGTCATGTTTTCTGGAACTTCAAATATGTCTACCATTATGCTTCAAACCTCCTACCAAATGCTATTACTCTAAATGCCACCCATACAGCTATTCCAGTAAATCCTATAAGAGTAATAAATGGTGGCAATCCTAAAAGAGTTCCACCTGTAATTAATAATGATTGAACACTACCCATTGCAGTAATTACTAATAGTGGGACTAAAACTAATCCCCCTATAACTAACATTCCTCCTCTGAATAATGAATCTAGCCACTCATTTTCGACATCCTCCTTTAGTTCTAATGCACCTGTAATCCATGTCATGTTGGAAGCCACATCCTCTACAACATCAAAATCTTCAGCCCATGTAGAATTGTCAGGTTTTGCTGAACTTATCCCAGTATCTATATAATTTTCCTCTAAGGTATCACTTAATAAACCTAAACTAGAGAAAACTAAAGCTATAACCAACATCGCACCAAATATTAAAACTAATTTACCCATTATTTATTCATTGCGTAGATCGCAAGTCCTCCTAGAACATAAAAGCAAACAATAACTGCAACATCCAAGTTGAAAAACCCAGTTAATCTAGCCATGTGCATTCCAAATGGTATTGAAAGAATTAAAAGTGTGGGGCTTACAGCCATTCCAAAGATTACTACTAATATAAATAAGAACGAAAAGATTAATCCTAACATACCAAAACTTGTTCCAAAAGTATTAATCAAGAAATCTATAAATTCTATAAAGGTATCTGGACTTCTGGCTATATAAGTCATTACTCTATAATCTCCATCATCTAACAGACTTGCATTATATGTCATACTCCCTGACGATGTAAATACTCTTTGGGTATTGAGAATCTCAGAACCATTAATATAATTATCTAGTTTAACAATATCCATTCTAAAACTTGTTGCTAGTCCAGTAGTATCTACGAATGAAAAATCAACTATTTTAGTTACTGGGTTAAAGGTTATGTTGTATAGAACATTTTGGGCAAAGGTATCTGTATAAATCGACATCCAGTCAGTAGCATCACTTTCTAAATTAAGATTAATCTCACAAGGTGCAGCTTCACAAAGGGAACTTCTTTCAAATATTCCTAATATTTCATCATCTTTAATAACTGTGAACCTATATTGTTTTTCTAAGTCTAACCAAGCCCCTATTTTTCCAGAGGTATCAGTTATATCTATTTCTACTGTCTTGTAAATTCCCTCTCCCACAGAATATTTAGCTACATGAATATAAGCATCTGCGACTGGTGCTAAACTTTGTGTTAAAGTTATAAAGAACTCAACAGCTTCATCATCTTGTAATAGGAATAAGTCTATCTCATTTGTTGCAGTCCCATTTAGAGTAGCACCTACTAAATAATAATTTTTATCAGTATAACCTATAGCAGAATACTCACTCTGCATATCTGTATAAATTACATCATCTTCTGAATTTACACAGAAATCAAATTGACTTATATTAACACTTTGATTACTAAAACTAAATGTTTTAGTTAAACTATCAGCACTTGCTCCTAATAGGAAAGTGGCTTCAAAAGTAGTAGCATTAGCAGTCGCATTTATTTCTACATTTGTAATTTCATCCATCATAGTAAAGTTCAATACAGGAGTAGTTGCTCCACCATTTCCACAGAAGTTAAACATTAACTCAGTTACATTCTGTTGTTGTGTTGAAGAAAGGTTGTTGTAAGTAGTTCCACTAATTGTATCTGCTAATGTTAAGTTCCAATACACATCAAATAATTCTGAAACACTCCCAGTAGTTATACTTGGAACGGTTATTAATGAGGTTAGTGATACATTATTTCCTACTGTTGTGAAACTCCCTGTGCTTTGTTCAGTTCCATTTACAAATAATGAACCTACTGAGAAACTCGTATTTGTTCCTAATATTAAATCTAAAGTATAGTTAGATGTTGATGTTTCTAGAACTGGACTTTCAAATGTTTGGTTTGTAATGAACCCTCGATATTCCCAACTCGTTGAATTACTCCCAACATTCCCAGCAGTATCGTTTGCATAAAAGGTTAATTCGTGGAGTGGGAGTGTTGCGAGGTTTTGAAGTAAGAGATCCCCTCCACTCGGGACCATACCATTTCCTGAATTGTATAAGGTAGCCATCTCTGAGATACTAAGTTGTCTATCCCACAAACTAATTTCATCCAGCTTACCATCCCATCTGTCGCCTCTTTCAACTCCATTGTAATATTTAACCCCCAAAACTACTCCATCATTAACTGAACCATCTAATGCTGTCCCATCAATTATACTCGCCTCCAAATTACCATTAAGATAACCATAAGCCCCAGTAGAGTTGGAAACAAATGTCATCATATACCAAACACTTCCATCATAAGTCATTTGCGTAGAACCAGTTGCATCTGATGTTGCACCTCCCCTGTGTTGTCGCATATATAGTTGGTCGCCACTCGTTCCTAACATAAATCGCAAATTCCCTCCTGTATCAACATATTGTGCAATCGCATAATTATGTCCAGATGCCTCCTCTGTTGTAACCCATAAATTTACCGAAAAATCATTTGTTAATAGAGGTATTCCAAAATCATCGACATACTCTGCACTCCCATCATCAAAATCAAAAGCATCGTCTATAATTCCAGTAACCCCTCTTGTTGCCCCATTATTAGTTCCATCATAATTTTCAAGGTTATCAACAACTGCCCCACTCGATTCATCCAACTTGTAATAAGCCAATAATTGTTCAATTATCTCACAACTCCCATCAGTTCCAAAAGTAGTATTAACACCATTATATTCATACCAGCAAGTGTCTAAATTAGTATCGGTTATAGTAAAGTTGATGTCTTGTGTATTTCCGACTTCTTTGAATAAATCAAACAGAGTTCCATTCGCTGGTGTAATTATATCTATAATTGGATTTGTCGTATCAATACTCAAACTTCTATTTCCTGAAAAGAAACACTCCAAAGTATCACAACCCTGAACTCCCCAAATTATTCCATCTGTTATAGTTCTTGTCCAAGTTTTAGTATCTACTAATGATGATTGTGTTTCTATTGTATTTATTGCTCTTGTATATCCTGAGTTACTATTTCCATCTTTATTATAACCAGCAATATACCACATATCATTAACTTGTAATGGGTAAGTAGGTGTTTGGTCGTTATCATAATTTATGGTGTAACTTCCTCCACCATCATCAAACAATATGAAATAAGTTGTTGCAGAACTTACTATGTAATCAAAACTTGCAACTCCTCCCACCACAGGTGCTGTGTCGTAAGTAGTTGAACAAGCATAATCATCACAAATATAACCTTGTGTTGCAGTTCCACCACTTTGCAAAGTTACATCAGTTATCATAACACTCTCGGTAAAATTAACAGACATTCCAGTTTTTCCAGTTCCTGAATAAGTTGATGTTGGTAAGTGGTAGTTTTCGTTGTCTGTTAGTGTTGTTGAAGAAGTATTCCTTGCTCCCCAAACACCTGTTTCGTTTGTGTATAAAGTCATATTAACAAGTGTTTCCCCATCGTTTGCATAAGCAGTAGCACTAAAATCTATCGATGTTGTTGGAGAAACATACTCATTGGCAGGAGAGTTTAGAGAGGCAGTTCCATCAAAGGGGTAACTGCGTCCTATTCCTGAATTGTATAAATCTGAAACTTCTGTATCTCCTAATGTTCTATCCCACAAACCTGTTTCATCAATATAACTTACATCTGCCCCTGAATTAGCCACAAACCTATTCCCTATGGCAAAACCATCAGCCACATTAAACCCTGTATATGTATTTGTATCAGAAACATCAAAACTACCATCAATATATAATTTTCCTAACTCTGTTGAACCATTATAGGTAAATGTAACCATTGTCCAAACATTTAAAGGAATTACAGAAGTGCTTTCCACAGCCAAATCCCCACCAACTGAATATTTATCTATATATATTCTTGCTTTTTGGTTAGTTCTCAACGATATCCCTGCCCCAAAATCATTTAATGTTCCACTATCCCCCAACTCTGCAAGAGTATTATGGCTAACTGCTGACCCTATTCTTTTAACCCACAAGTTAATAGTAAAATCTGTGTTTTCATCTACTGATAAAACACCTGTTTTACTAAAATAATCTGAGTTCCCAAATACTCCTCTTGCCCCACTAATTATTCCAGTTTGCGTATCAATAGTTCCAGTTTCTGTTAAAGTGTGAGTGCCTCCATCAGAATCTATCGCATTCCCACTACCCTCATTCAACTTGTAATAGGAAACAATATCATCGACTAAAGCTGCACTCGCAAAACTCATTCCAATAAATATTCCTATTGCTAACACTATTGCCCACTTTATGAAACTCATGCTGTAAACCCTGTCCTCCTCGACATTATAATTATGATAGCCACGAATCCAGCAACCAGTAATATTGCTGGGAGAGCATTACTAAAGATTAATGATGAATATGTAAAGTCTTCGACTGTTGAATTTAATATTTGGTCGTTCATAGCTTCATCGGCTACATTAACTAATTGAGAACCGATGATTATAATTATTATAAATCCTATCGCTAAGAATACTATAAATATTGGATGATCCCTAAAGAATATTGAGGTAATCAACAGAGTAAGTATCAGCCCAAAGAACCCAATAGTAACCAACTGGTCAAATGCAGGTGTAATAAAATCATCCATATCTTCTATGGCTTCAACAGATTTGTTATCACTACCGAAAGCATCTTCATCTTTCAGTTCAACTGAAACATCATCCCATACTTTAGCCATTGGAACTGCGATTAAGTAAGTTATGAAAACTATGGTTAATCCTAATAATAAAAATCCTACAATAGCAAACGACTGTTGTCCCTTTTTATTCATCCTAAGAGAATCTCCTTGATAGCTGAAACAGGAAGTATCTCTACTTTTCTGTTTTTCTTTTCTAAAATGATGTCTTGTAGTTTGGGCATTGTTAGTAGTTTCTCGTTGGTAACTATTCCCTTTGCTATGATGCTCTCTTTAAGTTTTTCACATTCTTTAACTAAGTTCAAACTTAAAGTTCCTCTTTTAAACTTGGGCATAGGATTATAGATACTTCACCCTTTATATATTTATAGTTTAGTGAACACCTAGTGTTCACTTGGTGTTCACCACATTTAAATAGTATCTCACACCCCTTAAACTATCCTACTCGAATAATTGAAAGGAGGTAATCACTCAAAATGAAACAAATGTTTAACAGAAAAGGACAACTTGGAAATCTTCAAGGAATTATCATGACACTAGTTGTTGTTGGTATTGTTCTAGGAGCTGGATTCTTTATTCTAGGAGAATTCATGGATGAAGCAGAAGATTTAGGACAGGATGCTGCTGTTGATGGAGTTAACTCTACAATTGAGGCTCTTGACACAGTCCCTAACTTGTTACCACTAGTTGTATTGATTGCGATGGTTGTAATTATCCTAGCATTAGTCTTTACTATACCTGGTGCAAGAGGAGGAGCTTAAATGTTCTCCAAAAAAGGACAGTTAGGTAATCTACAAGGAATAATTATGTCCCTTGTTGTTGTAGGAATTCTAATTGGTGCTGGATTTTTCGTTTTAGGAGAATTCATGGACCAAGCCGTAGACTTAAATGTCTCAGAAGCTACAGACGGTATCAATGAAACTATTGATGCTATGGACACTATTCCAAACCTCTTGCCTTTAGTTGTCTTGATTGCGATGGTAGTTATTATTTTAGCATTGGTATTCACAATACCTGGAGCTAGATCAAGAGCTTAATCGTCAATCAACCATTGATTTTTTAGGGGGGTGTAAAAGCCCCTCTTTTTTTTTATAAAAATTACATTTCCAAAATTATATTCTATCTTTCCTGATAGAAACCCCTGCATTTGTTATCGAGGGATTTCAAATGCAGGGTATACTTCTATCAAGAGATTTTACAAAAAAGAAGCGAACATTATTTGTAGGTTTGAGTTAATGGATCAAACCCCTCGCCAAAGTTTTTCATCATCTTTCCCTTTCCAAACTCTCTAATAAAGGCAATCATCATAAAGATAAATGAAATTAGTCCTACAAAAGTAACCAAGAATAATACTGAAACATAAATTGAACTTTGTAAATCGCTAAGTCCTGGATATTCTAAAATATCTACCGAATACTGAAGTCCTAATTGGAGAGCATAAAGAACTAGGAAGATAGAAATGATTACAAACAATAATGCTAATGGATATGTCTTGGGATTGTTTGTGAATTTATATCCGAAGATTAAAAAGAAAAAGCAGATAGCCATAATGGATGCGATAATTCCTAGAGAAGCAATACCTTGCCCCTCTGAAAACACTTGTCCACTCTCAGTAACTCTAAAGAATAAATCGTCTGAAGTTCCACTTGTAGTTCCATTTGTGCAAACACCATTGTAGATATAAAACCCATTCTGAGTTATATTTTCCAAAGACAAGGCATACAATCCATCACCTACTCTGTCAGCTGCAGAGTTATTGAATAATAAACTTCCATTAGGATAGTTTACATTTAAATTACAGTCGTATGATGAATCGCACCTTGCCCCAGTATTGCCATCATTGCAACTGAATGTTAGTATGGGTGTTGAATTTTTTTCAAAGATGAATTCAGGTTCAACAGCACTCGCAAAACTCATTAAAAAAATTATTCCGAAGAATATTGAGAGTATTTTCATATTTGGCATATTATATTATGAATATTACAATTTAAATAATTTTACTATTATGCTTTTGTTATAAAGTATAGCACAATTATACCTGTAACCAAAATAAAGCCCATAGTTGCGATAGCAACTATCTGTGGAGATACTCTTTGGGAATTAAATATTTGGGCATAAGTTCCCAGTTCCATTTTAGCAGCATCCTTAGTAGTGTTATCCACAGGTTCAATTTCAATGGTATCTGTCTGCCAGTTGATAGTTTTCTTTGCTTGGACTATTTCCCCAATATTATATTGTAAGAAGTAAGCAGTATTCCCAGCCATATACTTTGGGTCAGGTAATTTATAAATATCTATAACTTGTCCTGGCATTATTCCATATCTAATCCTAAATACTTTCCTACCTTTCACGGTTACATAACCAGCTTTTCCAGAAAGAGTTTTACCAGTTGGGGCTGAGCTTTCCCAATCCTCTTGTCTTCGCAATGTAAGTTCTCCACGATACTTGTAAGTTACTGCTTGTCTAATTCCAAAGATAACCACTCCAACTACTACAAGAATTAAAAACATCCAGATAAATGCTCCGAACATTCCTGCAAGGTTTCCACCACCACCAGGAATAAACTTCTGAACTGCATCAAGTCCTGCTAAGAAAATCATTTCCTACCAAATGGGTTCATCTTTGAAATAAACCCTCTCCTTTTTATTTGTTCATTTTGTGGTGAGTCTGTATCTCTCATTGCCCTCTGTATCATTTCAGAGATTGTCTTTGTAACTGCACCTCTATCTCCTGCTCCAAGTGCTTTGAAGAAACTGGACATCATTAAACCAGCAGCTAAATTAATTATTAAACTAACAACTGCTTCATCATCTATTAAACATTTCTGTTCGCCCTCAAAAATAAATTTCTTTCTTTCATAATAAAAAATATAAACTAAATCTAATACCCACTTGTTTAGTATACGATAGATTAGTTTTTCATCAGCACGATAGTTAGAGTAAGTAGTAATTTGATTTGCTGCTGCTTTAACTTGAGTGATAAATATAGCAATACCTTTTTCGTTCATCATTCTTTCAAACTCAATATCAAACTTTCCTGTTCGAGGGTTCTTTAACTTCCCTCGTAGTTGCCAGATTATTTCTACCAAAGTATTCTGAGGATCTAACTCTCTTGCTAATCCTACTCTATCTGATTCAGAGCTATTGCCCCCAGAGTAATTGCTATAATCATATTCAGGTTGTTGTGTTTGTTGTTCCATTAATCGTAAAGGTTTCCATTACCAGTTAAAATATTCTCGCATAAAGTATAAGTTATTGCTTGTTCAAATGGGTCTGAGCAAGGTGGTTCACACATATAACTTACACAATTCTCGATTGTATATTCAGCAATTTCTTCAACTGAGTTATTGAGTTCTGTATAACAGATGTTTAAAAGTGAATCGTATTCGGTAATGAATTTTTCTAAGTCCTCTATTTCAACTTGTTTTTCACCTAAATCATTTTGATAAGCTGCGTGGTATTCTTTAACAGTTTTATCGAAGTAACCATAAGAACCAACGAGAATAAAAAATCCTACGACTACTACACTTATTAAAATAACTACTGAGATAATGTAACCTTTGTTACTTGAATTATTATTCATTTCGTTGTGAGGGATTTTCTGTGTCATCTTATATCGTTCCGAAGATATTTACCTTACCAGCACCAGCAAGTTTCCTTTGTGAAGAAACAAATCTCGCAGCAGTAATTTGATTAACTTCGTTCGCTGTATCTAATCTTCTATTCTTTCTTTCTATATAAATGTTTCTTTTTGACTTTTTACCTCTTGGACTTCTAAATTTATTCACATTCATATCAAAAAATACTGGTGGAACTTTAAATTTCGGTTGTTTTATCTTACCTCGTGTAGGTTTTATTTTGAACTGGGCAGCGATACTATTATCGACTACATAAGCTCCAAAGTTTTTAGCAGTTGGTTTGGATAAGTTACTACCAATCTTCTTACCTTTAATGAAAACATTGTAGGGTCTTTTATCTACCTTAACTTGTGGAAATCTTTTTCTGAAAGGTGGAAATCTAAATGGTAGAACTTTTAGTGGGGGGATTGGAGGGATTTTAAGAATGGGTGGTGTATGGGAAGTTGTAGTAGTAGTTAATTGACTTAGTTGTGGAACTTGGTGTTGGATTTGCAGTTGGGCTAATCTCACTTGGGATAGTGGGGCTATTCGTTCCTGAGGCATTTGTGGTTGTTTAAATATGGGTTCAAAAGTAGTTCCTAATAAGAATTTTTCTAAATCATTTTCTGCTTGTTGAATTCTTAAAAGGCTTTTCTGTTTCCCTATAAATTTCTGTTCCCCTATAAATTTTGTATTAAATCCTATAAAATCTTTAGGAGATGCTACTCGAGTCATATCTTGCTTAATTATTGTTTTAGTTATGTCTTTGGTAAGGACGTCTAGTCGAGCAAATGATTTTGGAACATTTACTTGCCCCATTCTTGATGTTCCTGATGGTGGCATTATTCCTCCCTCTGTTAGTTCATACATTCCTTTTCCTGCATATGAACTTCGAGATGTTATAGGTATATCTTCCTGTTTTAATTTTTTAATAGGTTTAGTAAGGGCATCTAGTGCAACATCTTTCTGGTTTACTTTTTTAATAGCTTTAGAAACTGCTTTAGATGGTTTGGGAATTAACTTACTAGGTTCTGTAAAATATTCTAATTTAACACCAAAATCTTTGAACTGTCTAATTCCTAAAATTCGAGAAAGACGAATATCATGCTTATCCCACGGTGGCTTTATTCCTCCATCTGGGTCTCGTATTTTCTTGGGTTTCACGAATTTTTTAAAAGTTCCACTTCCTACTTCGAGGTCAAATTTGGCTTTTCCTTTTATCTTTATGAATTTAGTAATGTCTGGAACGACTTTACTAACTGCTTTAATGCCAAAGGGAGTCGAACCTTTGGTGGCAGTAGTTCTGATTGTCGCAGTTATATCTTTCCCTACACCTATTTTCTTAATTTTTCCAGGAGTGTCAATAAATATATCTAATATATTGGAAGTTAGGACATTTTCAGGACCAGCCTCTGCTGTTTTTATAATATCAAACATTTCTTTTCTTAATCCTTTTTGAACTGGTCGAGCCTGAGAAGTAGTCTTTCCTAACATATAAGTATCAGTCTCAGATGTAGTAATTTCCACTCGCCCTCTCTTTAACCTACCAGTTATCTTTGATTTTTCTAAAGTGTTAATTGCTTCAATAGATTTCCACCCTTTCATTATATCAGGTTTGCCAGAAAGGGTCCTTGTTATGAAATCCACTCTCCCCTCTTCAACCATTCCAACAGCTCTTTCTAATACTTCTCTTGAAAATATCTTTCCCCTTTGTTCAGCAATAACCGAACCTCTTGTATATCTTTTTACAACTGTTCCACTCCCTTCATCTAACAACTCTAAATATTCAGCACGGACTTTAGGTAGTATCTTTGCATCTGCTAGTTCATTCATTCCTTTTCCTGCTTTGAGTTCAGTTGTAATCCTGCTAAGCTTCAAATTGCTATTGCCCTCCATATCAAGTAGCAGTCCCTTAGCTTCCTCTTTAGTAATCTTAAACTTTGCCATAATTTTCTCAATATTTACTCTTCCTTTAATCCCAAAAGATTTTGGAACATTTGTTGCTCTATCCAATGCTAAATGTATTTTTCTTGCACTAATTTTTGTCTTTCCAAATACTGCTCCTCCAACTACTACTCCTCCCACTATTGATCCAGCAATACTAGCTGTAGTAGTCAAAGGTTGTTCTGCATATGATTCTGTAATCCCAGTAATCCCTCCACTTCCTATAAATGTTGAAACACCTACTCCAACTCCAATCCCAATAGCTAGTGGGGGAGCGACTATTGAAATTGGAACAAGAGCTGCTCCAAAAATTCCTGTAACGATTGCTGAACGAACACCAACACCTAGAGCATCTCTCCTATCAATACCCTTATTTGTCTCAATCCTTATTCTTTTAAATTCAGCAGTCGTGATGTCTTTAAATTTTTTGTTTTCCCTCTCAACTATCTTATCAACTTTATTCTTTAGATTAACTTGCCCCTTTACTTCTAATTCATTAGCCAGTTTTTCTAGTTGTTTATTTGCAATTTCTGCAGTAATAATTTCAGCTTTAACAAGTTTTACTAAAGTATCTCTCTTTCTTTCTAGCTTGTCAGAGATAGTAGATAGTTCCTCTTTCTCCAATTTCAAGACTGCCAGGTTGATAATATTCATAGCTTCTTTTTCAGACTTCTTTACAAATCTTTCTTGTTCAATTTCTGCAACCAATTCAAACTTCTTCATCTTCGTCAAGTCTTCGAGAGTTACTTTGGTTAAGTCAAAATTTGGTTTATCCTTATACCAAGTTCCTTGACCATAATCTTGAACAGGGGTGTGAAGAAAAATTGTGTCTCCCAATGTAAGAGCTTTATCTTCTTCTCTCGTCCCCTCAACGAAACTATCGAGTCCCAAATCTTTTTGAGCTTTTATTACTGCTTCAGGGATGCCTCTAATCATATTCCCAATGTTGATATCATCCACAAATTTTCCTCCAGTAAACACCATCCCCTGAATGTTTGAACGCATATCAGGTTGATGAATTGATTTTACTGTTGGTGTAGGAGGTTCGGTGGCTTTTCCAAACTTTAACATATTCAGAGCATCTTGTCTATCATTTTGCAGTTGCTTGTCAATATCAAATAGTCTAGATATTCCATTTCCTGAATAATTTTTAGTAGTAAATAAATTTTTAAATTGTTGAATAGGTGTAGGGGGTGGAACACTTTTAATATCATTTGGTATAAATCTTTTATCTTCTCTAAATAAATCAATGTGAGATATTTTTTCACCTGTTGCTACATCAATTCCTCCACTAATTAAAACTTGTGGAGGAGTAGTTGTAACACTCCATGTCATGGGCTTATCTAGTTGTAGAAACTTTTGGGTTCTAGGAGATAATCTTTCAGCTTGTTCGGTAGTGATGCTAACCTTTCCAAGTTTTAATAAGTCAATATCTACTCCAGCCGATCTTAAATCTTTAATTGTATCTCGTCTTCTTTCTCGACGCTTTCTCCTACGGCGACTATAGATAATTCGTCTTCGTCTTTCTCGAACTTTAGCAGACACATAATTATTTGAATTACTCTGAACCTGACTAGCAAATGCTCTTGCACTCTTAGCCATTTCAATCGCAACATCTCCTCTACCTACAAATACAGCAGTTACTGCTTTCTTACGAAAATTATCTATTTGGGAAACAAGTTTTTCAACATTGGGAATAACTTTCCGAAGTGCATTTGCTTTGGAGTTTAAAATATTTGATTCGTCAGTCAATCGTCTTCGCCAACTTCTGCGATGGGGTTTTGGTTGATTTTCTATTTCAGCTCTTTTAGCATCTCTTTGAGTTTCAGCATCTGCTAACTGCTTCTTTAGATTATTTAAATAAGTTTTCTGAGTAGTTAGTAATGTTTTAAGCTCCTTAACTTCAGGACTTGCTTCTGCCTTTCGCATTCTAGCTTGTTGTTCTCTAATAGCAAGTAATCTTCTTTTAGGAACACCTTTAGTCAATGCTTCCTGTTGTAACTTTAAACTTTCAGTTTTAGAAAGTCCCTTTAAATCCTCGCCTCTAAGTTCTTTTTGTTGCTGTCGTAGTCGTTGGGCTTGTGAAACCATTACAAAAAAGAGTAAGGCAAAGTTTATATATTTAACCCCACGCATATTATGGGAAAGATGAACGAAAAAACAAGACAAAATTTTATTAATGCGACTGATGTAGTAGATGAAGACGATTATACTTGGGGCGATACTGGAAAAATAGATATTAAGAAAATTATCTTTGCACACATCAATCGGATTTCTGAAACTATATTCAAAGGAGATAAAGCACCAAATTATTCTGAGAAAGTTAATGAACAAGTAATTGTGAAAGGGTTTGATAAGAGGGAAACGATTATTGAGGCAATTAATTTTCTTATGGCTATTATCGAACCCTACTATGACAAAAAAATGACAGAGGCAGTTACTGAATTACAGAAATCTATCGACAAAGAACAAAAAAAACTATTTACTCTATCATTAGAGAAAGAGGCACAAGAAAGAGCAGATAAAGATTATCACAGATTTAGAATAGACGAACCAAACGAGTTCGGCAAGTTAGTAGATCATTGGAAAAAATATTTAAAAGATAACAACTATGTATTTTATGATAAAGATAGTGCCGAATATGAATATTTCATAGACAGCAAGTATTCGTTGATGATGAATATATTTTATGAGATAAACCACTTACTACATAGACAAGACTATCTTGAAACTGCAGCCTACACAGAATAATGGATGATGAATATGAACCTATAAAAAAAGAAGCTGATACATTTTTTAAATGGTTAGCTCGAAGAACCTTAAAACAAAATCGTAATGCAATGATAACTGTCGTTGGCGATACTGGTTCTGGAAAGTCCTATGCTTGTTTAAGAATTCTTGAAAGGATGAACGAGATTGTTAATCCAGGAACAAAAGCAGATGTTAGGAATTGTTGTAGGACACTTCCAGAGTTTATGGAGAGATTAAATCATGTTAAGAAAGGCGATGTTTTGATTTTAGAGGAAGTTGGTGTTAATTTAGCAGCTTCAACTTGGGCATCTAAGTTGAATAGGATTATGAATCACATAATGCAGACATTTAGAACTCAAAATTTAGTAGTTTTATTAAATTTACCAAACCCCAAGATGTTGGATATTAATGCTAGGCGATTATTACATGGTAGGATTACAATGAAAGGAATTAATATCCCTGCTAAGTTAAGTAAGGTAAGTTTCAAAAGAAGACAATACAATTCTGAGTATGATAAAGAGTATTGGAAGTATTTGAGGACAACTATCAATAGAAAGCAAGTTAAAATTCCCACTATGACTTTAAACAAACCATCTGATTGGTTGTGCAACGTATATGAGAAGCGAAGAACTGAATATACTGATAGATTGAAAGCAGATGTTACCAAAGAAGTCAATTTAACTATGGCGAAAGAGAATCAGAGAATTCATGGGGGCAATGGTAAGCCTTTGACAGAGAAACAACAGGCAGTTGTGGATATATACCTTACAGGTGTTACCAAAGTTGTAGATATTGGGGAAAAGATAGGAATAACACCACAGAATGTTAGTGCGATAATGAAATTAATCGGAAAGAAGCACCCTAACTGGCGTAAAACACCAATTTTAGTGAAAAACCCTTAGAAAATAAGTATTTAAATGTTTAACAACTTGGAAACCTCTGACGAGCAATTCAAATTTGTCAGAAAAGAGGTTTTTTGCCCTCCCACCACCCACTAGGCAACCAGTAGTAGGAAATTGGAACTACTACTATAGGTAGTAGGCACGATTAGGCACTAGGCTGTTGGTGGAAATCCCAAATGCCTATTATAAAATAAGAAAATGGGATTGGGCAATTTAGGATAGGCATTTGGATTTGCACTAGGCATAAGAATTTGAAACTAGGCATGTTAGGGGGTCTGGGGGGTGTATAGGGGTTAATTGGTTCTGGTGATGTTTTGGTTCTGGTGATCTTCTGCTTCTGCTTCTGCTTCTGCTTCTGCTTCTGCTTCTGCTTCTGCTTCTGCTTCTGCTTCT
>PVBE010617846.1_pt1 | contig 15526 bp, 12 predicted proteins | sample 1631181 | NCBI WGS metagenome assembly PVBE01 (sample SAMN08397723, study PRJNA350692) | Marine metagenome, whole genome shotgun sequencing project. | isolation source: water | place: Pacific Ocean | collected 2012-04 | reverse complement strand
TTACGGGGTTATTTCATCTCTGGGCGCGATGGGATGCTGTGCTAAAACCAAGATATGGTTGTTTGGGGTCGGGCTTTAAAACTGCGCGAAAATAAGAAAAGGCGCAGCCAGGTAATAAACCCGCTGCGCCCTAATCAATCTAAATCCTATTCTGTTTTAGTTTAGCGAAGGTTCAACCTCCGGCATGTTTTGAAACATCAGATGGCCATCAATAGAGTCGAGCAAAATCTTACTGTTGGGTTGAATTTCATCCGAAAGGATTTTCTTACTCAGGTTGTTCACCACTTCTTTCTGAAGCACCCGTTTCAAAGGTCGTGCTCCAAATTGTGGATCGTATCCTGCTCCAGCCAACGACTTGAGTGCATTTTCGGTAACCTCCAGTTTCACACCGCGCTCATTCAACATTTCCACAAGGTGCCCAATTTGAAGTTTCACTATCTCCGTTATATCAGCCAGCATCAATGGTTTGAACATGATGTTTTCATCGATCCTATTAAGAAATTCGGGTCTAATCTGTTGTTTCAACACCTCCATCACAGCCAACTTTGTAGTCTCAACAACACCTTGCATATTCTTCTCGTTCACGCCCTCAAAATTTTGTTGGATGATGTTGGCTCCAAGGTTTGATGTCATGATAATCACCGTATTCTTAAAATTTACCGTTCGCCCCTTATTGTCGGTCAACTGCCCATCATCAAGAACTTGCAACAGCACGTTAAACACATCGGGATGTGCTTTTTCGAACTCATCGAATAAAATGACAGAATAAGGTTTTCTCCTGACTGCTTCCGTCAATTGTCCACCTTCATCGTAACCCACATAGCCCGGAGGAGCACCAATTAATCTTGAAACGGCATGTCGTTCCTGGTATTCCGACATATCAATTCGGGTCATGGCCGACTCCTGGTCGAATAGGGTTTCTGCCAAGGCTTTGGCCAACTCTGTTTTTCCAACGCCTGTGGTTCCAAGGAAGATGAAAGAGCCAATCGGTCGGTTGGGATCCTGCAACCCTGCACGACTTCTCCTGATTGCATCGGCCACAGCCACCACCGCTTCATCCTGACCAATCACTCTTTTGTGCAATTCTGCTTCAAGATTCAGCAACTTCTTCTTTTCAGTATCCAACATTTTATTGACTGGAATGCCCGTCCATTTTGAAACTATGGACGCAATATCTTCAGCGTCAACCTCTTCTTTCATTAACCGTTTTGAGTTGTCTAGTCCTTCCAATTCGGTTTTCAGATTGGAGAGCGCATCTTCCGCTTCCTTGATTTTACCATATCGCAATTCCGCAACCTGGCCATAATCCCCAGCCCTTTCCGCCTGCTCTGCTTCCAACTTGTAAGTCTCAATGGCTTGTTTGTTTTGTTGAATATTCTCAACCAGGTCTTTTTCAGCCTGCCATTTGGCTTTTACCTCTTTCCGCTGGTCGTTGAGGTTGGCCAGATTTTCTTCTATCTGGGCAAGTTTCACCTTGTCTTTCTCTCGCTTTATAGCTTCGCGTTCAATTTCCAACTGGCGGATTTTGCGTTCCAGTTCGTCCAATTCCTCTGGAACGGAATTCATCTCCAATCGCAGTTTTGCAGCAGCTTCATCAATCAAGTCAATCGCCTTATCCGGTAAAAAACGGTCGGTGATATATCGCGAACTCAATTCCACTGCAGACAATATTGCCTCATCCTTAATGCGCACTTTGTGATGCGTTTCGTAGCGTTCTTTCAAACCCCTGAGAATTGAAACGGCATCTTCCGCCAATGGTTCATCAATCTTCACTTTCTGGAATCTTCGTTCAAGCGCTTTATCTTTTTCAAAAAACTTTTGGTATTCATTTAAAGTGGTTGCACCAACGGCCCGAAGTTCACCCCTGGCCAAAGCTGGCTTCAGAATATTGGCAGCATCCAAAGCGCCTTCCGTAGCACCTGCACCAACCAATGTGTGAATTTCATCAATGAACAACACGATTTCCCCATCAGAATTGATCACCTCTTTCACCACTGCTTTAAGGCGTTCTTCAAATTCACCCCGATACTTTGCACCAGCCATCAAAGCCCCCATATCGAGCCCATAAATAGTTTTTGATTTCAGGTTTTCAGGAATGTCGCCATTTACAATTCGGTGAGCAATGCCTTCTGCTATCGCTGTTTTCCCAACACCAGGTTCTCCGACAAGGATGGGATTGTTTTTGGTTCTTCGTGAAAGGATGTGCAACACCCGCCTGATCTCTTCATCCCGACCAATCACGGGATCGAGTTTGCCCGAATTGGCCATTTCGTTCAGGTTGTTGGCATATTTGTCCAGGGCATTATACTGGGCTTCTGCGTTTTGGTCAGTAACCGTTTCGCCTTTTCTGAGTTCTCGGATGGCAACCACCAAATCCTTTTCATTCGCACCCAGGTTTTTTAGCATGATGCTGGTAGAATCACCTGCTTTCAGCAACGCCATCATTAGATGTTCTACGCTCATGAATTGATCGCCAAAGTCCTTCAAATAGCCCTGTGCCTTAATCAGCACCTTGTTGGCATCTCGTGACAGGAACACATCATCTGTTCCCGAAACCTTTGGAAGTTTGGCAATCTGGGTTTCCAATTGCTGCTGTAATTGCACTGAATTTACGTTCAGTTTTTTCAGCAGATAACCAGTAACATCTTCATCAGTCACCACAAGGGATTTCAGGATGTGTGCAGTCTCAATGAACTGGTGATTTTCACTAATTGCAAGTTGTTGAGCGTGTTGCAAAACCTCCTGCGTTTTTATGGTCATGTTTTTCGGATTCATACTCTATAGATTGCGTAATTGCAATGTTGCGATCTGATGTCTTCAAAGATCGTTCCTCTACAAATCGCATAACAAGTTTCAGAAATTTTGACAGGGGAAATTGAAAAACAGCGGACAATATTTCCGCTTTTAGCAGACTATTCCAGCTACTTCAGAAATTACTCTTTGAAACAATCAAGCATTTCTTCGCTACAAAACGTGTGAATTCGGTAAATTTTTATTTGAAGTGAAAACACCTGAAATGACTGACAGATAGTCACATCTATCTGGTGTTTTAGGATCGATAAAACCGTATCAAAACTTGAATCTAATGAACAGTCGGCCAAAGTTTTTTGAATCTTTATCGATCCTGTGGTAACGGCTCTTGATCTCTGGCTGTTGAAGAAATCGTAACACCCGTTTCTTCAGTTGGCCGCTCCCTTTTCCAGGGATGATCTCCACCAGTTTTATTCTCTTTTCACAAGCCTCGTCAATGATGTCGTTTAGAGCAGAGTCGATACTTTGGCTCCGGTTGTAAATATCGTGAAGGTCGAGTTTGAGTTTTCCCATCGAAGTGAAAATAAGGAAATCATGTTTCGGATTAGCCTAAAAAAACGATCCCCCGCCCCTTTTCAGGGACGGGAGATTCCAATCACCCCAATCATCATAAACACACAGAAGTTTATGCTTTCAATGTTGTTTCAGAGGTGTTAAAACAACAGCATGTAATACTCTTCGGAATCGTCTTCTCCAAGAATCCTGTTGATGTCAACATTCTTCAGTTCCTGGGAGGGAAGTTCGCTTCCTGTTGCGATCCAGGCTTCGCGAGACTGTTCACGCATTTTGTTTCTTCTCCGCTGCTTTTGCAAGGTGCGGACGTTAGTTTCTTGTGTTTTTTCTGATTGGTTACGATTGCTAATGTGCCTTCCTCTTTTCATTTCTATTTGCTAAAAGTGTAAGGTTGAAAAGGCTACTTTGTAAACGTGCATGCGGTTAAAGCTTACAATTTCTTATACGCGCTTTTCTGGCAAAAGTTTCAAATGCCTTTCAGTTATTTTGTCTGACAGGAAAACGTCTAACTTTAACTTATGTTTTGCAAAAAGGCAGTTGAAGTGTTCAGGGTTTCCACTGTTTTACTCTGTGTTTTGTTCTGCACAGTCATGTTCGTGTCCAGTTGTAAAAAAGACCAAACCGTAGATTCGGTAACTGTCCAAACCGGACCCAACCCCATAGATTCCACCCAAATTGACACCACCATTACGGGGTGCAATTTGCATGAAAGCCTTTGTGACAAACGATATAATGAAGTTGTTTACGTTACTACCCACAATGCTTTCAACTACGAATCCGGCCCCAATCCTTTTCAATTACCCAATCAATCAGTAACTATTTCGCAGCAACTTGCCGATGGTGTGCGTGGATTAATGATTGATGTGCATTTGTACAATGGAACCGAGCAACAATTTATTGGCCATCCGTTTGTCTATCACAGTTTCAGCGCTTTGGGTGAGGAGCCTTTTGTCAGCAATCTCGATGAAATAAGAACCTTCCTGCTCGAAAATCCGAAACAGGTTGTTACCATCATTCTGGAATGTTATGTGACAGTAGATCTAATAGAATGGGCAGTTCAACAAGCACAGATCGAACAGCTTCTTTTTTCTAAGAACCCGACCTCCGATTGGCCCACATTGCAGACTATGATTGACAGCAACCAAAGGCTTGTCATCTTTTCGGATTGCAATGATGGCAGTGCTTTAGATTGGTATCATTACGTTTGGGACTACTGCGTTGAAACTGAATTCAGCAACAGTGAAATATCTGATTTCACTTGCGACTTCAATCGGGGTGATCCTGGAAATGACCTGTTTATCCTCAATCATTTCCTCACCGATCCGGTTTTTGGAACGGGTGATAAAACACGATCAGAAGAGGCAAATGCAAACCCTTATATACTTTCCCGGGCGCAGGAATGCCAGGCCACAACAGGCAAACTCCCCAACTTCCTTACTGTTGATTTTCATGACATCGGTGATGTTTTTGAAGCGGTAGATTCGCTTAACGGAGTGTATTGACAGACACCGGATTGTCATCCTTTATTCATATTCCCCGGTCAATTCCCGGCTTTACTTCCCAATGACAATACCTGTTTGAAATGACTGTAGGTTTGAGATTATATCTGCCCAGTCATTTAAATTCAACAACATGAAGTACGTTACATTGTTCACCATTTTAATTGCCCATGTTACTACATCTCTCATTTCTGGACCCGGTCCAGAGCCACCCATAGCCACTTTTGATCACTCAAAGTCCTTTCATCAAATGACCGGAGCTGGTGAAATCAGCGGTCAGGTTATCGACACCCTTGCCAATGAGCCATTGCCCTTCGCAAATGTTTGGGTCATGGCGGGTGGACGAATGGTCAGCACCATGGCTAATGAAAATGGATTTTACACCTTGAAGCTATTAGATCCCGGCAAATATGATTTGCATGTTTCGTTTGTAAACTACTCAGAATTTGTAATTCTTGGTGTTGTTGTAAATGTCAATGATGTCACTTGGGTTCCAGTTAAACTTTCCCCAAACGTATCTGACCCAATAGTAATATTGCCCGATTGGGAAGAACCGGTAATTTTTCCAGGGCACATTCGTCCTATCCAAGCAACGGAAATCGAATACAGTCCTGTAGGGGTAACAGAGTTGATTGCTGTTTCACATGCGGGCGTCTACCACGAAGATGGATCAGATGAATTACACTTTCAAGGTTCCAGATCAGATGCTACGCAAATTCAAGTTGACGGAATCAGATTACAAGGACCAATAGACCTACCCAAAACCGCTATTCAAGAGATTTCGGTTTATTCTGGTGGAGTACCTGCAAAATATGGTGATTGCACTGGGGGTATAATTGTAATTACCACCAAAAGCTTTTTCAACAATTAAAAATTCTCCGAACGTTAATTTGGCGTCCAATTCTCCCTGTCAGAGTCAATAGGCTTTAGGCAGGGAGATTGGTTTTTTTCAAACGACTTAGCCTGCCTGAAGAGATTCAGGCGAATTAAGACAGACCGAGCAGAATCAAAATCCTAATAAGGATCATCATCTTCTTCAACATCGAAAAGTAGATTTTCGATATTGACTTTTTTGGCAGACTCTACATCGAAGTTTTGATCGATTCGACCAACTTCGTCCCATTCGCCATCATCGAGTTTTTCTTTCATTTCCCGATTGAAGGCAACTTTTGATTTTACATCTTCCTGGGCAGGGGCAGCACTTTTTGCCACTTCCTCGTTTGGCGAGCGACCATTTGAGTTTTTAGGGGTGTCCACGGCAATTAAGTTTTGATTAGGTAATTTTCGATTGTGAAGCGGAACCGATTTTCCGCTCATAATCTATGTCCTAAAGTAACCTTTTATTTCAAGAAGAATCACCGATTTCACCAATTAATTTTGTAGTATATTTTTTGCCTTGAACGATTTCCGATCGTAGTTTTTCACATCAGTTTCACAACAATCTTAAGGATGAATTACAAATTCAGGTACTTTCCATTGGCTCTTCTCACAATATTCTTATGGATTGTGGCACATAATTTTTCGTTTGGGCAAGCACCAGCCACCAATGTTGTGATATTCGATCTAGAGATGGGAAGTGAGGCTTTTACACTTTCAAATAAAACACATGTAACACAGAATAACGGTTACAACAATCAACCCTTTTTCGAATCAAATTCCAGCATTCTTTACACCACAAATCGCGATGGGGATCAGACAGAGATTTACCGCTATAATATCGAAGATCGATCAAATACCAGGCTCACTTTTACCGATGAAAGCGAGTACAGCCCGATTGTGATTCCAGGCACTTCAGATTTTTCAGTTGTGAGGGTTGAAGCCGATGATTCTACCCAAAGAATCTGGAGTTTTAGAAGTGACGGGAAGAACCCAAGGTTGGTAATGGAAAGTGTGCAGCACATCGGTTACCACACGTGGATCGATTATCAATCCCTTGCGTTGTTTATTCTTGGAAAGAAATTTTCGCTGCAAGTTGCAAACGTTCAGGATGAAAAAACGGAAAGACTGGCCAACAACATCGGGCGTTCAATCCATCTCATTCCCGGAAGCGGTGAGATTAGCTACATTGATAAAACCGATTCTACAAACTGGCTTCTAAGAGCTTATAATCTTGAATCGCAGCGCTCTACAGTATTGGCCTCCATGAAAGCCCCCTCGGAGGATCTTGCCTGGTCGAATCTTGGTTTTGCTCTGATGGGTTTTGAAGGCAAACTCTGGACACTTCATCCTGGAAAAGGGTTGGGTTGGAAAGAGGTAGCTGATTTAAACCTATTTGGGTGTGGCAACTTTTACCGGTTGGCCATCAGCCCGGATAACAAACGGCTGGCATTAGTTGTCTTTTCAGGCACAAAACCCTGATCACCGGATTTGATTAGACAAATCTTTAGGCAAAAGACAGGTGAAGGTGGTTCCCACACCCAAGGCACTTTCAACGGTAATTTTGCCCCGATGACGTTCCATCACTTTTTTACAAATTGCCAATCCGATTCCGGTGCCGGAATATTCTTCACGAGTATGTAAACGGGTAAACACTTCGAAAATCTTTTTTTGATATTTCTCTTCAATTCCAATGCCGTTATCAGCTACGGTCAATTGTAAATTGTCTCCAACCTGTTTACAGGCTACAATGATTTTTGGGGTTTCATGTTTATTGTATTTAACCCCATTTGCAACCAGATTCTGCACCAATTGCGTGATCTGTATTTTATTTGCTGTAATTCTGAGCAAATCACCGACTTCTATTGAAGCTGAACGATTTTCAAGAAATGGCTTGAGGTTTTGAACAACATCTTCAACCACTTCCTTCAACGAAACATCTTCATCTAACCGAGCTTGACGATCAATGCTAACAAAGGTGCGCAGGTCATTCACTAGCGCGTCCATTCGCTTGGCTCCCGCAATTGCAATTTCTAAATACTCGCAATAATCTATCGGCATGGTTTCGCCTATCTCTAATTTGATGATTTCAAGGTAATTTGAAATCATCCTCAGTGGCTCCTTCAAATCGTGCGATGCAACATGCGCAAACTGTCTCAATTCTTCGTTCATATTTTCTAGGCGTTCGGCATATTCTCGCACCTCTGCAACCTGGTTGGCGTGAAAAGCAGTCTCCGCTTCCTTTTGCTCAATTTGCCCCCTCACCCGCATTTCAGTTTCAACAAGGCTCTTGTCAACATTCAGGGCTGTATTGAAATATTTAAAATATTGTTTAGCCGAAGTCAATGCCTTTTCGAAATCACAGAGTTTTTCATGACATGATGATAGAAACTGATAGATGTCCAGTAATTTTTCCTTGGCATTTAACTCAAGTCCCAGTCTTTCGGCTTTTTCGAGATAGAGCAGTGCCTCCACCCAATTTTCCTCATCATGAAAACATTCGCCCAAATAGGTGAGAGTGGCTAATTTGGTGAAGGGTTCATTGATTTGGTCATCGATCTCAAGACTCTTGAAGAGATATTTTTCAGCAAGTTCAAACTCTCCCAATTTGCTGTAACAATGGCCCATGTTTCTGTAGGAATACGCCTCACCAGGCAAATCATTGAGTTCCTTCCGTAACGGAAGTGCCTTAAGCTGATATTCAATGCACTTTCGATAATCCGATTCGTAGTAGTAATAACCCCCCAGTGAAAGATAGACTTGTGCCAAGCCCCTCGTGTCCTCCAATTCGGTGAAAATCTCCAGGGCTTTTTCCAGGTAAAACTTGCGGTGGTGATTGTCCTTTTCTGTATTAAAAACGGTTGACATCCGCCTGTACATCTTCGCAATCCTTAACTTCACATCGTTGGTCCTGGGGGCAATCAATTCAAGGAAGTCCAAGGATTTCCCGTATAAGTTGAGAGCTTCATCATATTCACCCAAATAAAAATGGGCAGCCCCAAGACATGTGTGTGCTTTAGATTTAATAGCATTGTCATCAGAGTCAACTAACATGTTCAAAGCTTTTTGAGCAGATGCAAGTGAGTCGTCATATTCCGACAAAAATGTGATTTGAACTTCGGCCAGTCTGATATACAAACTGACTGTAGCCACACGGTCGTTTAAACTTTCAGCAATTGTAATGCCCCGTAGTAGTTGATCTACCACCCCATGGTCGCGGATATTTACTTTCAATTCCACCAACTTCTCCAATAACCGAAGCTGTTCCGGACCTTTGGTAGCCTCAATCTTTTCGAGCAACACATCGATTTGCCCGGCTGAATTGGAAACTTTTGATGAATTCATTACAATTGCTACAAGCCTTTAAAAGTACAACTTACACGTTAAGATCGAATCTACACTGTAATCTAAACAGCCTGTTTTTAAGTACATTTGCACCCCTCCTACATGAAACTTTTTCGATTTATTCTTTTACTGGGCATCACTACAGGTCTGGTTTACAGCCTAAATTCGCCATTCGGAAAAATTCCACCACTCGGAAAATTTTTAGATCCTGCCGGTGGATTTTGGAATAACGCACAAACTGAACAATCGAGCTTTCCTTCAGAATTATCTTTTCCAGGAATTAAGGACGAAGTGGTTGTACAAATAGACAATCGCCTAGTACCGCACATTTTTGCGAATAATGAACATGATTTGAGTTATGCCCAGGGTTATGTTACAGCAATTTATAGATTATGGCAGCTCGATCTTCAGACCAGGGCAGCCGCAGGTCGTGTAGCTGAAATTGTGGGCCCTGCCGCCATAGAGGCCGACCGCTATCATCGAAGAATCGGTATGACCTGGGCGGCTGAAAAGTCTGAGCAACTGATTCGTCAAGATGAAACTTCCTGGGAATTGGCGACTGCATATACTAATGGAGTAAATGACTACATTTCAACCTTAACGTACCGCGATTTGCCGGTTGAATATAAACTGCTGAATTATTGGCCTGAAGCGTACTCGCCCTACCGGGCTATCCTACTTCAAAAATATATGGCTAATATGTTAACCGGTCATGTGAAAGACATAGAACACACCAATGTTTTGAAGGTGATTGGTGAAGAAATGTTCAACAGTTTGTGGCCGGAGTATCCGAAATCGCAGAGCCCTATTGTTCCAGGGAACTTTCTGAAAAACGAGGACATAAAAGCGGGCACTTCGGTTTCACAGCCTGGTTCTTCAGCCAATGAGTTCATCAGCTACAATGATGAATTTCTTCCTTATGAAAACAGCGGAAGCAACAACTGGGCGGTTGCTGGCAGCAAAACAAAAGATGGCTCGCCTATTCTGTGTAATGATCCGCATCTTGGACTAAACATTCCTGCTATTTGGTACGAAACCCAGCTGACGTTGCCAGATAACAATGTGTATGGTGTTACTATTCCGGGAGCTCCGGGAATTGTTTTGGGTTTTAACGAACATGTGGCCTGGGGAGTAACCAACGCTGGTAGAGATGTTAAAGATTTCTTTTCTATTGAATTTCAAGACAACAAACGAAATGCATATAAATATGCTGGAGAATGGCGTGAGACTTCGAGCCGGATTGAAGAAATTAAAATTGCCGGCCAGGAATCGTTTTTCGACACGGTTATTTACACCCATTGGGGGCCAGTAACTTACGACCGAAATTTCAATAAAGATGGATCGGTCACCAATCTGGCTCTGAAGTGGCAAGCCCACGAACCTTCTAACGACATGATGGCTTTTTACCATTTAAATCGAGCGAGAGATTATAACGACTACTTGACTGCTTTGGAGTATTACGAGTGTCCCGGACAGAATTTCGTTTTCATTTCGAAAGAGGGAGACATCGCGATTAAGCAGCAGGGAAAATTTCCTGCACGAACCAAAACAACAGGCCGGTTCATACAGGATGGAAGCAGCACAGATAGTGAATGGCCAGCATTCATTCCGAATAGCGAAAATCCCTTTTTGCTCAATCCCGAACGTGGTTTTGTGAGCTCAGCAAATCAGCATCCAACCGATTCATCTTATCCTTATAAATATCACGCGGGCGCTTATTTCGAGCACTATCGGAATCGCAGAATTAATGATGAATTGGAACGCATGACGGACATTACGGTTGAAGACATGAAACGTTTGCAAACCGACAATTTCAATCTTACTGCTGCGGAAGCTCTGCCTATCATGCTTCAAAATTTGAGAGAACTAGAACTTTCGGAGATGGAAAAGGATTGGGTGAGGACATTGTTAGATTGGAACAGGTTTAATGACCCGGGATTGCAAGCACCTATCTATTTCGAAATTTGGTGGAAAACTTTAAAACCCTTGATCTGGGACGAATTGGATCGCGATGATGGCAACTTTTCGTATCCAAATGATTTTGAGACTATCAGGGTAATTTCTGATCAACCAAATCATGCATTGATTGATTATGGTGAAACCACGGAGAGAGATTCAATCAATGACTTGTTGCACAAATCCCTCACAGCTGCACTGAAAATATACGCAAAATGGACCGAAGAAGGCAAAGAATCTACATGGGCAAACTATAAAGGAACCCGGTTGCAACATCTATCGCAATTGCCGGCTTTCTCATTTCACAATATTCCGATTGGGGGTAATCGACACATCGTGAATGCCTGCAGCAAATCCGCAGGACCTAGTTGGCGTATGATAGTTAAACATGGTGAAAAGCTTGATGCATGGGGCGTTTATCCAGGTGGCCAGTCGGGTAATCCGGGAAGTCCGTTCTACAATCAAATGACGGCCAAATGGGCAGCCGGTGAATATTACAATCTTCTGTTTTTGAGAAACGTGGACGAGCTAGATGAAAGAATAATTTTCAGTCAAAAAGTCCATAATTAACACAGTGAGAACAGCGATTCAAATTATAGCTACAATGGTTTTAGGCTTTTTAGCCGAGCAGTTCTTTCCATGGTGGAGTGTGACGATTTGTGCATTTGTGGTTGCCCTGGTTGTTCAAAAGAAGATCTTGCTTAGTTTCGTATCAGGTTTTTTGTCTGTTGGGTTATTGTGGTTCACTTGGGCCTTATACATGGACAATTCCACAGATTCAATCTTATCAAGTAAAATTGCCGTGCTTTTGGATGTCGATTCAGCTCTCATCCTTGTAGGAATAACAGGGCTTATAGGGGCTTTGGTTGGAAGTTTCGCTGCGGTTACAGGAACCTCTCTGATGAGCTTGCTCAGCTCAAAGTAGCATTTTAGTCATCCATTATTCTCATCTTTATTGCCAATGACAGAGACAACTGATTACATAGTTATCGGTTCCGGTTTTGGTGGTTCCGTTTCAGCCATGCGGCTTGCTGAAAAGGGGTACTCGGTTCGCGTGTTGGAGAAGGGGAAAAGGTTTGCATCAATGGACTTTCCTAAAACAAATTGGAATATTCGAAAGTATCTTTGGGTTCCCTGGTTGAAATGCTTTGGGATTCAGAAGCTCACATTCTTCAAAGAACTCTTTGTGATCAGCGGTGTTGGCGTAGGTGGAGGAAGTCTGGTTTATGCCAATACGCACATGGTTCCACCTGAAACTTTTTTTAATAATCCTGTTTGGAGTCATTTCAAAAACTGGAAAGAGACACTGGCACCCTATTACGACAGAGCGAAATTCATGCTTGGAACTGTGGAAAATAAATTGTTCCACAAGGAGGACGAAATTCTACAGGAAGTGGCCAGGGATATGGGCCGAGGAGATTCATTCAAAGGAGTAAATGTTGGAATCTACTTTGGTGACACCAAGAAAGAAGTTGATCCATATTTTGGGGGAGAGGGTCCGTTGAGAACAGGTTGTACAGAATGTGCTGGATGCATGGTAGGCTGTAAACACGGAGCTAAAAACACCCTAGATAAAAACTACCTGTGGTTTGCTGAAAAGTTCGGTGCCAAAGTGATTGCCGAAACTCTTGTTACCAAAATTGAGCACATTAATGGCGAATACCACGTTCACACTATCGACAGCACATCCTGGTTCAGAAGGAAAAAAAGTGTTTTTGTAAGCAAAGGACTTGTGGTGGCAGGTGGTGTACTCGGCACCATGGATCTGTTACTTAAACAAAAGTATCAACACACAACTTTGCCCGGACTTAGTAATTGTTTAGGACAAAATGTCCGCACGAATTCAGAGTCACTTTGTGGAGTAACTTCGAGAGACCAACGCCTGAATCATAGCATAGCTATTTCATCCATTTTTGATGCAGATGAACACACACACATTGAAATTGTAAAATATCCTGATGGCTCGGAGTCGATGGGGGTGTTTGCAGCAATGGCAGCCGGAAAAGGAAACGGAATTGTCAGAACAGCAAAAATGATCGGCAACATGCTGACCCATCCGATTGATGCACTATGGTCATTTTGGAAATTTGGCTGGGCGAAAAACTCCGTTATTCTATTAGTAATGCAAACGCTCGATAATTCTATGAAAATGGTCTATCGAACATTTCCATTTCCCCGGATAAGTCTTTCAAATAAAGGCAATGAAAAAGTTCCGGCCTATATCGACAAAGGCCAGGAAGTTATGCATCGCTATGCGGAGAAAGCCAATGGTATTGCTCTCAACAGCCTCACGGAGATCATGTTCAACATGGCTACTACCGCCCATATTCTTGGTGGCTGCCCAATGGGAGAAACCATTGACGAAGGAGTAGTAAACGACAAATTCGAAGTTCATGGTTATCCTAACATGTATATCCTAGATGGTTCCATTATGCCGTGCAACCTCGGAGTTAACCCCAGTTTGACAATAACCGCGCTGAGCGAGTACGCCATGGATCATGTTGAATGGAAAAATGAAAGAAGGCGAAAAGTTGGAGAAAAGATGGAAGAAATGTAATCGACCGAGATATTTGTCGTATATTTGGGGACAAATGTCTTACTTAAGAAATTTAGACGAAAGCCAGCAATCTCAAATAGAAGCAGAACTTACTGCCTATTTTGGGTCAGTAAAATCCAATGGGGTTAGCACAGTTGCAGAACCAGGAGCAAATTCTTACAATAGTTTTTTTTCAAACCGAATGGCATTGGTTCAGGCAATAAGGCAAGGCATCCCAACTGAACTCTTCCTGTCCATTGGTAAGTCTACCCCATTTTCAGATTCAGATTGGTCGGAGTTTCTAAATATTTCTCAAAAGTCTTTGCAGCGTTACAAAAAAGACAAAGCCCACGTATTTAAAACCATCCATTCTGAAAAAATCATTGAGCTTGCCGAAGTCACCAGTCTTGGCAAGGAGGTCTTCGATAACACAGAACAGTTCTACCTATGGTTAAGTACACCATCTTTTGCCCTTGGCAATATGAAACCCTTTGAACTTCTCAAAGATTCATACGGTAAGGAACTGGTCATGAACGAACTCAATCGCATAGATCAAGGTGTGTTTGCCTAATGCAGGTTTTCAGGCTCATCCGAAAAAAGTATGGACTAGAATTGAGTGGCAAGGGAGCAGCTAAATCAGGCAACCGATGGAACTCAAAAGGTACTGAAATAATCTACTGCGCCCAAAGTCGTGCTCTTGCATTGGCTGAACTGGCAGTTCATATTTCACTTGCCATGGTTCCGAAAGATTTTGTGATGCTTGAAGTTAACATACCAACTTCCATTTCTAGGAAATCAATTTCAATCTCAAAATTGCCGTTTGGGTGGAACGAACATCCACCTATACTTGACACACAACGAATTGGTGACGACTTCATTCAGAATAACAAATTTTGCGTGTTGAAGGTACCTTCAGCCGTGGTTCATGGGGATTTCAATTACCTGGTCAATCCCTTCCACACCAGCTTTAGCAAAATCAGTATCAACTCGATGTCGGAATTTCCGATTGATGACCGTTTGCTGACGTGACAAATTTCTATATTCAACAACACAATTGTATCAGAGAATTTGAGCGATTTATCTAAACCAAAAGCAGGATTTGGGGTAGCCCCGGTTTTTCTAACTTCCATCTCAACCATTCTTGGCGCCATCTTGTTTTTGCGTTTTGGCTACTCTGTTGGTGAAGTGGGTTTTTGGGGAACCATGGCCATCATAGTGATTGGCCATCTCGTCACCATCCCTACCGCCCTTGCAGTAGCAGAGATAGCTACAAATCAAAAAGTAGAAGGTGGAGGAGCCTATTACATTATCTCCCGCTCCTTTGGATTAAATATAGGTGCAGCAGTGGGGATTGCACTTTTTGCTTCACAAGCAATAAGTGTTGCTTTCTATGTGATCGCATTCGCTGAGGCTTTTCGCCCGGTATTAGAGTGGTTGCATACCAATTACGCTTATCTACTAGAGCCGTATGGCATCGCTGCAATACTAAAGTCACCCCAGTTGATCAGTTTTCCTTCCATGTTGCTATTGACAGGGGTGATGCTGACAAAGGGAGCAGACTTAGGCGTAAAATCGCTTTACATCGTAGTGGTCATTTTGTTCATTTCACTCATCATGTTTTTTATGGGTAGCCCAATCGGAGCAGGAGGAACCCTGGGTGGTGTGTTTTCAGAACCAGCAAATTTCCACATCGACACTGATAACTTCTATTTTGTGTTTGCCATCATTTTTCCAGCATTTACAGGTATGGCTGCCGGCATAGGGCTTTCTGGGGATTTGAAAGACCCAAAACGATCCATTCCATTAGGTACAATTAGTGCAACCCTTGTAGGAATGGTTATTTATATCCTGGTTGCCTACAAGTTAGCTGTATCCGCTGACCGGGCTGATTTGATCGGAGACCAACTGGCCAACCGGCCGAAAAGCAAGCTTGCTTACTCGATGGTCTTCCGAATGAGCGCGGGATTCGACCATAGGCGACTGTTTGAAG
>PVBE012596727.1_pt1 | contig 15527 bp, 16 predicted proteins | sample 1631181 | NCBI WGS metagenome assembly PVBE01 (sample SAMN08397723, study PRJNA350692) | Marine metagenome, whole genome shotgun sequencing project. | isolation source: water | place: Pacific Ocean | collected 2012-04 | reverse complement strand
CTCTTTGTATGGTGTCCACCGAAACAAGAACAAGAACAAGAACAAGAACAAAGCGGTGGAGGACATCGAAGACGCCGACCATGGCGTGGACTTCGTGGACTTCGTGGACGCCTTGGACCACGCCGTGGTCGAAGAGACTTCTTCGGATACTATGGTGACTACTGGAATGTGTTCAACCCGTGGAGGATTAACAACCCTTGTGCCAACTATGCTGCTAAAAGATGCCGAGGAAACTATTACTATGAACCGTGTTATGAATCAAAGTATTACAGATGCATGAACTCTACATACTATGCATAAACTTACACCTATGCGTAAAAGCATAAAGAAATTTATTTTAAGTAATGTAAATGAGCATGTTTACATTACTTACCTTTAATATGCAGTGTTCCAGTAGTGGTACACGACACGAACAGTTATTACAGCTTGTAGAAATAATAAAAGCACAAAAATTTGAATGTGTGTGCTTACAAGATGTAAACCTTACTTCTCTTTCAATTTTGAAATCTAAACTGCATAAATACTCTTTAATCGAAGCACTGAGTAATGGTACGCCACAGGTAATAATTTATAGTAATAACTGCAAAATGGAAGAAGAATTTTGCTATGATCTTCCTTCCGAAGAAAATCGCGAAGTTATTGGCTGTAAGTTAACCTTTAAAGAAAAAGAATACGAAATTTTAAACGTCTGGTTAGAAAAGGAACAAAGTAAATTTAGAGAAAAACAAGTTGAAGTTTTGATGGAAGTTGCTTCTTTGAAAACAATAATAGTTGGAGATTTTAATGTCTTTGAAATTAATGAGCCATCTAACAGCTTACTTTTGAAAAATAAAATATGTGATGCATGGATAAGCAGTGGTTGTAATCCTCATTTGAGAGACACTACTTTTTATAATAATGAATGGTATCGAACTGTTAGGCTTTTGTATTTCAAAAGTTCATACAGCATAGTATGTAATGGATTGTTCAACAATGACTGTGACAACTCCATGGTATGTTATGAGGTTGTTAGAGCTCTTCAATAAGTTTGGAAAGGTCTTGTGTAACTGCATCACACGCCTTTAAAATAACTTCTTTAAATTCTTGTTCACCATTCAGAGCATAAGGTTCATACAATTGGATTTGAATTTTGAACTCCTTTTTAAGTGGATGGGTTTGATTGGAAGATACGTTAAACAAGCGTGTAAAATCGTCTTTATTTCCAGTCATATTGTCAAGATACTTCATTATATAATACTTGATTATATTACAAAGAGTGAATGATTCATTGAGTAATATAACCTGCATATAATGGTCATCAATCATTGAAATGTTTGTTCCGGAACCAATGTCAATAATATTTTTTCTGAAGTTTTCAACTTTGTTTATCATATTATTAAGCACGCTATTTAGTGCATTGATAGGGTCAATACGCCCCAATGACTCCATAACCATAGTTATTTCTTGTGGTTCTCCATAACGGTTACTTCCGCTCATAGAATAGTTTGATATTCTGAATGTCTGGTACATTGAATGTTCATAACCATTACCTCTTTTTACTCCATCGTATTTCAGATGAATTTGCTGATATGGCTTGAGCCACAGTACTTCCATATTAGGATACAAGAATATTTCCTCATTACTTAATGCTTGCCTATCTCCATTGTCAAGTACTTCAAACACTTGGAACTCGTTAAGTGTTACACTCAAGTTATCGATAGTGTTGTTTTTTAGTGGTTTTGACAAATCATCTGGACTACATAAATGTATCTCTATGCGTTTGTTGTTTACGTTTTCATAAATAATAGGCATTAACGAGAGCCTGTTTTTCAGGAGAAATTCAGTATAAAATGGTGAATCATTGACGTAAACAGTAGCATTATCTTCGTGCATTGCATAAACATCAATACCGCTCATAAGTTCCCTTCGTAATGCGTTTACCAATGCAATATTAAGCTTAGTGTTATTTAAAGCTACAAAATTATCTTCAATGGAAAAGTTCATTATTTCTTATACTTTGTGTCAGAAAGAAAAATCAGTTTTTCTAAAAAAACTGCGGCTTTCGTAGAATAAATAAAAAAATGCTACTGGTATATGGATATATGGATAGCGACTTAGAAGGCAAAAACATCTTATTTTATTCCGAACACGATGCTCTAAGTAAAGAAATCTTAGGAATCTTAGAGAAATCACCTCTTTTGAAAGAGCAGTTTTACAAATTTTCCGTAAATGACAGACGTATTAGAATACCTAATATGATACGTGAAGCTGGTGTCATACCTGTCATTGCAGTGTCTGGCTTCAATGACATCATGAAGGGTCCACAAGCACTTGAATGGATTAAAAATAACTCTCTTAGTAATATGCAGAATGGAGGGTTTGAATACGTTGACATATCAAAAGCAGGTCAGTTATCGTCTTCCTTTTCGTCTCTTGGAGATACATTCAAGAATTCAGGTGCTTCTCAAAACCATAACAGCGAATTCAACAAGGGTACTGATTATGCTGATACTACGTGCTATGCAAGTGTTGGTGACGCATCACATATTGACACATACGACGAAGGTCCAAAGAAGTCATACAAAGAACAAGAGCTTGACCGTAAACTCAATCAGTTTAAAAATAGCAGGCAAAACGACATTAAAAATGTTAACAATCAAATTACAAATAATATAAATGCATACAAAGAAGAAAACCCTGCTTTTGCTCAGCCCCAGCAACCTATTCAGTCTATGCAACAACAAATGCGATATCAGCCACCTGGAGCTGAAAACCCAGCATTAAAGCAGCAAAGAGAAGCACAGTTTCAAAATTTCTTACAACAAGAACAACCTGCTACAAAAAGCTATGAAAATGAAAGACAATTCCAAAACGTCTATGGTAATCAGCTTTCGCCTGTTGACTTCAGACAACCAGCACCAACCCATGGGCGTCAGTACAATCCAGGACCTTCATACAATCATCCACAGTCTGTATCATATGGTCAAAATATGCAAGGCGCAAGAGGCCCCATGGTGTCTCAAAATTCGAACATTAGTCAACAAAAAAGAGCATTCCCTTCGTTTAATGACACTGGTATGCAACCGTATAATGCTTCCTCAAGTAGTTCGTTTGCATCCTGGTAAACGCGTTTTTATGATTGTTTTATTTTCCTCTTGAAATTAAAATATGTTTAACATTCTTACACGTACAAATAACAGACCAAAATATTTCTTTCTGTGTCATGAAAGCATAAAATCACAGGACTTCAAAGGTGTTGTAAACCATTACGTTAGCATTGATGATCCTAAGACAATGGAATACATAGACATGTATCGTAATACATTAAAGATAACCAATGTCGAACGTAAGCAGAAAATGCAGTCTAATTCGTTCCCTTATAATGACTATTTAAACACTATGCTTTCCAAGGTACAAGAGGGATGGGTTATCATACTCGATGATGACGATAAAATGATGAAAAAGGAGTCAATAAGCATTATTTATGAAAAAATAAAAGAACTCGACGAAACGGCCGAAGACTCCTTGTTATTGTGGAAAGTCAAAATCGGAACACGTATTTGCCCGTCTGTTGCCTGTTTTGGAAAACAAATACGACGTAACGACATATCAAACATAGGGTTTGCTTTTCATGTAAAACACAAAGATAAAGCCTATTGGCCAGAAATAAGAGGAGGAGATTTCAAGTGTATTGAAGCTCTTTCCCAGCACTTAAAATGCGTATGGATTGATGATATTCTTACGTGTACAAACAGTAATGCTGGTAACTTTGGGAACCAACGCGATATTGCATTAAACAACGACGATACTCAAAGCTTTGTTTCCTTTTGTAACAGCTATACCGAAGTTATGGGTAAGATGGATGTTGAAAAATACATGGAACCAGAAGAAAAAGAACAACAATACGATACTATTACTGAAAACGTGCATGTAGAACAAGAAACTGAAAAGGTTTACGTGCTAAAAGAGTCTTCCATTAAAGCAATTGCAGAAATGCTTTCGAGTGCTATTAACAGCAAAAAGCTGTATGAAGATATAATAAATCAAAACTACCTCGCAAATAACAGCATATCCCATTCTGTTCCTAAGAAACAACACCAAGTGTCAACAAACGCAAAAGAAATACTGAAACAGCTTGAAAAAGAAGACGCAACAAGAGCTTCTTTATTAATGAAAAAATCAGAACTACTTTCTGTATCACCAATAATGGATAATGACCATAAAATTATTGTTCTTACACGTGGTTCCGTGTTGAAAGAAAAGACTTTAAATTATTTGCAGAACTGTGGTATACAAAAAAAGAATGTACTATTTATTAACTCAAACAATATTGATTTCAATTCATCTGGCCTGATAGATGCAGCTAAACTTGCATTAGAAAAAAATTATGAAAAGGTTATGGTAATACATGAAAACAGCTTGGTTGTCAAAAGTTTTGAAAAAGAAATGCAGGTTTTATGCAGTTATCCAGAATATCAAAATAGTGATATTATATTCTGTGGTCTTGAAGGAGCATTCGGACGCTCTATTTCAACAAACGTTTCAAGAACTATGGGAAGAAGTCGAATTAAAAAGAAAACAGAAAAAATAACAACAAATGTTGATTTTGATCCAGATTATTACTGCGCACTTTATGAAGACCTTCGTTCAAATAACATAGACACACATAGCAAAGCAAAGGAACATTGGGAAAAATATGGTTATGAAGAAAACCGTATTGGAAAAAGACAAATAATATCTTTTGATAAATCAATGTCAACAAAGAATTTTAATGGCGTCATTCTTTCTAAAAATGCTTGCTTAAACATTTCAGAATGTTTTGATGACTCACTCGTGTCTATTATGTTGTTAAAAGAGTTTTCTAAATCATCATACGTTGTTTCACCATATCTCTTTGAAAGCGAAACAACATTACAAACAAGGAAGCATAACATTAATTTATATAACCGTTAATGTATACCATAAGACTATTTAAATCTTTTATTTCATTCCATTCAATATTTTTATCTTTTTTATCTTTTTTATCTTTTTTATCTTTTTTATCTTTTTTATCTTTTATTTGAATATTTAAAATATTGTTTAATTCTTCAATTAATTTTTCTATTAAAATTTCTTTTTTAAAAACTTTTTCGAGAAGTTTAGAAATATTTGTATAATTTTCATTCAATGTCATTGGTTCAAAACTTGAGCTTTGATGCTCTATGCTGTATGCTTTATCTGCACGTAGTCCAGTGTACTCACATAAAAGTGTCATAACATTCATAAACACTATTTCTTCTGTTGGTTCTTTTATCATTTACCTTTTTGTAATAAAATTCATTTTTATTTTAAAAAGTTTTTAATTTTTTCAACATATTGGTCACGTAGTACATTAGGACGACTGTCATTTAACAGTTGAATAACGTCTCCATTTTGATAAATATTTACTGTTGCCATTGCTTCCAAATCTTCATTTTTCATATTACGCATATAGTCTATACAATCTTCATAACTTTTAAAATCAGACACGTTAATAAACGCTTTGGGATTAAAAAGCTCATTTATATTAGCACTTCCATGGTAAACAGGGATAGCTCCGCTGTAAAAAGCATTAAGTATTTTTTCTGTTACATACCCATCTACAACGCCATTTTCGAAAGCAACTACAAACTTATAGTCTTTGTATGTTTCTATCAACGCATTGTTATCCCAAGCTCCTTTTACTTTTGGTTTCTTCGAAGAAGACCTATTACCATCACAACTTCCAAAGCTATGGCATGTATCTGAACCTATGATGTCAACACACTTTGCAAAAAAATCTTCACGTTCAGACACTTTATGTGAGCTACAATAAGCTAGGAATTTTTTTCTCTCTTTCATATTGTTATATTTGCGGTCTTTGTATAAATAAGGACTATAAAGCACGTATGGTGTGTATATCATTTCTTCAAAGAGTGTTGTTGTGGAAATGTTTATGCTCGATGTTGCGTTGCTGTTTTTAGGTGGTTCGTAACTTTCACCAGACCAATAAATATACTTCTTTTTCTGTTTGTTCCACCTTCGTCCATTGTTTGATTGAACAATAAAATCACAACCAGGCTGCATAACCCACTGTATGTCTATTGGTCCATAAATTTTTCTCAAAAGATACTCGATAATAACCGACCCATAAATCCCAGTTTTTTCGTATCCAATTATCATTTTATAATCTTTTTTAAAAAAAATATATAAAAAATACGAATATAAAAAGGTAATGAAAGTACTTGTTTATGGTTCAAAAGGTTGGATTGGTAAACAGTTTACTGCTTTGTTAAAGCTAAAAAAAATTGAATTTTGCAGAGGATTTGCACGTGCAGACAACATTGATGAATTGAAAAAAGAAATACTTTTGTACTATCCAACACATGTTATTGCGTTCATTGGACGTACCCATGGTCCTGATTGTAATACCATAGACTATTTGGAACAGCCAGGGAAGCTTGTGGAAAACTTACGCGATAACCTTTATGCCCAAGTAACCCTTGCTAACGTATGTTCTTCGTTAAAGATACATTACACAAGTATTGGAACAGGTTGTATTTTCGAGTATGACAAAGAACATTCTGTGAACGGAAACAACAAGTTCCAAGAACACGACATACCAAATTTCTTCGGCTCTTCTTATTCCATAGTAAAAGGGTTTACAGATTCTATAATGCACCAATACGAAGATACCGTGCTAAATTTACGCATACGTCTTCCAGTTGCTACTATGGACAATCCTCGGAATTTGATTTCCAAAATCATACGATACGAAAAAGTGTGTAGCATTCCAAACTCCATTACGGTATTACCGAGCCTTTTGCCTGTTATTTTAAAGATGATGAAAGGGGATATAACAGGTACTATCAACCTTACTAACCCAGGTACCATAGACCATAATAGGATCCTTGAACTGTACAAAGAGCACGTAAACCCAGAATTTACGTGGAAGATTATGACTATAGAAGAACAAAATGGTATGCTTGCAGCACGTCGCAGCAACAATGCGTTGGATACGTCAACTATCGAGGCTCTTTATCCAGGTATCTTAAATGCAGAAGAAGCGGTTGAAATGGTCTTAAAGAATTGGAATAAAAAAATAGTACAATTAAGAAGAGATGAGTAAAACCAAATATGGTGTCATTGATATGGAAAAACAAACGCTTGACTCTATCAACAACAATATTATGGACAACATTGACTCTTTAAAACAACAAAACGAAAACCACCAGAACACAATAAATACTCTTGAAATGCAGCTAAAAAATTACGAAGAACAAGATAAGCACACTATGAAAGAGGAAGATTTTTTAACTATTTTTGAAATAAAACAAAAGATAAAAGAAAAAAAAGAATTAATAGAACATAACAATAGCTTAGAATACACTTATTTTTTTGATACAGGCTCGAAGCTGTTTAAGTACTATGCAAAGTCAGACAAGGAAGTAGAGGAAGATATCAATGGTGCTATGACCAAGATTGTCAAGCGTTATAAAAAGAGCCAAAAGCGTGATATTTTAGAGGAATACACATGTGCTGTCAATAACGTTGTCGATATGAGGTCTCTTAAAATCGAAGAAGACCGATGTGCACAGTGTAATATCGAGCTTCAGCTTTTGTCAAACGAATCCAAGATGGTATGTCCTTTGTGTGGATTACAATCAAACATATTGATAGATACAGACAAAGGAACATATACTGAAACGCCTCCTGAAAACTCATACTTTGCATACAAGCGACTGAACCACTTAAATGAGTGTTTGGTACAGTTCCAAGCTAAAGAAAACACCGTTATACCACAAGAGGTATGTGATACCATAAAGTACGAACTCATAAAAGAGCGTCGGAATGATCTCTCTAAACTCAATGCAACGCTTATAAGAGGGTACTTAAAGAAGCATTCTGATAAAGGATACAACAAGTACTATGAGCATATTCCTCATATTTTAAACCGTTTAAATGGTGTTAAACCCAAGACACTTACCAGTAAAATGGAAGACGATATAAGACGTATTTTTATGATGGTACAAGACCCATTTGACCACCATAGCAAGACCACACGAAACAACTTTCTTTCTTACAATTACTTCTTAAACAAGGCGTGTCGTATTTTGAACTATGACGAAGAGCTATGTAACTGCTTCCCTCTTTTGAAAAGTGAAGAAAAACTACGTCATCAAGACGAGCTATGGGAAAAGATTTGTAAGGACCTCAATCTACCATTCCATAGCTCATTTGATAGCCCTTCCAAACAGAAAAGCAATGACATATACTGGAAGAAAATACTTGTTTGAAAAATATTTTGTAGCGTAAGATTATATGAACAATTTGGGATTATCAGATAGTGGCCTTACAAATGCGTACATGGAAAACAGAGAAAATGAGCTTCTGTTTTCCAAGCATTACAACGATTACTCTACCATGGACAAGGGTGGAAGTGATGACGTAACTCATGACATCTTAAAGGGTATTATCGAGCTAAACAATGTTTCACGATTCTTTTTTAGCCGAAAGAACATTGACCATATTCAAAAGCTTATTATCCGCGAGGTAGCTCGTAAATCAAACGGTAAATACAACGTTGGTCCACAAAACGAATACCAGTTATTGATTATCATGCGCTCAATGTACTTACAGTATTCGAAAAATAGAATGGATGCATTGGAAGAGCAGATAATAACTCTTAATAGGCAGACAATTTATGAAGTCGTGCCTCGTGTGTTAAGCGGTGTGGAAAATTACCTAAGCTATATGCGAGATCAAGGTTCAAACCCAGTACCAAAGCTCGACCGCCCAGAAAACGTAAACATTACTGGTACAAAAACAACAAATTCATACGATTCGTTATTTATTTAAAACTATTTATTCTTTGATGTTGTCTATAAACACACCATCATACCCTGATTTTATAAAGTAATCAGCTATGGAGCCTTCCCCACGTGCAAATAATGTATCTTTCCATTCTTCTGTCCAATACTTCACGGTTTCGTTTTCCATAAAGGCTTCATTGTAAAACTTACTTTGCGTGTGTAAATGCGACATATCCAAGTACGCATACACAAGTCTTCGGTTTAGTTTGTTACCCTTTTTGTATTTCATAAACTCTATGTCACTGGCTGTAAAATAATGACCTTTGTTGTAATATGGCTCGATAATAAGCATATCATATTGAAGATTTTTTGCTGTAAGTAAAAAACGTGCTTTTGTATTGAAATTTGAATAATTTTTAATAATCATAAAGTTATTTACTTTTTTAAGAGTATCAATCGATGCAGTATTTAAGCGGTAAGGAAGCTCAGAAGGTAGTACATTATAGTCTTCGTGTGTAATACAGTTTGAAACAATATCATATTTATATGACTGTTGGTTAAGCTTTACAGTATCAAAGTCTTCAGAAATAACAGCGTTAACTAACAGTATATTTTCACTAGTTTTAAAATTATGTACCTTTTCTAGCATATTGCTATGATCAGAATATAACGTTATACAAATTGCATCACAAACATTTACAAGAGTATTATAAGAGCTAATCGAGTTAATGTTTAAAACGCAATTAAAATTGCTTGAATTATTTGAAACATATTCTTTAAAACTTTTTAACAAACTTATCATAGAAGCTAAATGATTTATGGTAATGATAGGCTCTGGTTTGTGTTCCAATTTCTTTTCTTGTACAGCAGGTTGTTCGTATTGTTTTTGAAATCTTTTTCTTGTTCTTTGACGACATCTTGGAGGCTCGTATGGTGTTGATGTAAGTGCAATTTGAGCCTTGTTATTAATAGTGTCTTCCATTACAAAAGTAGGTGTTCTTGGAACAGGCTTATATTTATCGAGCTGTTCTGGTCCGAAAGTACGAACAAACTCTTCTCGTGTCATTCCATTGTAATTCATATATTTTAAGGAATTATTTAAAATAGCGTGTAATGTACGAAGCATTTTTATTTAAAATAACAAGTAATACAAGAAGCAACGTATTTATCACTTCCTCCAATGAGTACTTCATCATCTACTAGTACAGTGCGTTTTGTGAACGGTGCTTCTGCGCCACAATAGGAGCATACAGCACACAACTTGTCAAGCTTTGTACACTTGGGTACGAGCTCAAGAAGGTGACCGAAAGGTTCACGCTTGTAGTTTCCATCAAGACCACATACCATTACATCGATGCCAAGCTCGGTTGTCCAGTACTCGACAAAATGCAGTAAATCTGGGAAGAACTGACCTTCATCGATACCAATAACATTGGTTCCTTCTGGAATTTCAACATTTTTCAAAAAAAGTGTACCCACACAGTCCATTTTAAAAAGGTCGTGCGTCGAGGCTTGATCATCTGAATAGCGGTTGTCATGAGCATACTTGATAAGTAGTGTTTCTTTCTTCGCGATTTTCTCTCTTCGAAGACGTCTGAAGAGCTCAGAAGTCTTTCCGCTGAACATTGGGCCAAGAATCAAACTGATAGAACCACGACGCATTTTCTTTTTCTATGTTATGTTTCATTTTTTAAAATATAATTTCAAACTATAATGGCATCGTTGCTAAATGATATACTAGAATTCTCAAAACTCCATGCAGACTACATAGTAGACTCGAGCCGTAAAAGTATATTAGAACGCTATTCATGGAGCGAAATTTTATTGAACGTTGGATTACCATTGTTGTTACTGTTTATTTTTATTTTTGTACTGAAAAAACGTTACATCGACAAACAAATCAAAATCCAACTCGCAGAACGTTTTAAGAAAGATTTAAAACGTAATTCAAAAAAATATACTTAATCATCTGAAATATCAGACAGTTCGTCTTCTTCAATGTCTCCAAGTACACGTTTGTTTGCCTCTTCAACACTTAACCCTGCACGTGTTTGTTGCCAGTCATATAAGTTTACTTTATTTACTTCCATGTAGTAATCATCGAGGTTTTTATAGACGGTAGATACAAAGGTTTGTTTTTCTTTAGACTTTAACAAGCTCTTTCCTTTTTGCTCTTCGCCGAACTCTTCTACACGCTGTTTAAGCATTGTATATTCGTCCAAAGAAATATTTCCGTATTTTTTGTTTAATTTTCTCATTTTTTCAACATATTTTTTATTTTCACTTTTTATTTTAACATTTTCCTTAATTTCTTTCGTAACTTCCACCTTGTTTTTTACCTCGTCCTTTAATGCTTCCATATCTGCACCAGTGCTTCCAAGACGGTTATTACGCATTCCTTTCATTTTTAAACGATATCGTTCCTTAGCGTCCAGTTCCTTTATTTGTTTGTTAATTAAGCTTTTGTCTACCGTTGTATTGAAACTATTTAATCGTTTTTGGTACTCGCCGCTACCAGCAAGCTTCCGAAGCTGGGAGTTTGAAAATCCACTAAGGCTTGGTTCCTTGCTCATTATTATTATTTTAAAATATTTTTTTAGCCCATAAAATTATGAAAAAAATACAATAAATATGCCAATTGTAAGTAATATTCTTCTTGGCTCTTTAATAGGAGCGGGAGCCTTTTTAGCGTATAAAAAGCACCAAACAGTAGCTTGGTACATTACTTCAGGATACAGCAATTTAACATTTTATGCAAAAAAGAAGCAGGAAAATAACCTTACACCTATTAATGTACGTAACGCACATACGTTAGTACCTCTCTCTTTGCCATTACAAAACAGATACGATGACCATATTGAGGTGTGTTACTCTTGGGACAACAAAAAATACAGCATTATTTACCAGCCATTTTTAAAAGTAATTTTCCCTCCATATGAAAAAGAAAAGCTTCTTTGTTCGTTTGTTGGAGACTACGAGTTCTACGTTAGAAACGAAAAAGGAGTAACAAAAATAGACGATAACCAACGCTTAAAAACTATTTATGAAATTATGGGTCCTCTTTGTGACTTCTATGCGGATGTACGTGGTGTCATAAGCCCTCGCAAAGCTTTGTTGCACTACAAAGTAATAAATGCAAATGAAGAATTTTTAATGTATGAATTAATAATGGACGAAGAAAAAAGCTTTTAAACAGCGTTGTTCGGTATGTCCATAGACCTGAAAGGGTTTTTGTTTTTGCTTGTAATGAGAATTACTTCTACTACATACGTTACTTCTGAAATTTTATTTCGAGAAAATATGCCGTGTATTTGGTATATTTTCTCATGCAGCCGTAAAAAGACAAAGTCAGAGTACTTGGTACCTGAAAAATACACTTTGTCGATATATTTGTTTATGTCCATAAATGGGTTACTAAAGATGTCAGTGTACCTGCTATTTACGTAATAACATGATATCAAATCCAAGCTTTCTTGTGTTGTCTCTATGCACGTGATGTCCTTTCTTGGTAAGATGTATTCATTTAATCCACAGAAGCATTTGTTGCAGCATATTCCAGTGTAGTGAGCTACAATGTAAGTAATTATAGTAATACCAATGGTCAAAATGACTATCAAACATACAAAAAGTATCCAAAAATCACTCGGGAACATCTGATAAATCCATAAAAAGTAAATAAAGAGAAGCATAAACAAGCTGCAAAAACACGCCACACTAAAAGAAAAAGAGCACGAAGCACTATCGAAAAACAAACACCTTGCAGTTCGGTACTTATAAAGATTGTACCTGTAAACAGCATTTAAATATGTCTTTATGGGCATCAAGTGACTATTATTGATTATTTCCATATACAAATTATGCTCTGATAGCTTGGTAAAACGTTCGAAAAATTCTTCTAACACGTTGTAACCGCTTGTTTTGCAGATACTGTTAATCATATTTTGCGTTATGTCTGCAGTAGAAACCTCCGACGAACCATTGTGACCGAAGACATAATTTAACAGTTGTTGGTCAGTGTTTTCGTCGAGTTTATTGGCAATATACAGCTTGATAAGCAATACCATTTTAGCTGAAACTTCGATTACTTCTATGCCATTTAGACCGGCTGTTTGAATGACTGTTTTGTATTCTTTTCGTACGTTATTTAAGTCATCTATTTCGTCTATTTTATTTAACAAAGGAAATATGTTAAGCACGTTAAGACGTCTTCGGTATGCTATGAGCTGAGGTATCATTTGCAATGTATTGCATACGCTTTGTGCATCACAAACATAAAGAACTGCCATAGCACCCTCGATAATATGAGCATATTCTATCAAATTATTATTGTCAATGTTACCAGGAATATCAATTAAATTTAATTTTCCAAGAGGATATGTCTTGGTCTCTGTAGTGGTTATACCATCTCCCATTTGAAAATATTTATGTCCCACAATAGCGTTTAAAAGTGTTGATTTCCCTACGGATACACGACCAAGTACTACGACATTATTATTCATCAATATATCTTATGAATATTTTTTTTACACGAAGATTTGCGTTATAATACATTAAATAAGTTCTAACAAAAATAAATGACACACGACGATGCTTCCAGTATTTCAGCGTTCGATGCATCGTCGGAAATCGAACTAGAAGGACGAAAAACTACTACTATTGTGAAACGTGACAATAATAATCAGGAAAAAAAGTTTTTTGATAAAAATATCGATATGGGTATTGACATCATTGCAAATACAAAAAAGCTTGCACAAATAGCTAATGCTACAGACGAACATATTCCGGGAACATCACAAGACCGTATGGATGAAAGCGGTAAGATTTCTCCACGAAGTGAGTTTGAATACGTTAAAAAAGAGCATAGCATGGAAGATGGCTACAAAAGCCTTAATGATAGCGATAGCGATACCACGAGCGATGACGAGACGTCTTATGGTAATGATGTACGTATGTCTCAAGACGAAATAATACGGGAAAAACAAGCACTGTTATTGAAGCTCGCAAGGTTAGAAAGAAGAGGCTATTGCCCAGCCAAAAAATACACTATGAATGACAATTACAAAGAATTAAAGTCTGTAACAGATAGCTTGGAATATGAGAAAAACAGAGACGATGCAGTAAAGATGCAGCGTAAAGGGTTGATGACAGTAGTATCTATTTTGGAGTACGTTAACACGTCGTATAATCCATTTGATTTACACCTTGATGGTTGGACAGAATCTGTTTTCGAAAATTTAGACGACTATGATGACGTATTTGAAGAGCTGTACGAAAAATACCAGACGAATATATCTGTTTCTCCAGAAGTGAAGCTCATAGGTATGGTTGGAGGCAGTGCTTTGATGTTCCATTTCACAAAGGCACTGTTTAGTAAGAGCAGTGACGTACCTAATTTTAACGATGTAATGAACACGAACCCGGAACTGAAAAGGCAATACGTTGAAGCTGCATCAAAGCAGTACGGAAATAACCGACGCTCTGGAAGCGGAAGCGGAAGCGGAGGCAGTGGAGGAGGCGGAGGCGGAGGAGGCTTGTTTGGAAATATCTTCAATATGTTTGGAGGAGGAAGCGGAGGAGGAGGCGGAGGAGGCCTTGGAGACCTCTTTTCTGGACTAATGGGAGGGGGAGGGGGAGGAAGCGGAGGTGGAGGCGGAGGCGGAAGCGGAGGCGGAATGATGGGAATGGGAGGAGGAGGAGGAAGCGGTGGAGGTCCATCGTCTGGATTTGAAGCACCAGATGACGTAGCTGAATTGTTGAATGGATTTACAGATGAAAATACGAGTACACTTGATATTTCAAACGACGATAACTACTCTGAAATTTCATCTGCGGACATGGAACAATTGAAAAACATTAAACCAATACGTCATTAAATTTTTCTTATTATACATAAAGATATGCATAACGTTTACGATTGTTTTCACAGCGACGAAGGAAGCATTGTATTGGTGTCTCCTATGGAACAAGAACAGCTGAATATTTCTTACAAAAAACAAGTGTTCGAAGTTTTTACTTGTTCCCATAAGCATACGTACATTTACGTGCTAAAAAATCAAGAATACGAACAATCCATACAGTTATGTATTGATGACAATTATATTGTTATGAATGTGAAAAAGTACCCAGCATTCCCAAACAAAGTAATAATGTCAACAATGGTTTACAATGAAGACAACTACATAAGACAGTGGATAATCTTTCACAAACGTCTTGGTATAGAGCATTTCATAATTTATGATAACAGCAAAATAGACGATAAACACTCTTATAAATCTATGGAAAAGTCAAGCAATCTACAAAGGGTTCTTGAAGACTTTATAGCTGACGGTACTGTATTGCTCATAAACTGGCCTTATCCTAAGCGTATGAAGAAGTCTGGTATAAGCGGCCAAACAACACAACAATGCCACTCTTTATGGGCATTTAAACAATGCTTGTATATCGGATTTTTTGACATTGATGAATACGTAAATATGCAGCAACATAAAAGTATTCTTGATTTTTTAAGAAGCGAACCTTCTGAAGACATAGGGAGCATTGCTCTTTGTGATAGAGATTTTTATAATCCAGATAATAAGCTTACAAACAGCTTTAATTTTTTAAAAATATATAATTGTAACGAAGTAATATTAGATGGAAGACACAAGCACTTTGTTATCCCAAAGAACGTTCAGGCTCTAAGTGTACACGAGATTACAATAGGAAAGCCTATGCATATCGTAAATGAAAATAAGGCTT
>PVBE011511621.1_pt1 | contig 15528 bp, 11 predicted proteins | sample 1631181 | NCBI WGS metagenome assembly PVBE01 (sample SAMN08397723, study PRJNA350692) | Marine metagenome, whole genome shotgun sequencing project. | isolation source: water | place: Pacific Ocean | collected 2012-04 | reverse complement strand
CCGGCGGGATCGCCCAGATCAACGTCGGCGGCGCCACGGACACCGAGGTGAAAGAGCGCAAGGCCCTCATCGAGGACGCCCTGCACGCGACCCGCGCTGCTGTGGCCGAGGGGATCCTCCCCGGCGGCGGCACCGCGCTCCTGCGCGCGCGCGCGGTCCTCAACGACATGGAGCGCCCGGACGACGACTACTCCATGGGGCTCGACCTCCTCTTCGAGGCGGTGGGGCGTCCGGTCGCTCAGATCGCTCTGAACGCTGGGCATGACGGCGGAGTCATCACGCACCGCGTCCTTCGCAACGACGCTGAGGCCTGGGGCTTCAACGCGCACACCACCGAGTACGGCGACATGTTCGAGATGGGCATCGTCGACCCCGTCAAGGTCACGAAGGCCGCGCTGAACAACGCAGCGAGCGTCGCTGGGCTCCTGCTCACGACGGACGCCCTCATCGTCACCAAGCCCGCACCCCCCGCCCCTGCCGGCGGCGGCGACGGCATGGAAGGTATGGACGACATGGGCATGGGCGGCATGGGCGGAATGGGCGGCATGGGCGGAATGGGAGGCATGGGCGGCATGGGCTTCTAGGCCGACCCCCAAAGACACCTCCTCCTACCCAAACTCAAACAGATCAACTCAACGAACAAGGAATCCCAGACATGGCCAAGCAAATCCTCTTCGACGACGGCGCACGCCAAAAGATGCGCGCCGGAATCCAGAAGCTCTCACGCACCGTGCGCGTCACCCTCGGCCCCGCAGGCCGCAACGTCATCCTCCAGAAGTCCTTCGGCGGCCCCCACGTCACCAAGGACGGCGTCTCGGTCTCCAAGGAGATCGAGCTCGAGGACCCCTTCGAGAACATGGGCGCCAAGCTCGTGAATGAGGTCGCCAACAAGACGAACGATGTCGCTGGCGACGGGACGACCACCGCGACCGTCCTCGCAGACGCGATCTACTCAGAGGGCCTGCGCTACCTCGCGACGGGCGTCAGCACGATCGCGCTTAGGAACGGCATCGACAAGGCCGTCCAAGCGGCCGTCGCTAGCATCGAGGAGCAGTCGCGCCCCGTCACCTCCCGTGAGGACAAGGCGAACATCGCGATGATCTCCGCAAACAACGACTCTGACACAGGCGAGCTCCTCGCCGAGGCCTTCGAGAGGGTGGGTGACCAAGGCGTCATCACCATCGAAGAGGGCTCCGGAATGGAGACCGAGCTGCGCGTCGTCGAGGGCATGGAGTTCGACAAGGGCTTCCTCTCTCCGTACTTCGCGACCGACCTGAACAAGCTCACCGCCGAGCTCACCGACCCCCTGATCTTCATCTACAACAAGAAGATCTCGAACGTGCGTGAGTTCTTGCCGGTGCTCGAAGCCGCCGCTCAGAAGGGCGCGCCGCTCCTCGTCATCGCCGAGGACATCGAGGGCGAGGCGCTCGCGGCGCTCGTCGTGAACAAGCTGCGCGGCGTCCTCAACGTCTGTGCTGTGAAGGCTCCCGGTTTCGGTGAGCGTCGCAAGGCCTACCTCGGCGACATCGCCGCCTTGACCGGCGGAACAGCGATCACCGACGAGCTCGGGATCCCCCTCGACAAGGTCACGCCTGAGCACTTCGGCACGGCCAAGAAGGTCCGCATCACAAAGGACTCTTGCACCATCGTCGAGGGCGCTGGCGAAGCCGGAGCCATCGAGGATCGCTGCGTCCAGATCAAGTCCCAGATCGAGCGCACCTCGAGCGACTACGACCGCGAGAAGCTCGAAGAGCGCCTCGCGAAGCTCTCTGGTGGCGTCGCGGTCGTGCGCGTAGGAGGCAAGACGGAGGCCGAGATGAAGACCTACAAGGACCTCCTCGAGGACTCTCTCAACTCCACCCGCGCCGCGATCGCAGAGGGCACCGTCCCTGGCGGCGGCGTCGCGCTCCTCACGGCCTCGAACGCGGTCAACGCCCTCGAGCTCTCCGACGAGGAGAACTTCGGCGCCAAGATCATCGCCCGCGCTCTTGAGGCGCCGATGCGCTTGATCGCGGAGAACGCCGGCCACGACGGCGCGGTCATCTGCGAGACCGTGCGGGAGACCGGCGGCACCTGTGGCTTCAACGCCCTCTCCGGCGAGTACGTGGACATGTTCGAGACGGGCATCATCGACCCCGCCAAGGTCGTCCGCTCCGCGCTGCAGAACGCGGCCTCGATCTCAGGTCTCCTGCTCACCACCGACACGATGGTCACTGAGCTGAAAGGCGAAGACGCCGACCCCGTCAGCGGAAGCGTCAGCTGAGCCAGAGAGACCCTCTTCGCCCCGCGCTGATCTCTCCGCGCGGGGCGTTCCCTTACCCACACACATGAGCCAGCGCGACTACTACGAAATCCTCGGCGTCGCTCGCAACGCGAGCCCCGAAGAGATCAAGAAGAAGTACCGCAAGCTGGCGATGGAGCTGCACCCCGACCGCAACAAGGACAACCCTGAGGCGGAGGCGAAGTTCAAGGAGGCGGCAGAGGCTTACGACGTCGTCGGAGACGCCGAGAAGCGACAGCGCTATGACCAGTTCGGCCACCAGGCCTTCGCTGGCGGCGGCGGCGGCTTCCAGGGCCAGCGCTTCACCAACATCGAGGACATCTTCGAGGCCTTCGGGGACATCTTCGGAGGCGGCCTCGGCGACATCTTCGGTGGCGGGAGACGCGGCGGCAGAGGCCGCGGGCCACGCGCCGGCCGCGACCTGCGCATCGCCTTGGAGCTCACGCTCGACGAGATCCACTCAGGGACCGAGAAGCGCATCTCGCTGAAGCGCTACGAGTCCTGCGATGACTGCAAGGGCTCTGGAGGAGAGGGCGGCGCGCAGCCCGTCACCTGCCAAGCCTGCGGTGGCGCAGGCCAAGTCAGGCGCAGCCAGGGCTTCTTCACGATGGCGAGCCCCTGCCCGAGCTGCCGAGGACAGGGCAAGACGATCGACAAGCCCTGCAAGCCCTGTCGAGGCGCTGGGAAGATCCAGTCCGCGCAAGAGATCGACATCCGCGTACCGAAGGGCGTGGAAGAGGGCGTCCAGCTCCGCATCGCAGGAGAGGGCGACGTCGGTGACCCCGGCGCCCCCCGCGGTGACCTCTACTGTGTGATCCACGAGGAGGAGCACCCGATCTTCCAGCGCCACGGACCGGACCTGATCGCTGAGTTCCCCTTCTCCTATACGCAGCTCACCCTCGGAGACAAGGTCGAGGTCCCGACGCTCACAGGGAGGGTCGAGATGTCGATCCCTGCCGGGACTCAGAGCGGGAAGGTCTTCCGCCTGCGCGGTCAAGGCCTCCCCGCGATGGAGACTGGCCGCACAGGCGATCAGCTCGTGCGCGTCTTCATCGAGGTCCCATCCAAGGTCACCGCCCGCCAGCGAGAGCTGCTCGAGGAGTTCGCCAAGATCGAGGACGAGAGCTCCGGCAACAAGTCGTTCTTCGAGAAGATCACAGGCATCTTCAGCTGAGGCCAAAACCATGACACCCAAGAAGCGCAAGAAAGACGTCGAGGCAGCTGAGGCTGGGCTCGAAGAGCAGGACGCCCCCGCCTTGGAGGAGGTCGACGAAGACCCCCTCACCCGCGCCGAGCGCGAGCGCGACGAGGCCGTCGCGAACTGGCAGCGCGCCCGCGCTGACTACAAGAACCTCAACCGCCGCAGCCTCGAGACGATCGACGCGGCCGTCGGCCGCGCGCGCGTCGACGTCTTGAGCGAGCTGCTCCTCGTGCTCGACTACCTCGACATGGCGCTCTTGGCAGAGTGCACCACTGACGAGGCGAAGAACCTGCACTACGGCGTCAGCCTCACCAGGGATCAGATGCTCGGCGTCCTGGAGCGCTTCGAGGTGAAGCCCATCGAGGAGATGGAGACCTTCGACCCCGCGGTCCATCAGGCCCTCTCAAAGGTCGAGGACGCGGAGAAGGCGGAGGGAGACATCGTCGAGGTCGTCCGCAAGGGGTACTGGATCGGTGAGCAGGTCCTGCGCCACGCCCAGGTTCACGTCGTGGGCGTCGACGAGCCCGTCGCTGAACCGGAAGAGAGCGAAGAAGAGGCGATCGAAGACGCGCCGGCTGAGGAGGCCTGAGCGGGTGCCGACCTATGAGTATCGCTGCAAGGCCTGTAAGGCTGAGATGGAGATCTTCCACTCCATGACGGAAGACGCTCGCACAGAGTGTCCTGAGTGCAGAGAGCAAGAGCTCATTCGCCTGATCAGTGCCGGAGGCGCGGTCCTCTTCAAGGGCTCTGGCTTCTACGAGACGGACTACCGCTCCGACTCCTACAAGGCAGGCGAGAAGGCGGCCAAGAAGGACTCCTCTAAGAAGAGCTCAAGCGAGCCCTCGTCCTCGGACTCCAGCTCGAAGTCGAGCGACTCATCCTCCTCGGACTGAGCTCAGGCCGAGACGCCGAAGAGCTCCTTGATGAGCTCGCTGATCGCGTCGGTGTCTGAGGCGCCGATCACTCGATCCGCGGCGGCCAACGCCTCTGGCATGCCGTCCCCCATCGCGACCGAGAGACCTGCGGCTTCGAACATGGGCAGGTCATTCGTCGCGTCACCCACGCAGACGACGCGCTCGGCGGGGATCCCCTCCTCCGCCGACAACCAGCGCAAGGCCTCAGCCTTCCCGTTGCAAGGCGGGTGAACGTCCACGACCTGGAGCGGGCTCTCCCTGTAGGCGTGCAGGAGCGAGAGCGGGAAGTGCGTCAGATAAGCCGGCGCACCGAGGACGTCGCAGACCTCCTCGTGGAAGGGCTCGCTCGACTCGTGGACGCGCGAGAAGACCGTGATCCTCATGACGTACTCGCGCGGGAGCTCCGCGCGCTTGACCACCTCGAGGCCGTGCAGACCCTTGAGGGTCGCCTCCTCGAGCTCGTCTTTGGGCTCGGGGGCGTACTTCGTCCCTGCGAGCATGACGCAGAGGAGGTGCCCGTTGGCGTCTGCGTAGTCCATGACAGGGTCCACCACGCGCTCAGCGAGGATCTGCTCTTCGAGGAGCCTGCGCTCCTTTGGGCACCAGACCCCGGCGCCGTTGAAGACGACCGCGGGCTCATACAGCTCGAGCTCTTCGATGATGGCCTCGGTCGCGGTCACTGACCTGCCGGTCGTGATCATGACCCTCACGCCGGCGTCACGCAGCGCACTGATCGCCGCCCGCGTGCTCTCCCTCACCGCGCCGTTCGGATCGACCACGGTCCCGTCGAGGTCGAGACACATTGCGTCGTAGAGCGCAGCTCCTGCGCGCGCGCCCTCGTCGGCTCCTCTTGAGATGACCTCGCCTCTCTCCATCCTTAGAACTGAAGCAATACCTCGGTGACTTCGCCAGCCTTCACTTTGACGATCTGCTCTTGCTCGGAGGAATCTGGCCCCTGCCCTTGACTGATATCCCTGAGGTTGAAGGTCGTGGCGGTCACCCTCCACTCCCCCGGCGAGAGGCCGTCGATGCGCGCCTTCCCATCCTCTGCGCCCACGTGACGAGACTCACCTTCGGGCTCCCCGTCAATGAGCTTTCGGAGCGCGACAGCGCCGAACTCAGACTCTCGACCATCCGGCATGAGCAGCGTCAACTCCATGCTCCCCCCCTCGATGAGCTCGACCCGGAGGCCGCTCTTGACCTCTCCAGGGCGCAAGGGATCGATCGCGAGCTCTTCCGTTTGGTAGCTCCCGCCCGCGACCTTGAGGACGAGCTCACACCCGGTGGCGAGGCCTTGCACACGGAAGTGACCTGCGCCGTCCGTCCGAGTGGGCCCAGACCCTCCGCTCGTACGGACGTGGAACTCCGAGCTGCTGGACATGCTCGTGATCATCGCCACTCCGCCTTGAGCGGAGTCTCCCGCCCGTCGCACGACGACCTCTGCTCCCTCCACAGGGTCCCCGTCTTGGTTCACAACGACACCCTCGATGGCTGTGGAGGGCAGGTCGATGTTCAGCTCCACCTCTCCAGGGGTGAGGGTGACTCGAAAGTATTCGTCCATCGCCCTCAGCGGGTGACTCACGACGAGCTCGTACACTCCGACCTCTGCGTCCTCCATGCGATAGCTGCCGTCTGCCTTGCTTTGGACATCGTTCCCGCCCATGAAGAAGACCATCTGCCTGCGCTGCAGGCGCTCCTCGAGCGACCCCTCATCGCCCCCTGACCACGGGTCTAGCCTCAAGCTCGCGCGGGGGAGCGGGCGTCCCCCCTCGGTCACGCGGCCGTAGACCACACCGCGAGCAGCTTGGCGCAGCAAGAGCTCGCTCTCGGATCCCTCTGAGACCTCCACCATCTCCCACTCCTTCTCAACCGCGCCCCGAGAGCCCCCTATCCCCTCCGCCATGATGAAGTTACCGGAGCGCTCTTCATCCGCGATGCGGAAGGCGTGAGAGCCTGCCTCCAGGTTCTTGAAGGTCACGCTGCCGCTCGAGCTCGTGTCCTGAGAGCCGTAGCTCGCAGCGAGGTCCTCATGCTCTCGCATGAACCGGTGAGAGACTCGGACGCCACGCTCTGCGGGGGTCCCATCTGCCGTGAGGACTCGAACCCGCACGGTCCCTCCAGCGAAGAGCCTCACCTCGACATCGCCGCCCGAGTAGACGCGCGGCTGTAGGGCGCGCTCCGAGAACTTCCGATGCGTGACCTTCAAGGAGGCGCTCTCCCCTGGGATCGTCGTCAGAGACACCACGCCATCGGCGTTCGTCCGCTTGCTGCGGCCCTCAATGCGGGCGTCTCTTGGATTCTCATGAGCGATTGTCTCCCCGAACTCCTCGAACTCCCCGAAAGTGATCGCTCCCATCTCCTGAGGCGCGGGGACTGAGAGGGTGACCCGAGCACCCTCCACCGGGAGCGAGGTCGCGTCTGCTATGACCTTGATGCGCAACATCGGAGCAGGCTTGAGCGCGATGTCTCCGAGCTCGAGGAGCCCCTCAGGGGGCAGCTGAATCCCCTCCAACTCACGACTCTCAAAGCCCTCCGCAAAGATCTGCAAGCGGAGGTCTTCACCACCTTGAGTCTTCACGTCCTCAACGAGCGCCCGTCCCCCCTCGTGCTGCGTCAGGACCTTCCCCTCCGCGTCCTGAAGAGGCTCCATCCACCAGCCCCCTGTCTTCGCCGTGAACGCCTCGACAGGCGCACCTGTCGCGCTGTTTATGACTCGGAAGCTAATCCCCTTGGCGCCCTTCATCACGAGCACGACGCCCACCTGGCCTGCCCGCACCGTGACCGGCTCACCTAGCGGCTCGCCGAACATGCTCCCCTCTTCTGAGCGCCTCAGGAGCGCGAGGCTGTAGTCCGTGTCTGCGCTCAATCCGTGGAGCTCGAAACGCCCCGCCGAGTCGACGGAGCCTTCCTTCATCATGTTGGGGTCCAGCCCGAAGTTCGAGCTCTCGTGCTTCGACGCGAGGACGAAGCAGTCTGGCTCTCCCGAATAGCCCTCGACATATCCTGTCACAGATCCCCCCAAGGTGAGCCTGATGACGACTTGCTCAGGGTGAAGGCCCGGGCGCTCGCTGAGCCCGGAGAGCCGGGTGGTGGGATGCATCGTGTGCTTTGCTTCAACGACCCACGGCCCCACTGCGACCGTGTCGAGCGAGAAGCTCCCGTCGGAGGCAGTCTTCGTGTCTGAAGGAGAGGAGTCACCGAGGAAGAGGCTCCACTCGGCGTGGTCTTGATCTTGAAAGGAGACCTCCACATCGGAGACCGGGATCCCGTGAGCGTCGAGCACCACGCCCCGCAGAGTCACTCCCTCTTCGAGCTCAAACGTGCCGAGGTCCACTCCAGTGGGCCTCTCGACCCTGGCGTTCAACGGCGCGTAGCCTGCGGCCTTCACACCAACAACGAGCTTATTTGCGGGCAACCACGCAGACTCAAAGTACCCCTCAGAGTTCGTGATGGACTCCTCCGTGGCACCCCGATCAAAGACGAAGGCCCCGCCCCAATCACGCCCGACGCTCACCCGAGCGCCGACGACCGGCCCTCCGGTTGGATTCACCACTCGCCCACGCAGACGCCTCCGCTCAGATGGCGTCGTGTTGATGTCTACCAGCTGCCCTGCTCCGGGATCAGAGGGCCCGCCTCCATCGAGACGTGGAGCCACATCTCGAGCTCCGCCGCCTGAGTCAAGCCCTGGCAGCTCGCCTTCCGGAGGCTCCGCTGCCTCTAGAGGGTCACCCCCAGACATGAGCGCAGGGGCTGTCGTCCCATCACTCGCCCCCATCTGTGACAGGAGCAAGGGGAGACCTATGACCAAGGCGATGGTCAAGGCCAGAAGCGGCAGGGCGGGCTTCTTCATACTGGATGGCTTGGGGCGGTCGTGAGGTCTAGCTCTGTGCGTCAAGACGCGCCACTGGTACGACGCACTTCACTACAAGAGAGTACTTCATCCAAGAAACATGCTCATGGTGTCCTTTTCCGCACGTATCCCCGGAGTCACTTGCTGACCACCGCCTCCTCTGGTCATATGGCCTTCAGGAACCCCCACCAAGACACTCCATGAGCACCTTCCTCACCTTGTCTCGCCGCTTCTTGCCCGGCCTCACGATCCTAGCTCTCTTCGCCGCAGAGGCTCCCATCGCCAGCGCCCAGGCCCCGAAGGTCGGGAGGGAGTATTACGAAGACAACGTCGACCTAGGCTTCAAGGTGAAGATGCCCAAGGACTGGGAGTTCATCCCCCCCCAGCCGGATGAGACGCGCCGCATCGGGAAGCTCACACCTAAACTCAACAAGTACCTAGACCTCGACAGCGGACAAGACCAACTCTGGATCGACGCCTTCCTCGTGAAGTTCGACCGCAGGGACTCAGACAGTGAACGTGCCTACGACTATGACGAGGCCCTAGACAAGTACGCAGACCGTCTCTTCAGCGGAGTCTCCGACCTCGAGCGCGTCGAGACTAAAGAGCTCAAGATCGACAAGGTCCCGAGCAAGGAGATCCTCTACCTCGCGAAGACTCGTGGAGGGACGGACGTCCACATCTATGCGATGCAGTACTTCTTCTCAGAAGACCTCGTCGTCGCCTACCTCTTCGACGCCCCCTCGGACAAGAAGAAGTGGCGCAAGTGGGAGTCGGCCATCACCAAGATCTGCAAGAGCATGCGCCGTGTCGATCTGAAGGAGGTGAAGGGTGGCGAGGTGAAGGAGGGTGACAGCGTGTACCGCTCGAGCAAGCGCGGCGCTCTCCTCAAGGAGGTCAAGACCCAGCCCGGCTGGGAGCTGATCGAGACAGAGAACTACTTCATCGTCACGAGCTGTGACGACAGGGACTTCGTGCGTGAGGTCGAGCGGCGCCTTGAAGCCATCCGTGACATCTACGAGCGACTCTACCCTCTAAAGGACGCTGAGCGGGTCCGCATCAAGATGGCGAAGCGCGTCGCCGAGGCCAAAGCAGAGAAGGAGAAGGAGGGCGGCGAAGATGACGACTCCAAAGATCGCACCTCGACCGGCGGCCCCACTCCGCTGGAGCTCTCACGCTGCAGCGTCGTCCGCGTCTGCAAGAGCCGAGGTCAGTACGGTGAGTATGGTGGTCCCCCCGGCTCTGCCGGTTACTGGAACTACAGGGACGAAGAGCTCGTCATCTACGACGACAAGGCCGGCGGTGGCCGCTCGGACTCTTGGGCGACCCTCAACCACGAGGCCTTCCACCAGTACATCTTCTACTTCTACGGGAACCTCGCTCCGCACAGCTGGTACAACGAGGGCACGGGCGACTTCTTCGCTGGCTATCAGTTGAAGGCCGGGCGCTTCACCCTCAAGCCCTTCGACTGGCGCGTGCAGACGATCCGTGAGGCGATCAAATCCGGCGATTACGTCCCCATGGAAGAGTTCTTCCGATACACGAAGAACGATTACTACGGGGAGAAGATCGGACAGAACTACGCCCAGGGCTGGTCTCTCATCTACTTCCTCCGCACGGGCAAGAAGAGCGCCAAGGGTTGGAACTCTGACTGGGACTCGCTCCTCGACGACTACCTCGAAGCCTTGAACGACGCTTGGATCGACGTCAAGGTCGAGAACATCTTGAAGGACGACGTCAAGATCGGCGAAGACGGCACGATCACCTTCGACTTCTCCGACAGCTCCGAAGAGGACGCCCGCTCCAAGGCGATCGAGATCGTCCTTGCAGGTATCAACTGGGAAGAGTTCGAATCGGTCTGGAAGGCCTACACCCTCTAACATGAAACGCCTCACCTTCGGGCTCCTCTTAGCCGCGCTGTTCTCGACTAGAGCCACCGCTGATCGAGTCATCACAGACGACGGCCGCATCATCACGCCGAAGAAGGCTCGCGAAGAGGGAGAGGGTTATCGCCTCACCTTCGAGTCCGGAGAGATCCTCCTCCCCACCAAGGAGGGCATCAAGGCGATCGAGATCGAGGGGGACATGTCGGACTATGTCCCCAAGGACGCCAACGAACAGAAGAAGCTCGACGACGGCTACGTCCGCTACAGGGGGAAGTGGTACTCGAAGAAGGGGTATGAGACGCAGCTCAAGAAGGAACACGAGGCCTCGAAGAAGCGCACGGACGAGATGGCGCTCCACTCCAAATGGAGCAACGCCTGGGAGCGAGAGACCAAGCACTTCGTCTTCTATACGAACACGAGCGAGGAGTGGCTCGAGTACTACTCAGACCTCCTCGAGGCCTACTACTCGCTGATGGACAAGCAGATCGGCATCAAGCCGACGCTCTCCTACAGGAAGAAGAAGATGACGGTCAACGTCTACAAGAGCCACGAGGAATTCATCGAGGTCTCCAACGAGACGATGGAAGAGGTGGGTGGCCGCCCCCTCACTCGAAGCACCCTCGGTTACTTCTGGTCTTTCGACGACACCCTCAACTTCTTCCACAACTACTCCGAGCCCCAGCAGGCGACCTGGGTGGGCCTCCACGAGTGCACACACCTCCTGACGTTCCTCATCGACCAGCAGTACCAGCCGCAGATCTGGCTCAACGAGGCGGTCGCGGACTACTTCGGCTCAGCGAAGGTCGAGATCGACAAGCGCGGCAAGTTCAAGATCGAGCCGGGCATGCTCCAGACAGACCGTGTGCTCACCGTCCAGAAGGCGATCGAGGAAGGAAAAGACACCAAGCTCGAGAAGCTCTTCACGATCACGCGCGACAACTTCAACGGCTTCCAGTACGCCCACGCCTGGTCCTTCGTCTACTTCCTCAACAACTTCAAGGACGGCAAGTACGCCAAGGGCTTCGCCCGCTTCTTCCGCGAGCTCTACACGAGCTTCAAGGGCATCGAGTACCAGCAGGTCGCAGCGGGTAACACGACCGGGGTCGGCTTCAAGGCCAGCCCATCAGAGATCCGCTCTCACCTCCTCAAGCGCATCGGCGTCACGGACGTCGAGCAGCTGGAGACTGACTGGAAGACCTTCATCAAGGAGATCCCCATCAACGGCCCTGAGGCGCTCTTAAAGAGAGGCCTCCGGTCGGTGCGCATGTTCGAGTTCGCCAAGGCCTTGCCTGACCTCGACGAAGCCATCGAGGGCGGCATCACGGACGCGCGCGCCTACGCTGCTCGAGGGACGGCGCGCGCCTTCGGTGGCAGCCCCTCTGACGGCGTAGAGGACCTGAAAAAAGCCGTGGAGCTCGACCCCTTGAGCGCCAGCTACCGTTACCAGCTCTCCCAGCTCATGTGCGGACGCGCCAGCAGCGGCTCCGGCTCTGGTTTTTTCGCGACCGATGACGACGAAGAGCCCGAGAAAGACATCAACAACCCCGAGGCCAAGATTCAGGCTGGCCTCGCCCGGGAGTTGGATCCAGAAAATGAGCAGTTCCGCCGATGGTATCAGAGGTTCGAGTGACCTCTAACATCATGCGCCACACAAGCTCACACACCGCCCTCTGGGCCCTCCCCCTCCTCCTAGCCTCCTGCGCCGGCACCCGCACCCTCGCGGACCCGACCCTCCTCATCCAGACGGATGGTGGCAGAGAGCTCGGCGTCTCTACTGAGTACGGCGTCGTCTTCCTTGGCCGGACGGCCAGCTCTGGGGACGTCAACATGACCGCCTGGTTCGGAGACGGGCCCAGCCAGGAGAAGAGCTCCATTGAGCCCCTCGGCGGCGACCTCTACACCGCGGAGACCGAGATCCGCCTCCCGAGCGTCCCGCTCTCCTTCGACGACCCGATCCCCGGTGACACCCTGACCATCGTCGGGCGTGAGGGCAACACTGTCTGGAGTGAGGAAGTCCTCGTGCTCTCGGACCCACGCGTCTTCGGCGTCCTCCTCGAGGTCCCGGAGAAGATGCGCGGTCGCAACGACCAGATCGGCGCCGGCGTCTACTCGATCCCTGAAGGCGACCTCTCAAAGATGCGCCTCGTCGCGATCGCCTCAGGTGTGATCACGATCTCCACTGCCGACGGTGACGTGGAATACCTGGCTGCCTACGGGCCTCAACAGCTCTGGCGCCTCGTGATCCACCGTCGAGACCACAACCGTCGCAAGCCCTGGATCTACCGCGACGACATCCTCTAGCGTCGCCAGAAGCCTGGGACGAAGAGCGCGACGACCGCGTAGAACTCTAAGCGGCCGAGGATCATGAAGACGGACAGGAGGATCTTCACTCCGTCAGGGAAGTGCGCGAAGTTGACCGAGGGTCCGACCTTACCGAGCCCGGGCCCGATGTTGTTCAAGGTCGCGAGGACAGCGGTCGCTGACTCTTCGAGCTGGATGCCGTAGCCGCTCAGGGCGAGGATCCCGCCGAAGAAGATGAGGATCCAGAGGATGAAGTAGCTCGTCACCGCGCCCACGACCCCCTCTTCGAGGACGGTCCCATCGACCTTCACGTCATGGATCGCCCGCGGCCTGACGAAGGCCTGCACCCCGCGCAGGGCGGCGCGCGCGACGATGACGAGGCGCACCACCTTGAGCCCGCCCCCTGTAGAGCCTGCGCAGGCACCGATGACGCAGAGCCCCATGAGCAGCACCCGGCAGAACTGCGGCCACTGGTCGAAGTCCGCGGTCCCGTAGCCGGTGCTGGTCTGCAGGCAGACGACCTGGAAGAAGGAGTCTCTGAGCGCCTGGGGATACTGACGGTAGTCAGGCAGAGCAGACTCCGGCGCCCCACCGCCGCCGCCCCAGATCCAGAGGATCGTGGCGATCAAGAGGATTGAGCCCACGATGAGGCCCGCATAGACGCGGAACTCCATGGACTTGGAGAGCGCGCCCCAGGCGCGCCGCCAGCCGACGCGGACGAAGAGGTCGTAGAAGGCGAAGTTCACCCCAGCGGCGAACATGAAGAGCCCGATGACGAGCTCGATCTTCCACGACATGAAGTAAGCGACGCTCTCTGCGTGCGTTGAGAATCCGCCGGTGGCGATCGTCCCAAAGGTGTGCACCGCGGCGTCGAACGGGGTCATCTCAAAGAACCACAGCAGCAAGAACTCGATGAGGCTCATGCCGACGTAGATGCGCATGAGCCCGAGGGCGCTGTCGCGCACGCGCTGATGACCCGCCTCGCGCGTGATGCCGGGGATCTCGGAGCGGAAGAGGCTGCGTCCGCCCGTGGGGAACAAGACGACGAAGACCATCACGATCCCGAACCCACCGAGCCAGTGCGTGAAGGAGCGCCAGAAGCCAACAGCGTGGCTCATGCCCTCAATCCCTTCGCCCGTCAGGACCGTGGAGCCAGTCGTCGTGAAGCCAGAAGCCGTCTCAAAGAAGGCGTCGACGAAGGACGAGAGGGTCTCGGTGAAGATGTAAGGGAGGGCGCCTAGAGAGCTGACGACGAGCCACGAGAGCGCCACCACGGCGAGGCCTTCACGGCGGAAGTAGTCAGGCTTTCCCTCGTTGGTCAGGGTGTGACCTCGGTTGCCGAGGATCATGACGCCGCCCACCAAGCCTGAGACTCCGCTGGAGTAGAGGAAGGCCAGCGCGTGCAGGCTCTCTCCATAGAGATACCCCACGCCCGCGGGGACGAGGAGGAAGGCGGCGAGGAGCAGCGAGACGCAGCCCAGGAGCCATCCGACGGCGCGCTGGTTCATGGAGTGTGGGGCCCTACTTCCCCTCTTCGCTGGCGCGGAAGACGCCGAGGACGGCCTCGACGTTCTCCGGCACGCTGAAGACGATCACGTGGTCACCGTCCCGCACGACGCTGTCACCGTGAGGGATCGTGACCCCATCATCTCGAACGATCGCGCCCAACACTGAGCCCTCGGGGAGGCCGAGCTGGTCGATCGTGTGCTCCTTGCGCTTACCCCGGAAGCGCGCCTGGAGGTCGAGGACCTCTGCGCGCCCCTCTCCGAGGACGGCGACAGACTCAATCGCGGTCGAGCGCACGAAGCGCAGGATGCGGTTCGCACACAACACGCGCGGGCTGATCGCGAGGTCGATGCCGAGGAGGTCATAGATCTGGCGATACGAGGACTTGTTCACCAAGGCGACCGTTCGCTCCACACCCAGCGAGCGGGCGAGCTGGCAGGCGACCATGTTCCGCTCGTCGTCACCTGATGTGGCGACGAAGACGTTGGACTCTCCGATCCGCTCTTCGATCAATAGGTCGATGTCGGTGGCGTCTCCTTGCAGGACCATCACGTCCCCCACCGCCTCAGCGGCGAGCGCCTTCGCGCGCACAGGGTCGCTCTCGATGACGCGGATGTGGACGCCTGAGACGTCACCGAGCTTGCGCGCGATCTGGCGACCTATGCCGCCAGCGCCCATCAACACGACGCTGCGTCGGCCCAGCACCTTGGCGCCTGCGAGGCGCTCGAAGGTGTCGAGGTCCTCAGCCGTCCCGATGAGGTAGAGCTGGTCTCCCGCCTGCAGTTGATCGGAGCCGGTCGGGACATGGAAGGAGTCACCGCGGCTAACGCCTCCGACGAGGACGCCGCGCGGGAGCTCGAGGTCCTTGAGCGGCTTGTCCAAGATCTCAGACTCTTCCCGCATGCGCAGGCGCCTGACCTGGACGCGACCGTCGGCGAAGGACTCGACCTCGAGCGCGTGGTTCTCTCGCACGGTCGCGACGATCTCATCTGCCACGAGGTCTTGCGTCGAGAGCACGACGTCGAAGCCCAAGGCCTGCTTGTAGAAGTAGTGGTATCCCTCAAGGAGCCGCGTGTCGCTCAGCCTCAAGATCGTGCGCTTCGCGCCGAGCCGGCTAGCGAGCGCGCAGACGAGCATGTTCGTCCTGTCCGCGTCGGTGACGACGACGGCGAGGTCTGCCTTTGAGACGCCGGCAGAGTTGAGGACCTCTGCCCGGGTCCCGTCGCCTACGACGACCTGCACGTCAAGGCTCTCCATGAGGCGCCTCGATTTAGACGGGTCGCTGTCCACGACGCTCACGCGGTGACCTTCCCGCGAGAGGATGTCGGCGAGGTGGAAGCCCACTTCGCCTGCTCCGATGACGGCGATGTTCATCCTGGAACCTTATTCCACGAGTGGGCCCTCGCCAAACGAGAGCCCTCAGACAACGGTTTTTTGGCCTTCGACTTGCGTAAAGGCGCTCTCTGTGCATCCTGCGCACAGTGATCGTAATCCTCGACAACCGAGACTCCTTCACCTTCAACCTCGTTCAGCTCCTCCAAGAGCTCGGCGCTGAGGTCGAAGTTCTGCGCTCTGACAGCACGAACTGG
>PVBE011124023.1_pt1 | contig 15529 bp, 16 predicted proteins | sample 1631181 | NCBI WGS metagenome assembly PVBE01 (sample SAMN08397723, study PRJNA350692) | Marine metagenome, whole genome shotgun sequencing project. | isolation source: water | place: Pacific Ocean | collected 2012-04 | reverse complement strand
GCATGTCGGGATCAAGGGTGGTTGGATTAAGCAGCCCGACACGGTGATCGAGGGCACGTCGACGGGCCGTGATTTCAGCCTGGGCAGCGCGTGCCTGGGCTACATCTTGCTTGAGGCGGAGGAAGGCTGTCACACCGCGCTGGCCGTGGACCGCGTGGTAGCCGAAATAGGCGGCAACGCAAACACCAAGAACCGGCCCTACGATGTGCCACGCGCGCGATCTAATTTCTGCGATCAGTTTCATCAAGTCGCCGTTCGTGCCTAGGGACAAATCCCATGCAAAAGGCCTGCCAAGACGAGCTGTCCTGGCACGGCTTAATCTTCTCAATGGGTTAAGGGAGAACGTTCATCCTCAACCCTGGGTGCCGGCACTGTAGCGCCGGTCAATTATTACCGCGCGGTACGGACGGCTTTGGTTTTTCGCCGTTCTATATTAGCTCAGGACGGACAATCCCGCGTAGCGCGCGGCAGGACCCAGTTCATCTTCGATGCGCATGAGTTGGTTGTATTTGGCCAGGCGATCAGAGCGCGACAGCGAGCCGGTCTTGATCTGTCCGGCGTTGACCGCCACCGCAACGTCGGCGATCGTCGCGTCCTCGGTTTCCCCGGACCGGTGCGAGATCACCGTGGCGTACCCTGCCTTGTGGGCCATCTCCACGGTCTCCAAAGTCTCGCTCAGGGTGCCGATCTGGTTAAGCTTGATTAAGATGGCGTTGGCGACGCCGCCCTCAATGCCCTTGGCCAAGCGCCCGGGATTGGTGACAAAGTTGTCGTCACCAACCAGTTGCACCTTATCGCCAAGCGCTTCTGTGAGCGCCTTCCAACCCTTCCAATCGTCCTCGGCCATGCCGTCCTCAATGGAGACGATGGGATAGCGCCGGACCAATCCCTCATAGTATTTGATCATGCCCGCCGCATCGAGGGATTTGCCCTCGCCGGCAAGCTGGTACTTGCTTTTCTTGTAGAACTCGCTGGCAGCGGCATCGAGAGCCAGGACGACGTCCTTGCCCGGTTTGTAGCGCGCCGCCTCAATTGCCTTCATGATAAAATCGAGGGCCTGGCGCGATCCCTTGAGGGCCGGCGCAAAGCCTCCTTCGTCGCCGACTCCGGTTGCGTGGCCGGCGTCGGCCAGGGCCTGCTTCAGTTTGTGAAAAATTTCGGCTCCCATTCGTACCGCCTCGGCCATATCGTCGGCGCCTACCGGCAAGATCATGAATTCCTGGATATCGATGGGATTGTCGGCATGGGCGCCGCCGTTAACGATGTTCATCATGGGCACCGGTAAAAGGCGCGCCCCGGTACCACCGATGTAGCGATATAAAGCCAACCCCGCGTCGGCGGCGGCGGCCTTGGCGACTGCGAGGCTGACGCCGAGGATGGCATTGGCGCCAAGCCGCGATTTGGCGGCACTGCCGTCTAGCTCAATCATAGTCTGGTCGATGAGCACCTGTTCTTCGGCTTCGAACCCCGACAGAACGTCAAAGATTTCGCCGTTCACCGCCTCGCAGGCCTTGGTCACGCCCTTGCCGCCATAGCGTTTCTTGTCGCCGTCTCTCAGTTCTACTGCCTCATGGGTGCCGGTCGAAGCACCCGACGGAACAGCTGCCCGGCCCTGCGCTCCGCTCTCCAAGACGACGTCCACCTCGACGGTGGGGTTGCCGCGCGAATCGAGTATCTCGCGCGCCGTGATGTCGATAATGGCACTCATGACATTTCCTTTTCTGGTTCGATGGAGATCGGCCGCGCCTTGGCCAGGCCGTCCAGTTCCATAAGCATCTCGATCAGGGACGGCATGGCCTTGATCGGAATCATGTTGGGGCCGTCGCTAGGCGCCCGGTCCGGGTCCTCGTGGGTTTCAATGAAAACCGAGGCAACGCCGACGGCGACGGCGGCGCGCGCAAGGACCGGTGCAAACTCACGCTGACCGCCAGATGTGGTCCCCTGCCCGCCCGGCTGCTGCACCGAATGGGTGGCGTCGAAAACGACCGGGCATCCGGTAGCCGCCAGGATGGGCAGAGACCGCATGTCTGATACCAAGGTGTTGTATCCGAAGCTGGCGCCACGCTCACAAACCATCACGTTGGGGTTGCCCGTCGCCGCTATCTTTTCGACCACGTTGGCCATATCCCAGGGCGCCAGGAACTGCCCCTTCTTGACGTTGATGGCGCGTCCGGTCCGGCCTGCTGCTTCCAGCAGGTCGGTTTGACGGCACAAAAAGGCGGGGATCTGCAACACGTCCACCGCCTCGGCGACGGGGTCGCACTGGCCTGCATCGTGAACGTCGGTGAGCACAGGGCAGCCCCGTGACTCACGGATCTCAGCAAAGATAGGTAGGGCCTCGGCGAGACCGATGCCGCGTGCGCTTTCGGCGCTGGTGCGGTTGGCCTTGTCGAACGAGGTCTTGTAGATCAGCCCGACCCCTAACTTAGACGTCATCTCGACAAGGGCCTGGGAGACCTCTAGTCCGTGGGCTCGGCTCTCAAGCGCGCAGGGGCCGGCGATGAGGACCAGCGGCAGGTCGTTGCCGACAGTCACGTTGCCGACGTTGACGTGGCGGGATTTCTTCATTCGATACCCTCAGACCAGCCGCGATTGCTCTACGGCGGCGCGGATGAAAGATGTGAACAGGGGATGCGGTTCGAAGGGCTTGGACTTGAGTTCGGGATGAAACTGAACACCAATAAACCACGGATGGTCGGGGAGCTCCATGATCTCGGGCAGTGTGCCGTCGGGCGATTTGCCTGAAAAGATCATGCCCGCCTTGGCCAGTTGGGCCTCGTAGTTCATGTTGACTTCATAACGGTGGCGGTGACGTTCGCTGATCATGTTGGAATCATAAATTTGGTGAACCTGACTGTTGGAACTGACCAAGCACTCGTAAGCACCAAGGCGCATGGTGCCGCCCTTATCGCCGTCCTCATCGCGTTGCTCCAGTTGCCCGTCGCGCGTCCATTCCGTCATCAGGCCGACCACTGGGTTCGGCGTCGGACCAAACTCGGTCGAGCCCGCATCGCCGATGCCGGCAAGATTGCGCGCCGCCTCGACCACCGCCATTTGCATTCCGAAGCAGATACCAAAGTAGGGTACTAGGCGTTGGCGGGCAAAGCTGACGGCGGCTACCTTGCCCTCGGAACCGCGTTCGCCAAAGCCGCCCGGCACCAGGATTCCATTGACATGTTCCAGGTGGTGGACGGCGTCTTCGCGTTCGAATATCTCCGAATCGATCCAGTTCATCTTGACGCGCACGTTGTTGGCAATGCCGCCGTGAGCTAAGGCCTCGGCCAATGACTTATAAGCGTCGATCAAGCCGGTGTACTTGCCGACCACGGCGATACTCACTTCGCCTTCGGGTTGGCTGGCACGCTCGACGATTTCACGCCAGCCATCCAGGTTCGGCGCCGGTGCCTCAATACCGAAGTGGCGGCATACCTGGTCGTCCAGGCCTCCCTCGTGATAGCTAATCGGCACCCGGTAGATGGTGTCCACATCGAGGGCCGGGATTACAGCCTCCTGGCGCACGTTGCAGAACAGCGAGATCTTGCGGCGCTCCGCCTCGGGAATTTCCCGGTCGGCGCGGCACAACAGCACGTCGGCCTGAATGCCGACGCTTAACAGCTCTTTCACCGAGTGTTGGGTGGGCTTGGTCTTCACCTCGCCCGAGGTCGGGATAAACGGCAGCAAGGTCAAATGCAGGTACATTGCCCGTTCGCGGCCCAACTCGTTGCCTAGTTGGCGAATTGCTTCGAGGAAGGGCAGCCCCTCGATATCGCCGACGGTACCGCCGATCTCGCAGAGGATGAAATCCTCATCGTCGAGATTACTGAGCACAAATTCCTTTATGGCATCGGTAACGTGGGGAATGACCTGAATGGTGGCACCGAGATAGTCGCCGCGCCGCTCCTTCGCGATAACCTCGGAATAAATGCGCCCGGTGGTGATGTTATCGCTTTGCCGCGAGGAAACGCCGGTGAAGCGCTCGTAATGGCCAAGGTCCAGGTCGGTCTCGGCGCCATCGTCGGTGACGTACACTTCGCCGTGCTGATAGGGGCTCATGGTGCCCGGGTCAACGTTGATATAGGGATCGAGCTTACGCAGGCGCACCTTGAAGCCGCGCGCCTGGAGGAGCGTCCCTAAGGCCGCCGATGCCAATCCCTTCCCCAGTGAGGAAACCACGCCGCCGGTAATAAAGATGAACCGCGTCATGGACGCGTACTGTACACCATGGTGCGCCCACCGATAAAGGGAAGAAACAAGGTTGCCGCCCTCTGCCGTCCGACTATTTGGCCAGCGGCACCGCCGGGCCCGCGGGCTTGGCGGGTTGCTCGACGGGAGACGGCCGATCAACGATGGAGCCCTGCTTTGCCCGGCCCCCGCCTGCCATGATGGCAAGAATGAGGCTGGTGGCGATGAAACCTGCGGCAAGCCCGCCCGTGATCCGGGTCAACATATTGGCCGCGGCACGTCCCGTCATTAAACCGCCCATACCGCCACCCCCGCCGCCCATACCCAGGCCGCCGCCTTCGCTGCGCTGGATCAAGATGGTACCAACCAGGGCGATGGCGAGTAGAAGGTGGATGACAAGAACAACAGTAGTCATGGCTTTCCTTCGTCGAGTATGCGGGGCGTGATGGGGGTTTCTTAGTCCCTGCGCCGCCGCTTGGCTAGGCTGAACTTTGAGCGATGGACCAAAAATCGTCGGCTTTGAGGCTGGCGCCACCAACCAGGGCGCCGTCCACGTCGGCCAGGGACATCAGTTCGCGGGCATTGTCGGGCTTAACCGAACCGCCATACAGCAAGCGCAGCCGAGCCGCTTCGTCGTCGCCCAACCGCTTGGCCAGGTCACCGCGAATCAAGGCGTGAACAGCCTCGACCTCGGCCACGCTGGGCGTGCGCCCGGTACCGATAGCCCAAACCGGTTCGTATGCGATCACCGTGTTCATCGCCGTTGCGCCGTCGGGCAGCGAGTCGGCCAATTGCCGCGCCACAACGGCGTTGGTCTCGCCGGCGTCGCGCTGGGCTTCGGTCTCGCCTATGCAGAGGACGGCCACCAGACCCGCCGAGCGGACGGCGGCGACCTTGGCGCTGACCTGGGTATCGGTCTCCGCGTGGTCGGCGCGCCGTTCGGAATGGCCGACGATGACATGCGTACACCCCGAATCGGCCAACATCGCCGCTGAGATATCGCCCGTATGTGCGCCGGTTTCGACGGCGTGACAGTCTTGGCCACCAAGCGCGATGGCGCTCCCGGCAAGGGCCTCACCGATACGCGAAATCAGGGTGAACGGCGGGCATATCAGGAGATCGAAGGCAGGATCGGCGGCATCCTCGATGCGCCGCGCCAACTCGCCGGCCAACGCCAAGCCGTCGCCGCTCAGACCATTCATTTTCCAATTGCCGGCAATCAGGGGTCGCCGCGTCACGATCATGGGTATCCTGCCCTTGGTGGACGGGCGGCGCTTCGACAACCGCCCCGCAAAGTTTCTTTAGCACGCCCGCCACCCGGCTTCCAAGAGACCTCACGGGTCCAATCTGGCAACATGATCGCATGTATTCCGAGGTTGCGGGTCCTTGGACACGCTCCTATGATGCCGCGCCTTTCGTCCGCAGGGGCGCGAGGCGCGGTTTCCCATCAAAGAAGACTGCCCCGGATCACCCATGCTTGAATATATCCGCCAGCGTACCGGATCGATTTTAATCAAGGTTCTGTTTGGTCTCTTGATCCTCAGTTTCGGCGCCTGGGGGATCGGCGACATGATCAGCGGACGCGTCAGCGTCGTTAAAGTGGCGACGGTGGGCGACATTGAAATCACCCCCGATCAACTAAATCAAGAGTTCCAGCGCGAGTTGGAGCGCCTGCGGCCCCTGTTCGGTGGCCGCCTGGACCGCGAGCAGGCGCGGGCCATGGGCCTGGTCGATGGCGTTCTCAAGGACATGGTGGAACGAACCTTGTTCGATCTTGCCGCCAAGGACCTGGGCGTTCTGATCGGTGACGATCTGGTGAGCGCCGAAATTAAGGGCAACGCCGCATTCCGCAACAGCTTCGGCAAGTTCGACCGTTTCGTTTTCGATCAGACATTGCGGAGTAGCGGTCTGAGCGAAAACGCCTTCGTCGAGATGGTGCGCGGCGATATTGGGCGTAATCAGTTACTGCAAGGCCTGCAACAGGGCGGGTCGGTGCCGACAGCCATCCTTGACCCGCTATACCGCCGGGGCGCTGAACGGCGCATCGCCGAGATGCTCTTTATTGCCAACGACAAGATGAGCGGCATCAAAGTTGCGGGCGAGGATGAGCTGATCGCTTACCATGAGAAGAACGCCGCCCGCTTTACGGCGCCCGAGTACCGGACCTTGAGCATCCTCACACTGTTGGCCGACGATTTGGCGCGTGAAATCGCCGTGCCCAACGAACGTTTGGCAGAAGCCTACGAGGAACGCCGCGATGAATTCAGCCGACCGGAAAAACGACGGGTGCAGCAGATGGTCCTGCCCAATGAGGCCGCCGCCAACAAAGCCCTTGAACGCTTGACCACAGGTCAGGCCTTTGCCGAAGTTGCCAAGGATGCGACGGGCATGGACGCCGAGGCGGTGGAACTGGGCACGCTAGGCCGCGAAGAACTTGGGCAACTCTTCCCCGAACTGGTGGAGACAGTGTTTTCGCTGTCGCCCAACATTTCCGGCGGACCGGTTGAAAGTCCCCTTGGTTGGCATCTGGTGAACGTCAGCGAGGTCGAACCGGCCCACGTTCGCACGCTGGACGAAGTAGGCGGCGAGCTTCGCCAGGCAATTGCCAAGGAATTGGCCATCGACGACTTGTTTGAACTTTCCAACAAGCTGGAAGACAGCCTGGGCGGCGGCGCCACCCTGGAGGACGCCGCATCGAGCCTCAACCTCGTGCTGACCCGAATTCAGTCCGTCGACGCCACCGGTCGCGATGCCCAGGGCAAGGCGGTGAAATCCCTGCCCTCCGACCCAAAGGTTCTCAACGTCGCCTTTGAGACGCCGGAAACTGAGGAAAGTCCTCTGACCGAGATGGGCAATGACGGCTATTTCATCGTCCGAATCGACCAGGTTACGGCACCCGCCCTGCGTCCCCTGGCCGAAGTGCGGGGCGAGGTCGCCCAGGCGTGGAAGGATAAGCGTAGCGCCGAGAAAGCACGCAAGACAGCCGAGGGCGTGCTGGAACGATTAAAGGGTGGCGCCGATATCGCCACTCTGGCTGGTGAGTTCAGCACCGACGTAATGACGACCAAACCCATCGACCGTGCAGGCGACGGCGCCGAAGGGGAATTGCCGCGTCCTCTGATCTCGGCGCTATTTGTGCTTAGACCAAGCGAATCGACTTTGGCAGAGGGAGCGCGGGGAACCTACGTTGCGCGGCTCAAGGAGGTGCGCTCGGCCAATCCGTCAGCGGATAAAGAAGGTTTCGATGCCATGCGCCAGCAATTAATTCAGGCAATGCGCACGGACCTGATGGTCCAGTATGCCGGCGCGCTAAGCGAACGCTATTCCGTGACAACGGACAAGCGCGCCGCCGAACAGCTTTTTTAGCCGCCCAGGCGCTAAATCATGACCGTCTTTCCCGACTTTAAAGTTTTCCGGGAGACCTACGACGACCGACCTCAAGTCGTCTGGACGACACTTGTCGCCGACTTGGAAACACCCGTTTCGGCCATGCTCAAGTTAGCCGAGGGGCGGCCTAATAGTTTTCTTTTGGAATCTGTCGAGGGCGGCGCCATTCGTGGCCGCTATTCATTCATCGGTATGATGCCGGACCTGATCTGGCGGTGCTTCGGCGACCGCGCCGAGATCAACCGTGACGCCCGTGCCGATGTTCGGACCTTCGAGCCCTGCCCCGGCGGCACCATCGAGTCCTTGCGCGCCTTGGTCGCGGAATCGCGCATCGACTTGCCGGTGGGACTGCCTCCCATGGCCGCCGGTCTGGTCGGCTACATGGCCTATGACATGGTGCGGTTGGTGGAGCGATTGCCCGGTAATGAGCCCGACGACATCGAAACACCCGACGGCATGTTTCTTAGGCCAACGGTGATGGCGGTTTTCGATTCCATCGAAGATACGATGACCGTAATCACCCCCGTCAGGCCCAATCCCGAGTACGGCGCCAAGGCCGCCTTTGAGATGGCCAGCGAACGACTTAACTGCGTTGTCGGGGACTTCGAACGCAGTCTTCCGACCCGCCGCGACGACCCAGGTATTGCCGCCGAACCGCCGATTCCCACCTCTAACATGACACCTGAGGCCTTCCACGCAATTGTGGAAAAGGGGAAGGAATATATCCTCGCCGGCGATATTTTCCAGGTTGTTCTATCGCAGCGCTTCCAGTTGCCCTTCGATCTTCCGCCCTTCGCCCTTTATCGGGCGTTGCGTCGCCTCAACCCATCGCCGTTTCTCTTCTTCCTCGACTTCGGCGACTTTTCAGTGGTCGGCTCAAGCCCCGAGATTTTGGTTCGCGTCCGTGCCGGCAAGGTGACCATCCGCCCCCTCGCCGGGACTCGCCGGCGCGGCGAGGATGCGGCCGAGGACAAGGCATTGGCCGAAGAACTGTTGGCTGACCCCAAGGAGTTGGCCGAGCACTTGATGCTTCTCGATCTGGGGCGCAACGATGTCGGTCGAGTGGCCAAGGTGGGAACGGTCCGGGTCACCGATCAAATGGATGTCGAGTTCTACTCTCACGTCATGCACATCGTCTCCAACGTCGAGGGCGAATTGGACAAGGCCTACGATGCCATGGACGCGCTTCAGGCGGGGTTCCCGGCCGGTACCGTATCGGGCGCACCCAAGGTGCGGGCAATGGAAATCATCGACGAGTTGGAACCACACCGGCGCGGCATTTACGCCGGCTGCATCGGCTATTTCGGGGCCAACGGTGACATGGATACGTGCATCACATTGCGCACCGCCGTGGTCAAGAACGGCGTCGTCCATGTACAAGCGGGTGGCGGCATCGTCGCCGACAGCGACCCGCAAGCCGAATTCGAGGAAAGCCGCAACAAGGCCCAGGCCCTGATCCGCGCCGCCCAGGAGGCAGTGCGCTTCGCCTCACGCGGTGCCTGAACGCCAGCGGTCGTCAGCCAGCACCACCGAGGTCTCGACCTGGCGCTCAGGGATGGCCCAGTAACGTTTGAGAAGACGGTTCTTGTCGGCAACCGACAACAATCGAAATCCGTGCTTCTCATAAAAGCGGATGGCCCAGGCGGCGGCGGCCCAAGTGCCGACCAAGAACGGCCGTTCGGATTGGGACAGCAACGCATCCAGCAGTCTGCCGCCGACGCCGCGCCGCTGGGCGGCGGTGTCCACGTAGGCATGGCGGATGAGAGTCACATCTTCGACGTCTTGAAGACCCATAACGCCAATCAATTCGCCTTTTTCCTTGCAACACCAAAAGACCACGCCGGCGGCGATCTCGTGGCTCAGTTCGCCTCGTCCCATATATGGGACCTTCCAGCGGTCGGCGGGGATGATACCGCGATACGCCTCGGCGGCGTTGTTGATGATCGCGTATAAGGCCTCAAAGTCGGCCTCAATACAGGGCCGAACACGCATGCCTAAGCCTTGACACCGCCGAATTCGAAGCCGGCATCGTCAACTGCCGTCGCGATGGCGGTGGTATTGTCGAAGCCCTCAACGGTGATGCTCTTGCTTGCAAGGTCGACCTCGACGGCAGCCGCCGGGGCGACGGCCTTGATGGCCCTGGTCACCGCATTGGCGCATCCATCGCAGGTCATGCCGGAAACTTGATAGGTAGTGCTCATTTTATCCTCCATGGTTCCGTTCGATCCATCGTTGTCCATTTCATTCCTTCCAGGGGCTAGAAGGTCAAGGGATATTAGCCCGACGCCCTCCCACCCTTGGCGATGGCACTGAGCGGAACCAATTGAAAGCCCCGCTGTCTGGCCTCCCCCAGCCACCGGCCCAAGACCTTTAAGGTGGCGGCACGGGGGTGGCCGATGGCAATCGCGACACCCTTGCGCCGCGCCAAGGCCTCCACCTCGACCAAGCGCGCGCGCACGGATGCCGGGTCGTTCTGATTGTCGAGGAAGACGTTGCGGTCGGCGAAGGGAACGCCCATGCGGCGCGCCAGGGCCGAGCCGACTGTGCCGCTGACGGTCCGTGAATCGAGGAACAAAAGGCCGCGTCGTTTGACTTCTTCCATAACGACTGTCATGGCGGCGCGGTCCGCGGTGAATTTACTGCCCATATGGTTGTTGACCCCGACGTAGGAACCGAACCTGTCGAACCCCCAGGCGAGACGGCGGCGCAATTCCTTGGCCGGCAGAGCGCCAAGCAAGACGTTGGATCCCGGATCCACGTTCTTGCCCCTCGGTTCCATGGGGATGTGTAGGAGGAGTTCATGTCCGGCGGCCCGCGCCGCCCGGGTCTGACGCTTCAGTCCGGTGGCGTAAGTGAGAAACGACAGGGTCAGCGGCGCCGGCAGGGCGATTACACTGGCCGAACGCTTCTTATCGATGCCCATGTCATCGATAACGATGGCAATACGCGGGCGACCCCTGGCCTCCGGCGTCGCCAGGGCGAAGCGCCGCCACGGTGGCAATTGAGCAACAGCTGTTTGGGTCCTTAAAGGCGGCTTTTCGACAGCCGCCGGTGGAATGGGTGCCGCCTTCGCCTTGGGTGGCGGCTTGGTTTCTGGGGGCGTCTCGTAGATTTCTACCGGAAGAGCCTCCTCGTAGGGTCTAAGCGGCTGCCCTGAGGTCTCGTCAAGGGGATCGGGAAAAATGGGCGCATCGGGCGCCGTAATCATGGCTGGAGGTGGCGCCTGGGTTTGATACCAAGGTTGCCCCTTCTTTTCGGCGCTCTGCTGTTCAAGGGCAGCGGTCTTCTCGGACGGTGGCTGGTCGCCGTCCTGGCGCACCATAAGGCCCACTCCATAGCCAGCGAAAATGGCGGTCAAGGCTACCGCCGCCCAGAGAAGTTGACGTAGGGGACGAATAGTCGGGCGGCGGTCCGGACCTGACGTTCTGCCGTGTCGGTGTCGATCCCTATCGGCTGCCATTGGGCGCTTCCCTAATTCCAGGTGCCGGATGCCTTCAATCTTTCTTACCAAGACCAGCCAAGTCGTTGAGAATAGGGCAGTCGGGCCGATCGTCGCCGTGGCAACGATCGCTCAAATGAACGAGGGTGCGACGCATGGACTGAAGTTCTGCGATGCGGCCCTCAATCTCGGCGACGTGACGCAGCGCCAAGCTCTTGACCTCGGCACTGGCACGATGTTTGTCGCGCCATAACGATAAAAGTTTGGCAACGTCACCGACGGAAAAACCGAGCCGCCGAGCGTGTTGGATGAATCGCAGTGTCTCGATATCCGTCTGTTCATAATGACGATATCCGTTGTCACGGCGAAGTGCTTGGGGAACCAAACCGATGTCTTCATAGTAACGGATGGTTTTGGCGCTGACCCCTGACATTTCCGCCGCCGTGCCGATGTTCATGGCTGTACTCCCGGACAAACATTCCAGTTGAAAGTAATCTATGAAGGATGGCCTCCAGAGGCTGTAAGGTCAAGGTGACGAAAGCCCCGCTGGCGTGCCCACTTGACGCCCTGCCATGGGGCCTGCATTGTGGCGCCAGCAAGCGTGAAACAGCCAATTGCACAATTCGCGTATCATCATAAGAAAGGCTCTTAAGAAGCGGAAATGTTTCTATTAATTGATAATTACGATAGCTTCACCTATAACCTTCTACACTATCTGGGTGAGCTCGGCGCCGAGGTCGAGGTGAGGCGCAATGACGCGTTAAGCGCGGTCGACGCCATGGCACTCGACCCCCAGGGAATCGTCATATCACCGGGTCCTTGCGATCCCGACCGCGCCGGTATCTGCCTCGATCTGGTCAAACGGGCCGCGGGCACGCTCCCGGTTCTCGGTGTTTGCCTTGGCCACCAGTGTATCGGTCAGGCGTTTGGTGGGCGCATTGTCCGCGCGCCTGAGCCCATGCACGGAAAGCTGAGCCAGATTCGTCACGGGGGCCACGGGGTCCTGTTAGGTATCCCCTCGCCCTTCTCGGCGACGCGCTACCATTCTCTTGTCGTTGAGCGCGACGGCTTGCCCGACATCATGGAAATCACTGCCGAAAGCGACGACGGCGTCATTCAGGGCCTTGCACACCGTGAGCTGCCCCTCCACGGTGTGCAGTTCCATCCCGAAAGCATCGCTTCCGAGCATGGCCACCGATTGTTGCGCAATTTTCTCGAACTGGCGACCACCGGGAGGGCCGCGGCATGAACGAAACCGCTAACGACATGAAGCCCCTGTTGGCCAAGGTTGCGGGCGGCGACACGCTGACGGCAAACGAGGCCGAGGCCGCCTTCGACATCATCATGTCGGGCGATGCCACGCCGGCCCAAATTGGTGCATTCCTGATGGCCTTGCGGGTGCGGGGCGAAACTGTCGATGAGATCACCGGCGCGGTCAGCATCATGCGCGCCAAGGCCCTTAAAGTGTCGGCCCCGGCTGATGCCATCGACGTCGTCGGCACCGGCGGCGACGCTTCCGGCACTTTTAACATTTCAACCAGTGCCTCCTTGGTTGTTGCCGCTTGCGGCGTTCCCGTGGCCAAGCATGGTAACCGGGCGCTGTCGTCCAAATCGGGAGCGGCGGATGTGTTGGTGGCGTTGGGAGTCAATATCGACGCCGATATGACCCTGGTCGAGCGCTCGATTCACGAGGCCGGGATTAGCTTTCTCATGGCGCCGCGCCACCACAGCGCCATGCGCCATGTGGCCGGCCCGCGTACCGAACTCGGCACGCGCACCATCTTTAACTTACTGGGTCCCCTTTCCAATCCGGCCGGTGTTACACGCCAGTTCACCGGTGCCTTTGCACGCCAGTGGATCGAGCCCATGGCCAAAGTCCTGGGCAACTTGGGGTGTGAGCGCGCCTGGGTGGTGCACGGTGCCGACGGCCTCGATGAAATGACCACCACCGGCCCATCTTACGTGGCTGAGTTGAAGGACGGTAAGGTCACCACCTTCGAGGTCTCCCCCGAGGACGCCGGCCTTCCGCGCGCCACACCCGATGATCTTAAGGGCGGCACACCGGAAGAAAACGCCAAGGCCCTTGGCGCCTTGCTCGACGGCGCCCCCGGCCCCTACCGTGACGTAGTTCTCTACAATGGCGCCGGGGCGCTGGTCGTCGCCGGCAAGGCCGCAACCCTGACCGAAGGCGTCGCCTTGGCCGCCGACGCCATTGACGCCGGCCGCGCCAAGGCAACCTTGGAAACCCTGATCGCCATCACCAATGCGGGCGGGAATGGGAAAGCCGAGCGGTGAGCGACATCCTGGCCCAAATCTGCGCCGACAAACGCCAACACGTGAAGCGCTGCAAACAGCGCCGCTCACTCGGCAATCTTTCGGACCTAGCCCGCGCGGTGCCGCCGTCCAGGGGTTTTGCCAAGGCCCTCAAGGCGGCCCTTGTCTCAGGGTATGGTCTCATTGCCGAGGTCAAGCGGGCATCGCCATCGAAGGGTCTGATCCGCCCTGACTTCAACCCTGTCGCCCTGGCCCAATCTTATGAGCGCGGCGGCGCCACCTGCCTTTCGGTGCTCACCGACGTGCCCTATTTCCAGGGCGCGGACGAATATCTGGTGGCGGCGCGTGCCGCGGTCGGGCTGCCGGTCCTGCGCAAGGACTTTATCCTCGACCCCTACCAGGTGGTTGAGACACGGGCGATGGGCGCCGACTGCATTCTCCTGATTATGGCCGCCATCGATGATTCCCAGGCCCGCGAGCTGGAGAATGCGGCCCTCGAATTCGGCCTGGATATTCTCGTCGAGGTCCACGACGAGGCCGAGATGGAACGGGCTCTCGGCCTGAAAGCGCAGCTCATCGGCATCAACAACCGCAATCTCAAGTCACTCACGGTCGATCTGGCGACAACGGAACGCTTGGCCCCCATGGTGCCGTCCGCGCGCATCTTGGTCAGTGAAAGCGGTCTCGCGAAACCGGATGACTTGGCGCGCATGGCCAAGGCCGGGGCGCACTGTTTTCTGATCGGCGAATCGCTGATGCGCGAAGCCGATGTGGAACAAGCGACCCGTGACCTGCTGCGCGCGCCCGTCGCCGAGACGGTCGGGGCCTAAGCCGTGGCACGCCTCAGTCACCTTGATGACAAGGGCCGGGCCCGAATGGTCGATGTCTCGGCCAAGGGTGAAACGGCCCGTAGCGCCACCGCTCGAGGGAGTGTCCTTATCGCGACGGAAACCATGGCACTCATCCAGGAAAATGGCGTCCCGAAGGGTGACGTGCTCGGCGTCGCCCGTCTGGCCGGAATCATGGGAGCGAAGCACACCTCCGACTTGATTCCGCTATGTCACCCCTTGGCGCTGTCCGCCATCGATGTGGAATTGACTTGCGACGTGGCGCGGTGCGCCATCGACATCACCGCGACGTGCAAGCTAAAGGGCCGTACGGGCGTCGAAATGGAGGCTTTGACGGCGGTCGCGGTGGCGGGGCTCACCGTTTATGACATGATCAAGGCGGTTGATCGCGGTGCCCGTATCACCGATATCCACCTGACGCGCAAATCCGGTGGCAAGTCGGGATCCTATGAACAAGGAGAAGGCGCTTAAACGCTTAAACGATAGGATCAAGCGATACCCCCCGCGTTCACAGACAATTGAGCAAGTTTGAATGGCGCCTTTCGGCCCCAGGAATTATTCTTTTGGTTGCCGAAAAGGTTGAGTTTGGAGGTCCCCGATGAAACGGGTTTGGCATCCTTTGTTTCTCCTTGGTATTGCCTTAACGGTTGGCGCCTGCGCCGGTTCGCTTGTCACGTCTCAGGGTCGGGCGCATCGTCCCGGCATGCCCGAAATCTTCGATTATGCAGCGGCCCGAGGCGAGATGCCGACGGTCATCATTGGTGATCCCTTTCCAGGCGCCAGGAAAGAGTTGGAGCACGCCGTCAGTGCCGCTTTGGGGCACCACTACCATGGCCCGCCTACCCGCTTCACGAGCCGTATTGCGGCCGACCCAGGAACCCGCCACCGACTCATCGTGATGTTCGATCCTCCTAAAGCACTCCCCTCAGCGGCACTATGCGGCGATACAAAGGCGTTGGCGGTGCCTACTAGCGTCGGCGCGTCGCGGGTCCTTGCCGTCTTCTGCGATCGAGGCGTCATCTACTCGGAGGCAACGGCCGGTGGTCCGGCGCCGGCTTCGCCCGACGATCCGGCCCTCGGTGCCATAATCGGCGCCGCAATGACGGCGCTTCTTCCCTGGATCGACCCCTTCAAGGACTTGGATTGAGCAAGAATACGCCAATGAAACAACGCCACGGCCTATGGCCCAGCCTCGCTTTTGGTGCAATGGTCTTCCTCGGCGCCTGCGAGATGGTGATGACCCAGGCCCACCATCACGGATCAGACGTTATAAACCGCTTCCAGTATGCCAGCGCCGGGCGTGATTTCACCACCGTGATCGTCGGCAACCCCTTCTCCGTGCCCAACCAGACCTTCGGGCGTATGGTGACCGATGCCATGCAGAATAAGCATTTCGGTG
>PVBE010003754.1_pt1 | contig 15529 bp, 10 predicted proteins | sample 1631181 | NCBI WGS metagenome assembly PVBE01 (sample SAMN08397723, study PRJNA350692) | Marine metagenome, whole genome shotgun sequencing project. | isolation source: water | place: Pacific Ocean | collected 2012-04 | reverse complement strand
TCTCTCTCGTGCGCCCGAACCATCCGTTGACATCCGCCGCGGCGCGTAAAATCGGCGCAAAGGATCCCTCGATGGCTTCGTCTCGCGACGTGTGCGCGCCGAATCTCGCGCTATTCGCCTTGGTCCCGCCGACGGTGTCACGGAGTATGGTTTCCGAGAGACGAAGGATGCGATCGAGGAACGCGCGTGTGAGACGATCTCTCGCGTCGTCGATGGACGACGGCGGGACGCACGATTCGCATCTGCGCACGGCGCCCTCGTACGCGTCGCAGATGACGTCGACGGCGGGACCCGCGGGTAAGTCGTCGGCGGCGAACGATAAGATTTCGTCGTCGGCCGGCGTCGAATCAAGGCACGCGCACTCGTCATCCAGGAGGGATTCACACCCGATCCCGAACAACGCGTCCGGGTCGATGCGCGTCGCCCGCGCGTCGCCGTTGGCGATGTCGACGATGGTTTTGTTCAACGCGTCGACGTCTCGCAGCGTTTGCGCCGTCATGGCCAAACGTTGGCGCAACGACTCCACCGTTCGCATCTCGGTCGTCAGAAACGTCTCCACCAGGGCACCGATGCGTTGCTCGAGGGCTCTCGACACGAGCGCGTTGAAGACGTCGATGGCACGCGAGCCGAACGCCGCGACGATCGTCTGAAACTCTTTACGAAGCGCGCTCCGAATGCGCGTGAAAAATGCGCTCATGCGCTCCTTGCATCCCATCTCGTCTCGACCGCTGAACACGGTGCTCTCGATCATGTACCGCATGTCACGAATCTCCGCCATGGAAGCCTCCGATATAAACATCTCACGGCTCGAAACGTATCGCGAAGTCACGTTCGCGCCGCCGTTAAAGGCGAACAAGAGCCCGGCGTACTTTTGCGCGGCGGCGTACGACTTGGCGTCGCACGCCTTTGTGAAATCACCGAGCAGCGTGTTTTCCAAATCGCTCCAAAAACTCGCTAACGCGGACGCCGCGTCGCCGAACACTTTGCGCTCGATGTCGAGCGCGTCCGCATCTAAACTGACTTCAGAACTCGCGCGCTCCGCGACGTCGAGCGCGCGTTTCGCCAAACACACCGCGTCGCCGACGCGCGCTTTATCCACGAAGACGCCACCGCACGCCTCCGACACCATCCTCCCACCCTGACTAAAACTCACGATCGTCTCTAAAACGTCCGCGAACGCGCGCAAACCTTCCGCGCGTCGTCGTTCTTTCGCCGCCTCGACGCTCGCCGGCGTCGCCAACCTCTCCAACGCGCGCTCGCCTCTCGCCCTGACTCGCGCGAACTCCTCGCACAGCTCCTCCCGCGCGACGCAGCACGCCTCGAGCGTGTCTTTCAGCGCGCGTTCGCTCGTCTCGACGCTCGCTCGACTCATGTCGGCCCTCGCCCGAGTCGTCGCCGCCGTCGCCGCCAAACCTTCCACCACGCGTTGGAGATTCGCGACCACCTCTTCGATCGTCGTCCCGCTCGCCCCGCACGCGCTCGCGCACATGGACACGGCCACGTCGTGCGCGCGTCTCGCGCCGCGCTGCGTCGCGTCGTCGCCGTCGTCGACGAGCGTCAGTCTCGCGGAGGAAACAATCTTCGAGTTCGTTGGTCGCGCGCGTCGGGACGGGACGCGCGCGCGACGCGGGCACGCACCTCGGCGAACGCATCGATGGACGTCGCGACGTCGTCGAGCGCGCGGTCGAGCGCGGAGACTTCCATGCGCGCGAAGAGACGCGCGAGCGTCTGACGTCGCGGCGAGCGGCGACGCGGTTGTCGAGTCGACGAATCGTCCTCGAGGCGTCTCGAGCGGGCGCGCGCGCGACGGACGCGCGGACGGAGGCGAAACGGAACAATGAAATGAATAATTATGACAAACAACACGCGCCTCATGAGGTGAATATTTTACGAAGAGGATCTCTGGCGAGCTCGCGAAGGCGAGCGTCGTAGTGCAAACGAGCCCATCGCGCCTTGCCGCCGTCGGATTCCATGTCTTCCCGAAACTTGCGTCCGATCTCGTCGCTTATGATGGATAACGGCGACCCGGTGGACATGGCGAGGATTTGTACCTCGGCTGCGCGCTCCAGGTAGTATAAATCGTCGAACGCCTCCGCCACGGTGGCGCCGCACACGATGACTCCGTGGTGCTTGTGCATCAACACGCGTTTCCCATCCATCACCTCGACCAATCGCTCCCCTTCGGTGTTATCCAACACCAACCCGTTGAACGTGGGATCGTACGCCACGTCTCCCGCGAATCGCAGCGAGTTTTGATGACACATGGCCAACTCGAACGACTCGACGCAGCACAGCGCGCTCGCGCGAGGCATGTGCGTGTGCAACACGCACGCCACGCCCGCTCGATGAATCGCGAGGTGAATAAAAAACGCCGTCGCGTCCACCTCACCTCGTCCCTCGAGAATCTTCCCCGACCCATCGATCATGACGAGATTACTCGCCGTCACCTCGCTCCACGCCAACCCGTACGGCGCCACCAAGAACGCATCCTCCCTCCCCGGCGCGACGCACGTCAGGTGATTACACACCCCCTCGTTGTATCCGTACGCGTCACACAACTGATACGCCGCCGCGAGATCGACTCGCGCGCGCCACACGTCCGCGTCGTACCCATCGATCGGGCACGAGACGTCCACGTTCGTCCACGGATCGCCACCGCGTCCGTCGCCGCCACCGATGCGCGGATACGTCTTGGCCGGCACCGAGGCGTCGGAAACGGTGGTCCCCGTCCCGTTCGTCGTCGCGTCCATCGTCGCGTCGCGTCTCGCGTCCCGCGTCGACGTCTGACGCATAGATTTCCATGCGCGTCACGCGCGACGACGTCACTCACACCCACGCGCGCGCGCGAGGGAGGGCATGTTCGCGCGCGCGATCGACGGTGGTGATGACGCGGTGCGCGCGCGAGACGCGCGAGAGACGCGAGATCGCGAGACGCGCGCGAGAGACGCGGATAGAGTCGCGCCGCCGAATGTCATCTTTTTCCGAGACGAATGAATGGGCGACGACGACGACGACGACGACGACGACGAACGCGACGATGCCTCGCGCGTGGACTGACGACGACGCACCGTTCGCGCGCGACGGCATGCAGGCGCACGAGCGCGTCAAGGCGCTCGTGGAGACGCTCGAGGTGACCAAGGCGCGGGACGCGCGTCGGGAGACGACGTTGGCGCTGTGCGAACAGATGCGCGTCGGAGGCGCGAGCGCGATGTCGTACGCCATGAGCATCGGCGCGAGAGGGATGTTGATCAAGGCGTTGAATCTCGCGATGCGGGAAGGGGACGAGGAGGCGATGGACGCGGTCGGGAACGCGTTGGGGAAGGCGTCGGGGCCGGCGAATCGAGAGGCGAGCGTGGAGTTGCGCGCGGTGGCGGGATCGCAGGTGGGCGCGCGGGCGTCCATGCCGGCGGGGACGCTGCGCGTGCGACTTCCGGTGAGTGGATTCGAGGTCGGGGTGTGCGAGAGCGAGTGGAAGGACGCGGGTTTGGCGTGGAGAGTGTGGGGGGCGGGACAAATCATGGCGAGGTGTTTCGACGCGGCGCCGGAATTGGTGAGGGATTTGTCCGTCTTGGAGATCGGTGCGGGGTGTGGGGTGTGCGGACTCGTGGCGGCGCGTTTAGGGGCGTCGCGCGCGGTGGTCACGGACGGCGCGCCGGGGGCGCTGGACGCCATCAGGCGGAGCGTGGTGGGATTACCGGAGGAATGCGCGAGAAACGCGTCGGCGGCGTTTTTCGATTTTCGAGACGATCAAGACGTCTTGAACGGCACGGTGTCCATCGAAGACGCGCGTGTGGGCACGGGGGTGGATCACTGGGTACACTCGCGCCCGCACGCGCTGAAGGCGACGACCGAGGCGTGTAAATTACCCGTCGATGAGACGTTCGACGTCGTCGTCGCGACGGATGTCTTGTATTCAGACGACCACGCCGGACCTCTCGCGGCGAGCTTCATCAGAAGAATGAAACCATCCGGTCGCGGGTTCATTCTCAACGCGTGTCGCAATGGCACGCTCATCGCGCACTTCATCCAACACCTCTTAGCGCACGGCGTCGCGGTGAGAATTTCCGCCGCGGAACGCTTCGACGGCGAACGAGAATTTAGCCAATACGAAGGCGGTCACTTACACCGCCATCTCCCAGACACCGCCGAGGCGTGGTGGAACGAAAGCGCGCGAACGCTCGCACAATTCGCACCAGCCGTGATCGCCGACGAAGAGGCGACGCGCGCGCCGGGATTCGCCGAGACGGAGCGTTTGGAGTCTTTCGCGACGGCGTTGGAGGGTCGATTCGTCTTGCTCGACGTTCGACCGACGTCCCGCGCGTGACGTGCTTCGACGCGCACCGCGCGCGCGTGTAACATCACGATGGATAGATTTCACCACGACACAAAATAACTCCTTCGTTTCACCGTCGTCGTCGCGTTCATCGCCGCCACGGATCGCGCTCGACGACTCCGGCGGCGGCGTCCGCCGGCGTCTGCCCGCGCGTCAACACCAAGAATCGCGTCACACGCGCGCGACGATCGATCGATCGAACGAACGTCATGCGGCGCCACCGCGCGACGACGCTCCTCGCGACGCTCGTCCTCGCCCTCGTCTCCCTCTCGCGCGCCGGTGACGTCGATCCGCTCGTCGACGCGGCTGACGAACAGAGCGACAACTACCGCTCGCTCGTCTTCGGCATCAAATGCGGCGCGTGTAAAGCCGTCACGCGCGAATTCGGTGATGCCTTCGCGCGGGCGGCGTCGAAACATAGACTGGACGCCGGTCCGACGCGCGCGTTCGGGTCCAAGTACGTCTCCATGTTTCGAGACGCGCTCTCGCGGGCGACGGATCGCGTGTGCGCCGCCGACGGTCCGGTGGCGCGCGAGTGGGGATACAGCGAAAAGGGTGCGGAGAGCATCATCGGCACGAGTCGAGCGTTCGATAGATTGGGCGTCAATCTCACCAAAGAGGAGGCGGCGATGATTCAACAGACGGTGTTCGGATTGGGCATCTTTACAAAGGAGGCGAGCGCGCGGTTTCGCTATCGCGGTCCGCCCGGGAGCGACGTTCCTGGAAGCGACAACTACTCGATGATTTCTGATTCATTCGCGCGAAACACGCTTCGCGAGGCGTGTTCGGCCGTGCACGACAGTCTCGAGTTCGACGAGGCGGTCGATCGCGCGGTGGCGAATCCAGACGAGGGGTTCGATTACTCGGCGCAGCACAAGCTCTGTTTAGAGTTGGACTACTGCCGCGTGCGCAACCGCGCGTCGGGCGCGCGACGACCGGTGCGCGCGGTGGAGGAACCGGACGGGAGCGTGTCCTACGGCACGGACGATGAGGACGAACGCGGCGCGCGGGACGAGCTCTGACGCGATTGTAACGATACACGAGCGCGCGTATTTCTTCGACCTCGCCTCGGCTCGTCTCGCGAGCTCGAAAAAACCACGTCTCGAGATTTCGCGCGCGCGGTGAGATCGACCGCGAGCGGCACACCGCGGAGGTTGGATGCGCCTCGCCGCGCGTCGAATAACATCGAGCGCGACACATTTCATTGCACCGACGCATCAACTTTCGCATCACGCGTTCGCGCGCGCCGGTATAGGCGCGAGCGTCGACGGATTGGTGGAGCGCGCGCGCGGTGGGAATTGTCGACGCGAATTCTCTCGAGAGATGACGCCGGTGGCGCGCGCGTGCGCGAATGGACGACCGAGTGGACAGAAGAATGATTTTGTAGGTCGTGTTCGAGCGAGGAGTGGACGATGGACGTCTCGCGGACGACCGGTGAGGAGTGATCCGACGATGGATCGAGTCGCGTCGGCGGGGACGTCGAGCGGGCGAGGCGCGAGGACAGCGTGGCGAACGCTTCACGCCATCTCGCCGGCGAGTCAGGGGACGCATGAGACGGAGGATGATTCCGGGAGCGAGAGCGAGGAGGATGAAGATCTCAAGGGGGAGTACCGAGGAGCGGTTCTCGTGCGTTCGAACGGGCAAAAGGGATTGGCGACGACAAACAGGACGAACAACGGCCGAATCGGTGGGAGTTGGAAGCGCGCGTTGGGTGATTTCGATAAACAAAACGGGAAAGTCGGGGCGACGACCGGCGTGAGCGACGAGGCGAAACCCGCCGATGATGATGAAATCGCCACCGGTTTGAGAGACGACGTGCAGACGGTGGAGACGGCGGAGGAGGCGAGACGCGTGCTGAAGATTTTACTCGACAACACCGGCACGGAGGATCGTCCCATGTACCACGCGTGCGATACGGAAGTGGCGTACATCTCCGTGGCGGATCAAACGCCGGTCGGACACGGTCAAGTGACGTGCTTTTCCGTGTTTATTGGGCCGGACGTCAACTTCGCGCCCAAAGGCGAAGGCAAGAGAAGCTTGTTGTGGGTGGACACGTTGCGAGGCGGCGACGAGGTGTGGGACGTCTTCAAGGAATACTTTGAGAATCCAAACGTCAAGAAGGTGTGGCACAATTACTCCTTCGATAGGCACGTGGTCGAGAATCACCACGGGATCAAGCTCGCCGGTTTCGCGGCGGACACCATGCACATGGCGCGTCTCTGGAACTCAAACAGAAAGCTGGACGGTGGGTACAGTTTGGAGGCGTTGTCTTCGAGCGCGGACGCCATGAGCGAGTGCGCAGAAATGCTCGGCGCCGGGGCGGAGATGATGCGCGCGAAGAGAGGCATGAAGAAGATTTTCGGCAAGCCCAAGCTGAAAAAGGACGGAACGCCCGGGAAGACGATGATTCTTCCGCCCATCGAAGAGATCCAGGAGGACAGAGAATCCCGCGATAGGTGGATAGAGTACTCTGCACTCGACGCGCAAGCGACGTGGTTTCTTCGTGAATCCCTCGAGGCCAAGTTGCGGGGAATGTCGTGCGAGGCGTGTCCCATCTTGGCCAGCAAGCCGGGCTATCGCAAGTGCGTCACGCTTTGGGACTTTTACACGTACTACCTCGCTGAATTCGGTAATCTACTGACGCAGATGGAGCGCAACGGCTTGCTCGTCGATAAGGATCACTTAGCGAACGCGGAGAAGATGGCTTTGGAAGACAAACGCGTGGCTGAAGAATACTTTAGAAACTGGGCGTCGTCCAAGTGCGAGGGTGCAAAGCTCATGAACATCGGTTCCGGTTTACAAATTCGACAGCTTTTGTTCGCTGGAGCGAAGAACAAGCGACGAGATAAGCCCGGAGTTGAGCTCACGCGCGAGTTCACCCAGGAATCGCCTGAATGGATCGCGTGGGACTCCGCGGGACGCGAAGGAAAAGCGCCGAAGAAGACGATGAAGGTTGCGTTGCACGGAATCACGCTCAAGCCCATTCAGGTTCAAACCTTTACGGCCACGGGCTTACCCGCGGTGAGCAGCGTGGTGCTTAGAGCATTAGCGGGTAAACCGGGCATTGCGCGCGCGCTCATGGATACTTGGGATTCGTTGTCGGATAAGGAAAAATCTGACGAGGCGCTGAAAAAGGCGTGCGGCACCGCTTACGACGCCTTTGGCGGCGGTCAGGAGGGAGTTCAAGCGTGCGCGGCCATCGACTCCCTGAACGACGTCGCCGCCATCGACACGCTTTTATCCAACTTCATCATACCGTTACAAGGGGACGACATTCGCGGACCGGAAGGGCGAGTCCACGGCGCTCTGAACATTAACACCGAGACTGGTCGACTCTCCGCGCGACGTCCGAGTCTTCAAAACCAGCCCGCACTTGAAAAGGACCGTTACGGTATCCGCAGAGCATTCACGGCGGCGCCGGGTAACATTCTCGTCGTTGCGGATTACGGTCAGCTCGAGCTTCGTCTCTTGGCGCACATGGCTGGCTGCAAATCCATGCTCGAGGCGTTTGAGGCGGGTGGCGATTTCCACAGTAGAACGGCGCTCGGCATGTACTCGAACATCAAGGATGCGATCGCAAAGGGAGAGGCCGTGCTCGAATACGGCGAACAAGATGCAGCAAAGGATGAGAAAGAGCGCCCCGCTCTCGTGAAGGATGTTTTCGCGAGCGAACGTCGTAAGGCGAAGGTGCTCAACTTTAGCATTGCGTACGGAAAAACGGCGCACGGCTTGGCCAAGGATTGGGGCACCTCCCTCGAGGAGGCGGCGAACACGGTCGACCTCTGGTACGCCGATCGCCCCGAAGTTAGAGAGTGGCAAGAAGTGCAAAAGAAGCTCGCGGTGGAGAAGAACTTGGTGCGAACGTTACTCGGTCGCGTTCGCAACCTCCCCGACGCTTCGAGTAAAAACGAAGCTTTCAAATCCCACGCCCTTCGCGCCTCCATCAACACCCCGATTCAGGGCGGCGCCGCCGACATCGCCATGTTAGCGATGCTTCAGATTCAACGATGTCCTCGACTGAAAGAGCTCGGCTACAAGCTCCTCATGCAGATTCACGACGAAGTCATCTTGGAGGGACCCGAGGAGCACAAGGACGAGGCGCTCGCGCTGACGAAGTATCACATGGAGAACCCGTTTCCCGGACACGTGAATCTCTTAGACGTCGCCCTCGCCGTTGACGGCGACTTCGCCAAGACGTGGTACGAGGCCAAGTGATCGCGCGTTTGTAAACTATACACCGACAGGATTGAGAAACCCGCCGTCCCGCGTCGCCTCTCGCGCGAGAGCTGCCCTGAACCGAGGGACGGACGCGAATCGCGCGCACCGCAGACCCACGCGCGCGCGTGAGCGGTCGCGTCGACATGGCCACGGATTGGCGAGGGTACGACGCCACCCACGCGGACGCGGATGATCCCTACACCGCCGCCGCGCGCTCGTACGAGGGAATCGGCGTCGGACTGCAATCGGAGTTTGAGCAGCTCTCGATCGACCAACACACGCTCGTGAACGATCTCTTGTACGAGGAAGATGACGCGTCGAGCACCGAAGGGGACGTCGGGGGTGAATGCGCGTGTGCGTACTGCGGAATATCGAACATCGAGTGCCTGGCGAGATGCGTCAAGACGAATAAGTGGTTTTGCAACGGGCGCTCGAACGGGTTGCCGGCGAGTTGCCTCGTCTATCATCTCGTGCGCTCGAAGAATAAGGAGGTTCAGTTGCACGAATCGTCGCCTTTGGGCGACATGACGCTCGAGTGTTACGTGACGGGAGCGACGAACGTGTTTAACCTCGGGTTCATACCGTGTAAGGATGAAAACGTCGTCGTGCTCGTCACGAGAGAGGTGGCGCAGACGAATCCGCCGTCTCTGAGGGAGTTGAACTTGGATTCTTCGCTCTGGGAGGCGTTGATTCAGGAAAAGGTGTTTTTGCCTTGGTTGGTAAAGGTTCCAGAGGATGCTGAAATTCTACGCGCGCGCCAAGTGCGACCGTTGCAAGTGCAGAAGCTCGAGGAGTTGTGGAAGACGAATCCAGAGGCGGCGTTGGAAGACGTCGATAAACAGGATATGAACGAAGAGCTCGATCCCGTGGCGTTACGATTCGACGATGGATACAAATATCAGAACTGCTTCGCACCGTTGATCATGATAGAAGCCGAGTACGACAGAATGCAGCGCGAGAGCCAGACGAAAGATGACGTTTCCGTCCGCTGGGACGTAGGCTTGAATAGACGTAGAATTGCTTATTTTTGCTTTAGCGCCGATGAAGACGTTGTTTCGATCGCGCTTGGCGATGTTTTACAATTGAGGCTGACGATGCAAACACCAAAGGGACCTCAACAGTGGCAAGGTCAGGGAGTGGTGATTAAATTTACCACGCAAGAGGAAGTCGGAGTAGAGATGTTCGGAATGGATGCGCCGACAGATTACAGTTGTGGCTACAGCGTGGACTTCATGTGGAAAGGTACTAGCTACGAACGCGCGCAGCAAGCGCTTAAAACATTCGCTGTGGATGAAACGTCTTGTTCTGGCTACATTTACCACAAGCTTCTCGGCCACGAACTCGACGATCAAACTCTGAACGTGGACGTAGCCAAGAAGATTACCGCTCCCGGATTGCCAGAATTGAACCAAAGTCAGCTGTACGCCGTCAGACAAGTGCTCCAACAACCTTTGAGTCTCGTGCAAGGTCCTCCCGGTACGGGGAAGACGGTGACGTCGGCTACCATCGTGTATCATTTAGCCAAGCGTGGTAACGGACAAGTCATCGTGTGCGCTCCTTCGAACGTCGCCGTCGATCACCTCGCGGAAAAGATCGAAAAGACGGGTCTCAAGGTTGTCCGGATTAGCAGTAGAAGCAGAGAACACCTTGTGTCTTCAGTGGAACATTTGACACTGCATTACCAAGTCGCCAACATCGGCGGCTCAACGCACAAGGCGTTCCAAAACTTGCAACAGCTGAAGAATGAGACCGGTGAATTGAGCGCTGGGGACGAAAAGAAGTACCGCAAGGCTCAAAAGAAACTCGAGCTTGAAATACTTGAAAATGCCGATGTCATTTGCACGACGGCTGTCGGTGCAGGTGACCCGAGGTTGGCCAACTTCCGATTTCGCATGGTGCTCATCGACGAGGCCACGCAAGCGACCGAACCGGAGTGTCTCATCCCCATCGTCATGGGGGCGAAACACGTCGTTCTCGTCGGCGACCATTTCCAGCTCGGCCCTGTCGTGACGTGCAAGCGAGCGTACCGGGCGGGTCTCTCGCAATCGCTTTTCGAGAGACTCATCGATCTCGGCATCAGTCCGATTCGCCTCAAGATTCAATATCGCATGCACCCGTGCCTGTCCGAGTTCCCGAGCAACATGTTCTACGAGGGGACGTTGCAAAACGGCGTATCCTCGCACGAGCGCACGTTGTCTGACATTCAATTCCCATGGCCGGTGCCTTCGAAACCGATGATGTTCTGGAGTCAAACTGGACAAGAAGAGATGAGCGCGAGCGGCACGTCATTCTTGAATCGCGCCGAGGCGTCGGCGGTGGAGAAGTGCGTGACCAAGCTGCTCGAATCCGGCGTCAACCCGGATCAGATCGGCGTCGTCACCCCGTATGAGGGTCAGCGCGCGTACGTGGTCTCCCACATGACGCGCGTAGGCGTGTTACACCCCCAACTGTACAAGGACATTCAAGTGGCGAGCGTCGATTCGTTCCAAGGCAAGGAGAAGGATTTCATCATCATGACGTGCGTTCGCTCCAACGAAAAGTCGGGCATCGGGTTCTTGAGCGACCGACGACGCTTAAACGTCGCCATCACCCGTGCGCGCAGCGGTCTCATCGTCATCGGGAACCCGAAGGTGCTGAACAAACAGTCGCTCTTCCACGACATGCTCGTTCATTTCAGACGAAACAACTGTCTCGTCGAGGGAAATCTCAACTCTCTGAAAGAGTGCATGGTCGCCCTTCCCGCACCAGAAAACGCGCCCAAAGATCCATGGAAGAACGTCCAAGCGCGTATCGACAGAGAAAAGCGCGCCGAAGCGGCGAGACGCGCGCACCAACGCGAGTTCCCCGAGCTCGGTGCCGCGTTTGCACATCACGGATACGGACGCTTCGGAGGACAATTCAAAGACATCGACTCCGAATCCGATTTCTCCTACGCCCAGAGCGAGATTGGAAGCGAAATCTCGTATCAGCCGAGCGAGCTCGGCCAGCCGAACCGCGCGTACGAGTTTTGAAACTCGTCATCGCTCGTCATCGCCAGTAGATAGCCTCGTGAAACAAAGCAACTAGCCTCACAGCGCGATGCCTCCCATCCCGCGGTGTCTGCTCACGACCACCGACCCCGACGCCCTGGGGCGGGTCGAGTCGATGAGCCGCGCGTCGTCGCCCTCGGCATCCGAGTCAGAGCGCGTGACGACGCGCGTGACGCCGCACGAACGCGTCGAGAGCGGACGCGTCCCAAACTTGTTTTGGCGCGCCGTCGCGATGGAGGATCTTCGCGCGTCGCCCGATTTCGACGCGCTTCCGGATGAATCTTCCGTGGCGCTCGCGGGGGCGCGTTCGTTCGCTTACGTGCGTCAAGGGACGGAGGCGTGGGACGCGCTGCACGACGGGAGGCTGACGACGGGCATACTCAAGGCGTGTTTGGGCTTCAACGAGGAATACGTCGATAAACGCGCGCTCGGGTTGGGAAGGTGCGGCCACGGCGGACATCACGCCATCTTAAACGCGGTACATCGCCTGCGGCGGGCGAAGTGGTGCGAGGACGAGGTGGAGGAGTCGTTGGCGGTTGAGGCGGAGCGTAGAAACGCGGCTGCGAAAAGGCGCTGCAATGGAGACGAGAGCGAAGAAGAGGACGAGAACGACGACGGCGGTGAAGACGACGTGGTGGCGATCGAGACGCCGCTGGACGCGACGAGTTCGTCGCTGGACGTTTTGATGGCGTCTCTCGCGGTGCAACCTCAGAAGTCGAAAAAGAAGAAGGCTTCGAAAAAGAAGAAGCGCGGCAAGAAAAAGTCTCGCGGCAAGAAGAATCGTGCTGCCGGAGATGATGCACAGATGCTGACGAACGCGCAATACTCCCGAGCGGTCGCTCGTGGCGGAGAGCAGGCCATTCGTTTAGCGTGGGGGAGCGCTCAGGAAGCCTCGACACTCACGGCACTCATGACGTATTACGAGCAGTGCACGGTGCACGAGGCTGGCTTGTGCATGCTCGACGTTTCGAAGATACCGAAGCATTGGAACGTCGGTCCGCTTCCGCCCGTCGGTGCGAGCCCGGACGGTTTGATCACCATGTCGAACGGCGAGCGTTTCGTCATTGAGGTGAAAAATAGTTCTCCGTTTCGATCGACACCCGGTTCTTTCGTCATCGCCGATCGAGAGCCGTACGATACACCGCCCGCGTATCACATGCCACAAGTTCAGTTAGAGATGATGTGCACGGATACAAATGCAGCCCTTTTGGCGATGCAAAGCATGACGTATGGCATACGCATATTTCGTGTGGAGCGCGACGACGCGTTCATCGATAGCATGTTGAGAAGGATATCGCGCCTGTACACCACGTACGTGTTGAAAGACAAAGATCCACCGATGAATTGGGAAATACGGTCGACCGAGCACAAGCGAAATCTCGTGGGCGCGGCCGTGCGTTTAGCGAGCGAGGCGACGGTGTACGACCACATACCGTCGGGCCTTCTTCCTAACGACGGGAGCATCGTGGTCGATGAAAACGCATTCCTTCCGTCGTGAGACGTTTTAGCGGATTAGAGTTAGGTAGCAACACGGTTTGTTAGCGTAGTGTAGTTCATTATTGCATTGACTGAACACTTGCAGTCGCGACTATTATTGCGATATAAAAGAATTTTTGCGCTTACGCTGCAACAGAGCTATTGAGATTGGAAAAAGACAAGCCCTTATGCGAAGGCGACGGCGACGTCGTATTCCTTTTCCTCCGGTTCAACGAATTGAGGATTTGTCGATGCGAGCATAGTGACGATGGAGAGCGCAGAGAGCATCGCGAGCGTCACGAACAACGCTCCCCAACCGTACTTTTCGGCGATGAGCGCCGTGAGCGCGCCTTGCAACACCGCCCCGATCGAACCCATGCCGTTCACGATGCCGGCGGCAGTGCCGAGCACCTCTTGGCCGTAACCGGCTTGTTCGCAGCAATCCGCCACGGCGGTGGAACCGAGCATGGCGTCGGGACCTGCGACCAAGAACCCGATGAGGCCCATGACGATGGCGTTTGCGAGCATTCCCATGCTGCACGCCAACTGATAACCGCCGATGGCGAACGTCAAAAGAGCGCACGAGAGCGCGCCGAGCATGGTACGCTTCCCGACAAAGTACTTATCGCCGATGATACCGCACGCTAAGCCACCGAGGACGCCGCCGAGATCGTATATGCACGACATGTAACCGGCGACGGCGACGGACATCTTGTACTCCTGAGACAGAAAATACGGAAGCCAGAACAACAGGCAATATCTAACGATTTTGACGCAAAAGTAAGACAACATGAGCATCTTCAAGCGGGGGATGGCTAGGATCTCCATGAAAGACACATGCTTGGACGCCGGCTCGACGTCGGCGCGCTTCTTTGTCTTTTGCAACGCCTCCTCCTTGTACGTCGTCGTTTGCAACCACGGAGGATCGAGATTCATAAACGCCAGCAGTCCCGCGGCGAAGAGCGTGAACAACGCCGGAATGGCGATCGACAATTTCCATCCGCACGACCCCAACAAGTAGGCGGTGAGCACGGTGGCCGCCGTGGCCCCGACTTGCTGACTCGTCGCCCAAATCCCCATAGCCGTCCCGCGCTCGCGAGCCGCGTACCACGGGTTCAAAAGCTTGACGTGCAAGGGATACGACGCCGCCTGCGCCAATCCATTCAACGCCCAAAACGCCATGAGCACGTACGGCGCCGAGACGAGTCCAAACATGCAACAGCACGCGCAGGACACCACCCCGCCGACGACGATGACGTTCTTCGCCCCCACGCGATCCCCCAACGCCGGCATGACGAACTGTCCCAACGCGTACGTCAATAAAAACGCACTATCGATCAGTCCCATCGTCCCCGTGGTGAACCCGAGCGCATCCTTCACCGGCGCTTTCACCACGCTCAACGGCTTGCGCACAAAGTACGCCGCCGAGTACGACACGAACATCCCCGCCAGCGTGTTCCTCTGCAATCTCCCCACCTCTTCCCTCGGAAACTTTTCCTCCACGACCCTAGACCTCGGTTTATTCGCGCGTGCGCGCAAGAACTCCCCTTCGCTCCCAAAGGTATACACCACCGCGTGTCCCGCCTCGCCGTCGTCCCCCAGTCCCTCCGTCGCCTCCCCGTCGTCCGCGACGATCACCGCGCGCGTCCTCGTCCCACGCCCGCCCGTTCGCCGTCTCACGACGCCCTCACTCACGGGCATCAATTCACGCGTCCACGCCGTCTCGCGCGCCGTCCCGCGTCCCGCGCGCGCCGTCGTCCCCGTCGTCATCGCATCCTCGCGCCCGACCCGCCGCCGGCGTCCCCGCGCGCGCGCGCGAGGACGCGACTCGACGCGCGGTGCGTCGTCCCCGCGCGCGCGCGTCGGCGCGGACGCGATGCCATCGACGCGCATCCTCGCGCGCGTCGTCGCGAAGCGGACGCGCGCCGCGCCGTGTGCGGACGCGGACGCGGGACGACGCGATGATGCGCCGCCGTGATCCGGTCGGTCGCCGCGGATGAGGGACGAGACGACGAGGGACGAGGGCGAGGAAGAGGACGCGAGGGCGGACGAGATGGGGGCGCGGGGACGTTGGTTCGCGAAAAGAGCGAAAAGAAAGAGAGGGTGGTACATCATTCGTCGAGCGCGCGGTCGCGGGAGGGATCGGTGGCGGTGGGGAGGATGGACGGCGCGTTCGCCCGTTTCGTCTCGCGTCGCCGCGACGGCGCGCGTGGACGAGAGATTCCTAGCCTCGAGGACGAGGTTTGGGTATGGCGGCGCCGCTCGTCGTGCGTGGAAGCGGTTGGACGACGTCGGACGGTGGACGCGGGAGGACGGCGGGGAAGAGGGGGGTGGACGCCGAGCCCGCGCCGGACGCGGACGGAGGCGCGAGGGACGTCGGACGCGACGCGTCGGAATCCATCATGGACATGCCCGCGGCGAAATGCTGAGAGATTTCGTCCATCTGGGGAGCGTGAGGGTGGTTCGTCGGCGC
>PVBE010841331.1_pt1 | contig 15531 bp, 9 predicted proteins | sample 1631181 | NCBI WGS metagenome assembly PVBE01 (sample SAMN08397723, study PRJNA350692) | Marine metagenome, whole genome shotgun sequencing project. | isolation source: water | place: Pacific Ocean | collected 2012-04 | reverse complement strand
CTCGTATTCCATACGCTCATTTTGCTGCTCGGTGTTGTCTGGGTATTTTTCTAGGAATCCTTCTTTGCACTTCGCACGTAGGTGCTCCGCCTCTGTTTTTTTGTTGGGCGTGGGGAATGCGGGGATATGATAGGTGCTGAAATCAAGAGATATATCACACCGATCTGCAATCTCCTTTGTATTTTCCAGAGCCTTCGGAACATGAGAGAATAGCTTCTCCATTTCCTCAAAGGGGCGCATAGAAAAATCACTATCGCGCATTGAGAATCTACTCGGGTCATCTACGCGTGCGTTTTTCTGAATACAAAGCAACACATCATGCGCCTCTGCATCTTGTGGCTTGCAATAGTGCGCATTGCACGTTGCAACCAGAGGGACATTCAATTCTTTGCTCCAGTGAATGAGTTGCTGATTGATCTCTATTTGGCCTGTTACATTTGGGAGATCCATCAATTCGAAGTACAAATTTTCCTTTCCGAAGAATTCCTGGAACTTCTCCACCTGCTGCCTGATGCGGTCGCCATCTTCTGCGAGAGCTGCTTGGGGAAGTGCTCCGCCTATTGGCCCCGTGAGTGCTATAAGACCCTTACCAAATTCTTTGAGTAGCTCATCATCCACGCGTGGCTTGTAGTACATTCCCTCAAGTGATGCCTTGGTCGCAAGTTGTAGAATGTTTTCGTATCCTTGTTGCGTTTGGGCAAGTAAAACCAGTGGGTAACGTTTGGTATCTATACCACTTTCTTTGTCGTGCCTTGTGCGGGATGCCATGTATGTTTCCAGTCCTAAAATTGGTTTGATATTCTGCTTCTTGGCCGCTGTGTAGAACTCTATGAGCCCGTATGTGCATCCTTTGTCCGATAATCCCACTGCACTTTGCCCGAGTTCTGCGGCTCGTAATACTACTTCTTCGGGGCTTGGGAGAGCCTCGAGGAGGGAGTACGTACTATGACAGTGGAGGTGGACAAAGTCGGTAGATTTCATTGGCTTGGTATTATAGCCCTTAACTTCCTCCGCTTAAATAGATTCGGAGTCCTTTGCGAGTTGATGTGGTGATCATATGATTTAGGATAGCGGATTTCAGAGCTTCTCTACAGCCTTCCTGCAGTCATCCCATGTATTGCTACCAGCATTATTATCGTTGGGATTTTTGCCGGTGATAAATGCTCCGGATGTGTAGGGGAAACATTCGTCGGAGAATACGATTTTTAAGATCTGATCCAGTTGAGTATTACATGGCCTAAAGATGCAGGATCTACGTAGGAAGTATGCATAGTTCTTTACAAATTTTCGGAGTCCGCCATCTTTGTCTTTTATCAGATCGATATTCTCTTTCATTTGTGCTCGTACAGGTTTAATAGTTTCAATTTCCGCACTTTGAACATCCTGTGCTTTTGGCAGCATGCCAGCTTCTTCTGTGGCTTGATTGTGCATAAAGGTGGCCCATCTATCTCGTATGTATGTGCGTGGGATGACAATAAACCTATTGGATTGTTCATCTTTTTTCATACGGTCTTCTCTGTCTCCTTCCTCTGGGAACTCATCGGGATTTTTGAGATGGTCAGGGTACTCTCGCTCCGATGCCCAGTAGTGATTGAGATTGTAAAATGCTTTCCAAATACCTATGTGATCTTTTGCATAAAAGAATGGCCCTCGGAGTGCACGGGAACTCCAGAGTCGTGATGGCTTTACCTCGTCATCATCTACTACGTCTGCATCACATCCGAATACATGCTTATGTTGGATTTCATCAAGGCGTGCGGTACCAAATTGCTCCAAGTGTTCCCTCTCTCTATCAGTGAAGAGTCTGTTTTCCAAGATGTCATCCATTTTTTCTGCTGCATCTTTGATGTGATTGATATCATCTAAGAATTCATCTCGCATTTCTAAAATATCATCCATTGCCTCACTCTCTGTTTCCATACTGGAGCCAGATGGAGGATCGAAATCATCCAATACAGTTTGATCACATCCATATCCTGATGTGTTTGGTGCAAGGTAGTCTGAATCGAATGGGCAGATCACTCCAAAATTTGGTTCTTTGCTTGGGTCATTCAATCCCAGTCCACAAGTGCTTTCTACGATGCAGTCGTTATATGTGCCATAGAACATATCGCTACTAGGGCAATCTGACGAGTCCATTGCTTGGCATTCCATATCACTGGTAACGCAACACCAGCCTTCGAATTCTTCATCGAAGATGTATCTGTCTTGCCATCCTATAGCCTCAAATTCAGGGTTGCTGGCTCCTGTCAGTATGTTTTTGTAGCTTTGGTTCAAAAATCCCGTGAGCGCTTTGAAGACCTCAATACCTCCAGTAGATTTATTTTCATATGCTCGGTTGGTTTCACATCGAATTTCCTCCATCTTTGCTTCCAAGATAGCTAGGTCTGCATGGAGGCAGGCTGGTATTGATGTGATGTCGTATGATTGTTGTATAGAACGTAATTCGGTATCAAACAACATGAAGAAGATAGATTGCAGCTCATAGAGCCAATTATATTTCAGAAGATCAATTACCGTATCTCCTCCGGATTTGCTTTTTGCCAATGCTATTCCATCGTCCACACGTTCTATTACTGCTTTTGCATAGTGTCCGATGGGAGTTTTTGCAGCGAGCTCTTTCGTGAGATCTTTCTGAGGGCACTGTGCTGATACCGCTGCAGGGAGCAGGGCGATATAGAGCGCTATTGTGATGAAAACAGATCGCATTATGATTCAAGCTGGGAACAAAGACCTCTGCCGTCGTGGAAACGTGGGCACATGGCAGAGGGGAATTCGATATCACTGATACGTCGGAACACATCTTGAGCCATAAACAGTAATTCACTGAAATTCTTCGCTCCCGTTTGTAAATACTGTGTGAACATATCGCTTACTACCCGTGCACCAATTCCTTGTGCTGCTGTGCGAATTCCTGTTCCGGCAGTGGCAGCTGTTTGCGTTTGCTGTGCGATATCTTGCACACTTTGCAGAAGAGTGAGAGGTGGAAGGACAATACGATTTGTGACATCGAATGTACATATGACCGGAGGCGTTCTGGCAGGCAATCCGTTTATTTGGCAGAGTGCTGTATCGAGTTGCTGTAGAAGATATCTTGGTCTGTAAGGAGCGAATTTAGGTGCGGTAATTGCCGGAGGCATTTCAAATTCTCCAATGTTTGGGTCTTCTCCTTCGCAGGAATCCCAAGGGAAATCTTGATCGATGGTTGTCAGTGGAGACCTGCCGGCTATTGGGCGTGACCATTCTTGCGATTCTTCTATACATTGACCTGTGTAACAGAGATTGTTTCCAATGGTGTTGGTGTATCTGGCTTCACACCCCGGTCTGCACGCAAGAGGGAGAGAGTTTTTCTGAGCCTGCACGCGAGGAGAATTCATAGCTGCCTCGCATGTTCTAATCGGATTTAAGGTTTTTTCTTGTACCATTTCGTCCATTGTATCCAAGATTTTCTGGCGTATGTCGGCCGGATTTATGCTTCCTGTTGAGCAGATATAGTCTTCATCATTCGGATCGTTATCCAGGCCGGAACAACTGTAATTCGAAAATACGCTTGCGCACACATCAATAGAAACTTGTGCCTTTTCAAGTATTCCATCAATAGCCATTGCCTTGCATTGTGCAAAGTATGCAGTTCTTTCTACCGCACAGCATGCTTCGGGGTCTTGTCCATTTCCATTGATATGCCCGAGCCTCTCCAATGCCTGTATGTTACTTAGATTGCATACTTCCTGAGCATGAACCATTTCATGAATCATTAGGTACTCCTTTTCGGGAGTCTCTTTATTCGACATACAGATATCTATCACACCATCGTGCTTAATGGGAGATGTAGTTGCATCCCCACTACCACAATCATCTTCGCAGACAATATCAACCGTGCACGCAGCGCAGTATGGCGGACGGAGATCCTGATCTTTTTCTATTGTATCTTCCACTTGGTGTTCGGGAACGGTTTCTCTCCAGCCACCGATGGCGCAAATATCATTCCCGGAAACATGCCGGACCACATCTCCTTTAAATTGTTCCGGCTGACAGCGTGTGAGAATAATACCTCCTACCAAACCTTCTCGTTCATCTTCATCTTCATTTTGTTCTTCCTCTTTACGAGCCTCCTCGAGCTCTTCTTTCAGATTTTCATCAATTTCGCATGCTTCTGATTCTACTGGTCTGCAGAGGTATCCCCGTTGTGCAAACGGGTGAGAACAAATTCCTTCTTTCTCATGGGGTTCTGGCATAATAGCGCCTTCTTCTTGGTCGTATTCTTCGTCATCTGGCGGATCCGGTCTGGTGGGATTGAGTGATCCGGTGAAGAGTCCTGCTTCCCCTGGACGGAGACCTGTCTCGTCTTGCTTAATTGGATACAGACCACCACGGACCAAAGATGAGCTGAGTCTTTCATAGCAGTTTTTTGCGGTGTCTTGTTCCAGACAGTCGCTGTAATCTGGTTTAAAGAGGGCTGCTTGTACGGGCTCCAAAGGAATGTACCACTGCAAACCTATGTCGTCTTTGCGTATCCATATGAAGATATTTGACTCCTCATCTTTGAAGTTTGGAAAGAGAATAAATTCGTTATTTCCTTCCTCAATAGTTACGTTCGGAAGAATGAGGTCATCAAGAATCTCCAAAAGCCTGTCTTCAATTTCGCACCATCGCTTCTCCAGCCAAATACGATCCAGATCACTTGGGGATCCCGGCGCATTTGCACAGGAGCCTTCATGAGTTCGTACGTACTTCACACCATGTCGATAGCGTCTTATGGCTGCAGACATCTCGATTGCGTCTTCCTTGTCTCCTACAGTTCGTTTCAACTCCTTTAGTTTGGCGACTACCTCATTCAGCTTTTTCTCTATTTCGTCCGATATATCATTTCCATTTTGATCCTTTTTTGGCCAGGGGATTGCCTTTGTTAGCTCTTCAACAAATGGTTGTATATAGGCGTCGTTACTTGCCCTCCATAGATGCACAATGCTTGTCATACGCGTGATGGCATCTACGGGTTTTCCCGGGTATCCGTCTATTCCCACCTCATATCCGGATGTAATGGCTTGCAGATTTCTTCCAAGTGCCAGATGCCAGTTGTTTCGATCTACGAGCTCTTTGAGTATTGTCTGGGAAGTCGAGCAGAAGTCTTGGTGTATTTCTATTTCCGGGTCTGTGCCACACATATCTTCTATGTTTTTTACGATAGACATATCTACGTGATCCACTTCTACTTCAAAGTCTTCTACACCCTGTAACTCCTGGTCGTAATACACTCCCGCGGCAAATTCTTCTATGGCGAGCTCTGCCTTGGATGTATTTACTTCGAATTCTACAAGTTTTTTGATTTTGAAATAGAGTGTGTTCTCGTCAGGGTCGTTCTGTGCGTATGCAATCGGAGTGATAAGAAGGCCAATGGCGAGAAGTATGGAGATCACTACTGATAATCGGGGGGAGCATCACGGAGCACATCTTTGGTTTGCCAAATTCTTGGCAAGCAGGCGCTAGTTTCTGCGGTAAGTGCAGTGATATTTCGAAGATCCAGTGTAAATCGCTGCATGCATTCAAGCTCTACTTCCAATGGGCGCAATCGATCAAATGCTCCCATGATAGATAGAGCTCTATGTAGCGATTCTCTTGCGATGGCCTGTTCGCGTTCCAGGATTTCTGATCGTCCAACTGCAAATTGCATCAGGCCGGAAAGGAAGAGATTGAGAAAGCCCGAATCATCAGTCTCTTCATCCATTGTTTCCTCGAAGAGGAATGAGTCGTACTCCATGAGGGTGCACTCATAAATTCGTAAATATTCAAGAAGCACTCGTCCCGCATCAAGGCGTGTAAGTGAGACATCAGGATCTTTCCATGTTGGCAGAAGTTCAGCGAGTTCTTTGAGCTTTTCTCCGGGCTTTAGGAGCTCATTGTAAGAGGAGGCGGAGCAATCGATTGGTTCCGGTTCGAAATATTCTTCTATCAGCTCATTTACTTTTTTGTGATAGATATCCGGCCATTCTTTCAGCTTTTTTCTTTGGAATCCCAAATCTTTATAAACCTCTCCATATCGAGAACATGGAGAGAGAATAGGGTGCTCTTCTAGGTCTCTTCCGGAGTACTCAGGGATACCAACTGCTGCTATAGCAATATTCCACGGAGAGAGCGCGAGTCCTATCAAGATAGAACAGCATATGAGCCTGTGGCTAGAGGTACCAAGTGCCATGTTTACTGCGCAGGGGGAGAGGCATCACAAGAAGAGATGAAGCAGGGGATGCGATCGAGTTGCCCAATCATCTGCACTGCTTTACGCATCGTGTTGGCCAGTGGCCATCGCATTTCTTTCAGAAAAATGTCAAAGTTTCCCGCAAACTGGAGCAAGGTTCTGTAGCCGGCGTCATACTCTATAACAAGCTTCAGAAGCGCTATTTCTCTCTCCAAAGTCTGTTTTGACACTTTGTCACAGTAGACTTTCGCGTCTCCCTGATCTTTAGAAATACTGGTACCCTCATCGGCCAAATGACATTCGGAGAGTGTATCGACTTTGACATATGAAACACACCCCAGTGCTTGCACCTCTTCTATCTCGACAGACTGTTCCCCTTTTTCTCCTTCAGAATGAAGAACTACTTCACAAATGGAATCCATTCTACATTCAAGTGCGCGAATGCTTTGAAGGAGGTACGGAATCATTTCCGATGTAGAGACACGCTTTGTTTCAAATATTCCAATAAGCGGAAGTGAATCTGCATGCTCATCATTTTCGTCCATTTCGTCATTGCTGTGCCCTTCATCCAAGTCTCGTGGAACAGAATTAATCCATGGTTCATATCCGTTTCCTGTTTTGAGCCATGCACGCCCCTCTCGGTCGTATCGCACGTCTCCAATCGATGCATCTTCTGCTCGTCTCTTGCCAAAGAGTACTGATCTGTAGAGACGAAGCTCCCTTGCGAGTTCTTGGTTTACGCGTGTTCTACAGCTTCCTCCATCGCCGGCAAGTGCAGGCGTGGGTAGGAGCGATAGAGTGAAAAGGATGGTGAGAAAGTATTTCATAGGTCTGTGCGTGGTTCTTGAAGGGGAATAGCTTCCGGAGCCCGGAAGTTTTCAAACATTTCCTTTTGAGGGAAATCATATGGGAATTCATCTTCTGCATTTCTAGTGACGTTATCCGTTTTCTCGCGCACCGCTCGTTGACCTTCTTGCATCAATCTCTCGGGGTCATTGTCTTCGTGGAAATCAACCAACCAACCCTCTCGTGGTTTTTGTTGTCCCCAGTTTAGCAGTTGGCATGCCCAGTCTTCTCTTTCGCAATATGCTTGACCGTGCGTTAGCGGATCTCGGAATTTACCGATAGATCGGTAGTCATCAAAGAGGAAGATCGCAGGCCTACTACCGATGCGCTGCAGCCTCTCTTTTAGATCTGATTCAAAGTGCACACACTTTTTCTTAGGATCATTGTAGGGCTTTACACAGTCCTGTTCTGATCCCGGTCTCACGCAATCATCTCCCCCTTTTCCGTTACATGGTTCGATAGTAAGGCTGTCCCAGAAGCGACCGTACTCTTTCTTCATGTCAAAGATCAAAAACAGGACATCAAACAGTGTACTCTCGAGATCGTCGAAGTTCATTTGTGGAATTTGAATCTTAGGGATTTCTGCATCGGCATGTTGGTCTACGATTTCATTCGGCCCTGCGAGAATAGGTGCTTCCTTGAAGATCATTGCTTTTGGTAAGGAGGCTATCACTTCATCAGAAATATCTTGAGGGAACGCCGGAAGTGGCGGCAGATCGGGATACGGTGGTTCTTCGGATTGCTCCAATGGGGGTGGTTTTATGATGTCCAAATCGATACGGATTTGTATGACTTTCAATATGGGAAGCTGAACGGATTGCTGTGGCTCACGGAATGCAGTGAAGTCGATAACCAGATCCATGTCTCGATCAGATTCGGTAAATGGCAGTTCCGGAGGAACAGGGAAGTATTGGTCACACACATCAAACGTAGGCCAGCCATCATTGAATTCCGTTGCATTGATTACTAGGTTTAAGCAAGCCACATAATCTTGCATCAAGGGATTGTTTGCAAATCCTGCACATGCTGGTACACATTCTCCGACAGTACTTCCTTTGCAATCATCTATCGGAGAGAGTAGCTCTGCCTGCTGTCTGCATTCAGAAAATTGCTGCATGCCACCGGTGGTATCACCATCATTTTCTCTCCCATCCATCCATGGGTCGAGTAGAGAATAGATGGGTGTAGTGAATCGATCATTTCTACACCATGGGAATCCGTCTACGTTGTGCCCCTCTCTGTATAAATCTTGTACGGCGGCCCACCAAAATTTCAGTTGTTGTACTCCTACATCAAATTCCAAATACGATTGATATGCATCAATGTTGGCAACAAGCCACTCGGCTGTGTGGCTACTAACCTTCTTTTGTTCCTCTAAGAGTGCACCTGCATAGCGTGGGAGTTCTGCCCTAAGCTTACGCACTTCATCTATTCGGTCTGCATACTCCAGCAAGTCATTTACTACCTCTAACGCTGAATCTTTTCCGGGTAATCCACGTTGCTCCTGCCTGCGCGCCCATGTTTCCCATCCCTGTGCTACCGCACGCAATTGCGTTGGTGATGCGATGGGTACTACTACAAATATAGATCGCCCTTCTATTTGGAGGAATCTCGCTCTCTCAAAGAATGCGATCACGTCACCGATTAGGTCTTCACGTGCTTCTACCTGGATTTCTATAGGCTCCGAACGTGGATCGACAGGTACGTCATCGGGATCTTCCGGAAGCGGAGGTGTATAGATAGGATCTAATGGATCAAGATCAACCGACCACGTGGAAGGCAGGAGAATACGAATAGTTGGTGGCGTGAAGAACTTGTGCATTTCCGTTTCCATCAAGTGCCACCACTCCACCATGGTACGTCGTTCCTTGATCCAGTCTTGATCGTTGGTAATGGTGTCATCGAATGCACGAATCAACGATCCGCTACTGATACGACGATTTCTATCGAGTTGTACTGTGGCTCTTTGGCGAGCGCTATCAACTGATAGAATTGCGAAGGTGAAATTCTTCTTGTATTTGTCTTCGAATACCTGATCATTCATAAGTGAGAATGCGTTTCCCAGTTCCGGGAACCATAAGTCTTCTTCTTCATTAAAATCATCGTCAAATGGTCTTAGGGGGTCATCGAATGGGTTCTGTGAAACTTCTTCTATGTACGATCCTTTTCCTTCCTGTGTATTTTTCATCTCTCGGAAGTTTACTTCGTCGTAGTATGCACCGATGGTGCATCGCTTATCTTCTTCTTTCGTTTCTTGTCGTTTCGCATCTTCGGGGGAAAGATCGTACATGCCGTAACATGCCACAGGAATATGCTCTTTCTTATGGTCGTCATTTGGAACGATATCTAATTTTGCTCGCTCGTAGCTCGTGTCGTTGTAGTCTCGGAAGTACGAAATGTATTCACGGTTTTCGTCTCGTCTTTTGTGATCTAGGGAATGGCGGCTTGGTTCGTCGATACATTTGTCGCCGAAGCCGCCACTGGGAAATTCTCCGTCATTGGGGAACTCCCCGTCTTTGTGATCAAAGGCAACCCATGCATCGTTAATAATCACTCTATCTGAAATTCCACTCAATCGGCAGTCTTCTCCTTTGCAGACAATACAGCTGGCACCTCTTTCACCCGGGTTATAGGGATTATCAGAGCAGCACTCATACAATCCCTCTTCGCCGAATCCTCCACCATTGGTGGCATCGGGATTTGGTATTTGCGGGGGGTTGTCTGGACCGGGGGGTTTTGACGGATCAAAATCAGGATTGGGGATAAATTCAGGCGCTTCTCGGCCACCACGTTCTGCTTCTACCTCTGCTGGGAATCCACATTTTCCTTTCTCAAAGAGAAAAATATTTCTGCGTCTTTCGTAGGGATTCCCATCTTCATCTATCCCTCTTTCCACAACGCAATCACCCTGACTTTTTTTCCACAATATATATATGAAGGTATTCAAATCTTCACAGAGTCCACCAAGCGGACCATTGGTTTCGAGTTCATCACAAAAGCCTTGCTCCGGCCCTTTCGTTTGTCCGCCACCACATGCATAGCGAATCTTATCCTCTTTGGGTTCGTAGTATTGTTGTCTGCCGCAGTCGACTGAGTTGGAATCATCGGGGTTCCAGTTTCCCGGCTTTCCTTTGGGGGCAGGCCCATCGAGTGGACGCTGGCAAGGATGCGGACAGAAAAAAGGCGGACCATCCCGTGCGTCAGGATCGATTCGCACAGAAGGTCGCGTACGCCTGTCGGGATGATTGGAGCTTCTGCAGACCGTCGTAAAACCACAGACCGTATCGACATCTTTTGGATAGGTGAATCCAGTTTGTTGGCCGTTTTTTCTTCTTGGTCTACCACTGATATCCTCATCGCCACCATCTTCTGTTCGGAGCCCCAGCCCAGAACGAATATTTCCGTTTGCCTGCTTGTTATCGCGTCCCGGAACACCTTTTACAATAGCGATGAGCCCTTCTTCGGGAATAGTTCTTTCTGCATTGTCATCCATCTCAGTATTTGAAATCTTATTTCCTGCATTTTCCCATTCCCTGGGGTTTATCTTTTTCCACTTCTTGCCATCTTGGTCTTTGCAACCGGCTCCCACGGGCTCATCGGCTGATGGTGGACATACAGCTTCTTCCACACTAAACACTCCATTTACTCTTTTTTCCAAATCCCATCCTCCACACTGCGCCTCTGCCAGATTGTTTGGGATATTTCCTGTTACAACATCTTGAATCTCTTTGTAACTACCAGGATCGGGGTTTGGGATGCGAAATATATCCTGCGCATGCACCGCAACTGCGTTCGTACATAACAGAATACCGAACGTTAGATACGTCAGCAGGCGGAGTGGCGGGGGAGAGGAAGGGTTGATGGCAGATATCGTATCAGGAAGCGAAGTTTCTTGCCTCCGCACGTTGCCGTTGAAGTATGTTCATGCAACGAGACTTCTTTCGGTGCAATCGGAAATAGTTGTCGGGAGGAAGAGGTGGGTGTACAACTGTGCACATCGAGATCTCCTATACTTCCATTTCCCCCCTCGAGATATGTTTTCTCTCAATCGTATTCACATCATCGGTTACCAGACACAACCTGTCGAAGTACGTCAGACTCCAAACGGAGCGAGTGTGACGGACTTAAACTTAGTCGTTCCGTATACCTTTAAGTCCGAAGCCGGCGAGATGCTCAAAGGCAAAGGCTTCCACACGGTTACCCTTTGGGGACCCATGGCGGATGTTGCCGGACAGTATGTTCGAGCCGGTGCTCAGGTATTTATTGCCGGTCGTCTTCAGACAGATAGCTGGGAAGACGAAAAGTCCGGTGAAAAGCGTAGTAAGACCAAGATTGTCGGACTCGACATGATCTTGCTTGATCCGAAAGATGGTCAGCTTTCTGCTCCTGATAACGCACCGAACGTATGCAACACGGTAAACAAAGCAGACGTCATCGGTAACATTACCCGTGACCCGGAAATGCGTACCACCACAAGTGGTCAGCAGGTGCTCACACTTGGTGTTGCTACCAATGAGCGCTGGAAAGATAAAGCCTCCGGCGAAAGCAAGGAGCGTACAGAGTTCCACAATGTTGTTGTGTGGGGCGATCTTGCCGACGAGGTGAATCGTTCCATAAAAAAAGGAAACCGTGTGTATGTTACCGGTCGTGTGCAAACACGTAGCTGGGAAACAAAGACGGGTTCTAAGCGTACAACTACAGAAATCATTGCTGATTCGGTTTGTCTTCTGGGTGTTTCTAGCCCAGAGGCAACAGATGCGGTGAATCGTTCTTCGGAAGGCGCACAAAGCACTCAGGCAGCTCCGGCTCCTGAAGCTGTTGCACCTAGTTCTCCCGCTGAGGGAGAGGCAGTACCTGCGGCCCCCGAGATTAGTTACAAGTCCGAAGTTAAGGCAGAAGATCTGCCGTTCTAATCGGACTTCAACTTTGCAAACATAGAGCCGGTCCGTCCAGGCGAACTGGCTCTTTTGTTATGGTTTTCTTTGTTACTTTTCAGATGAAAAGTAACCAAAAATCTTTGCCACTGATGTGAACGAAGAAATAGTTAGAGCACATAGTGTGCGCTCCTCAACCAAGATTGCTACGCAACTTGGCATTCGTCGCTGACAGGATTAAAGAGTCGGGGTGATCTTCGTCCACACTACAGTGGCAGGTCTCTGTTTTTTTCAAAAACATCAATTAATTGATATATCGAGATGGCTTCCACAAGCCTAAAACTCTAGTGTCCCATCTTCTTTCACAAACCGCATTTCCACCTCCAGTCCAGAATCAATTCCTTCTTCGATAGTCTTCACTACATTAACGGCGTCTTCAAATGTAGCCTCTCCATCGTTGATTAAAAAGTTCGCGTGTTTCTCGGAGATGTGGACGTCGTTAGATTTTGTATCACGAAGTCCTGCAGCATCAATAAGCTGCCAAGCAGAAGTGCCTCCCACAGCCTTAAAGCAGCTGCCCGCAGTTTTTACATGCGGCTGCGTGTCGATACGTTGCTGCAAGAGTCTTTCTATTTCTGATTTTATTTCTGCTGGATCTTTTTTAGGAACGTTTAACGTTACAGACCAGATTACAGGAGGCAGTTGGCAGTTGGCAGTTGGCAGTTGGCTTTTTTCTTTAAACCAACTTTCGCGGTAGCTGAAATTGCAATCTTCATTGCTCATCGTTTTCCATTTACTATCGACGTATGCGGTTACAGAATCCACAAATCCATTAATCCAAGTCCCTTGGGGTCCTTGGCCGGCGTTACCAAACACAGCACCTCCTACGGTGCCGAGAATGCCTGTGAGAGGAGAGAGATCGAGGCCCTGCTCTGCTAGCTCGTTAATTAGTTGTGGGAGGTTCTTTCCGGAGTCTACGGACACAGTTTCATTCTCTACGGTTACAGTGGATGTAGCGATACGGGCAACAAATGCGTCGATCGTTCCATCGGCAAAAATCATATTACTTCCACCACCCAATATGATGAATGGCACGTTCTTTTCTTCTGCAAATGCTATTGCTGCTTCGACATCTTCCTTTGTTTCAAGCTCTGCGTAGTACTTGGCTGTTCCGCCAATACGCATAGTGGTCTTTGGCCGAAGGGGGATGTTTTCTTGGATTTCCATTGACTTGAATTAGGGGCTAGGGAGTTATTAGAATACAACAATAGAGCTATTAATCCTACGCCCTACACCCTAATCCTACGCCCTACTTTGACACGATATTCGTGATTTTCTCCATAGTATCTGTGAGTTTCTGGCTTTTGCCCTTCTTCTTCATACGGCTAAGAGCGAAGGTAAGAACGGCCAAACCAAGGATCACCCCAGCGACGATTAGTAACTCGCGTTGTTTTAGAATGATTCCCCATGGAGCAAGGGCGATTTGCACTACAGCCATCACAAATACTCCAGCGAGTACTCCTACTCCGAGCGTTACCGTTACAAGCTGTTCTTTGTTCTCCTGGCTATCTTGAGCTGCTGAGGCGAGGTCTGTAAGAAGTTCAGAATTGATGATGACAGGTTCTTTACCCCATTTCTTAAAGAGGTTGAGTACCTTTCGCTGGAGCACCAATTCTACAAATGTTTTAAATGGTACGGCAGTCTTGCCTTCTACAATTGCTTTGCCGTGGTCTGTCTTGAGTTTGGCGTCCATGGCACTAGTCTACAGCGAATTCTTTGCAGCTTCCAGTCGCTGCATAGTCTTCTCCTTCCCAAGCGCCGCAGCTACTTCAAATGCTCCGGGAGAAAACGGAAGACCTGTAAGAATTGATCGAAGAGGCCAGAGGAGTTGGCCTTTCTTGATGTCTTTTTTCTCGCACACCGCAAATAGTGTGTCGTGAAGACTGGTTTCGGAGAAGTCATCGAGTGGTTCGAGTGTATCTATAAGAAGTTCGACCATCTTCTTAGCAGTTTTTGCATCCAACTTTTGTTTCTTACTGACGATCAAATCTATATCTACGTTCGGTTCTTCATAAAAGTAGCTCATCATCTCGGGAGATTCTTTATCGAACGTAATACGTTCCTGAATCAGCGTCGCACGTGCGACGAAGCTATTGTCATTTGCAGCATCTGGATAAGTTTCAGAAACGATTGGCTGAATGCGAGCGGCGAATTCCTCAGGGGAGAATTTTCGCATCCACTGGCCCTGATACCAGTCTAGCCTCTCGGTGTTAAACACGGCTCCACCCTTCTGTACACGTTCAAGAGAGAAGCTTTCGAGAAGCTCATCCATAGTAAAGAACTCCTCTGTAGTACCGGGGTTCCATCCGAGGAATGCGATGAAGTTTACTACTGCTTCGGGTAAGTATCCCTTCTCTATGTAATCTCCAACTGCGACGTCGTTTTGTCTTTTGCTGAGCTTACTTCCTCCTTCGTTTAGCAGCAGTGGCACGTGTGCGTATCGTGGCGCTTGCCATCCAAAATATTCAAAGAGCAGAAGGTGCTTAGGAGTTGAGCTGAGCCATTCTTCTCCACGTACTACTAAGTTGATATCCATCAAATGATCATCCACAACGTTTGCAAGATGGTACGTAGGGAAGCCGTCGCTCTTTATAAGAATCTGATCATCTACTTCCATTCCCTTAAATTCCACATTTCCTCTGATGTCATCTTGAAAGCGAATCACGTTTCCTTCCGGCACCTTCATTCGTATTACCACATCTTCGCCGGCTTCAAGCTTTGCTTTCCATTCATCCTCCGGGAGTGTGAGTGAGTTTTTCATACGCATGCGTATAGATGCATCGTACTTAGGTGCGGGGTTTCCTGCCTTGTTTTCTTCTTCCCGCATGCGGTCGAGCTCTCCTTTGGTATCAAATGCGTAGTAGGCGAATCCCTTCTCGATCAACTCCTCGGCATGCTCTCGGTACAGATCAAATCGTTCAGATTGAATATAAGGGCCGTGTGCACCTTCTTGTGTGACAGCGCTACCCTGCATCATCACTCCTTCATCTGGCTCTATCCCTGCCCAGTGCAGAGCATTCAATATATTCTCGGTAGCACCGTCTACCGTTCGTTCTCTGTCTGTATCTTCTATCCTCAAGATGAACTTCCCCTTCTGCTGCTTTGCTGCCAAATATGCAAACAAGGCAGTACGCAGTCCACCTATATGAAGCATGCCGGTGGGAGAGGGGGCGAATCTAGTACGCATGTTGTCAGTCTAGACTGCGACAAGCGCCTATTCCACTACTTCTACCGTGTATGTGATTGCCTCTACAGGCATATCGTTTGGATGTTTATCGGAATTGGCGATAGCATCTACGATATCCATGCCATCTTTTACAATGCCAAATACGGTGTGCTTGCCTTCTAGCCATGCTGTTCTTCCTTTCTTCTGAATAATGAAGAACTGAGAACCATTGGTATTTGGTCCGCTGTTTGCCATAGCGATGGCGCCTTTCTTCATAGGAAGAGATTTAAGATCATCGTTAAATCTGTATCCCTGTAGCTGCAAAAAGTCTTTTACAGATGCGTCTGCGAGCACTGGTGGGAGAATTCCGTCTGCCTCGTCTTTGAGCATTT
>PVBE010578673.1_pt1 | contig 15534 bp, 13 predicted proteins | sample 1631181 | NCBI WGS metagenome assembly PVBE01 (sample SAMN08397723, study PRJNA350692) | Marine metagenome, whole genome shotgun sequencing project. | isolation source: water | place: Pacific Ocean | collected 2012-04 | reverse complement strand
CCAGGTCGCATACCGGGCTTGCCTTGTAAGCCCGTAGCCCGGAGCCTGAAGCCCTGGTCACGAAACCTCCGCTGCACGGGGCGATTGCGAATCATGAGCTGTGGTTTAGGCCACGGTGCCGGAGTCGTGCCACTTCTGGTCCGACTCGATCTGCGCCGACACCAGCTCCTCGTACTTGCCCTTGAGCGCCAGCAGCGACTCGTGGGTGCCGGCCTCGGCGATCTTGCCCTCGTCCATGACCAGGATAGTGTCCGCGTCGACCACGGTGCTCAGGCGGTGAGCGATGACGATGCGGGTGCAGCGGAGGTCGGCCAGCTCCCGCTGAATATTCCGCTCGTTTACCGAATCGAGGTCGCTGGTGGCCTCGTCCATCAGCAGCACCGCGGGGCGCTGGACCAGCGCACGGGCCAGGGCGATGCGCTGACTCTGGCCGCCCGAGATAGTGGCGCCGCCCTCGGCCAGCATGGTGTCGTAGCCCATGGGCATCTCCAGGATCTCGTCGTGCATCTGGGCCAGCTTCGCCGCGCGGGTGATCTCGATGAACGGGGTGGTGGGGTCGGCCATGGCGATGTTTTCGCGCACGGTGGAGCCGAAGAGGTAGGGGCTTTGCAGCACGATGCCCACCTGCCGCCGCACCGAGCGTACCTCCAGCTTGGCCAGATCTGCGCCGTCGTAGCAGATGCGGCCGCTGGAGGGCATATAGAGCCCCAGCAGTAGCTTGGCCAGGGTGGTCTTGCCCGAGCCCGAGGCGCCGACCAGCGCCACGAACTGGCCGCGCTCGATTTCCACGGAGACGTCGCGGATCACCAGCGGCGCCGTGGGGCCGTAGCGGAAGTTGACCCGCTCCACGGAGATGGCGCCGAGGAGCCGGTCCGCGGGGGCGACGTCCTCGGCGTCCTGCTCCCGGGGGGTGTCGAACACGTCGTTGATGCGGTCGAAGTAGCTGCCGAGGGTCTCGAACTGGAACGCCGTGCTGGTGACGTTGGCCAGGGGCCCGAGGAACCCGGCCGCCAGGGCGTTGAGGGCCAGCATGATGCCCAGCGACAGCTCGCCGGTGAGCACGAGGTACCCGCCCAGCGAGAGGATCAGCACCGGCGAGGCGACCTGCAGCGCTCCGCCCAGGGCGTTGACCAGCGCGTCGAGGCGGCCGCGCTCCAGGTGCACGTTGAGCAGGTTGACGTAGAGGTTGGACCAGTGGGTCACCGCCTGCCGCTCCGCGCCGCAGGCCTTGAGCGTCTCGATGCCGGCCAGCAGCTGCACCTGGTAGTTCTGCGACTCCGCCTCCTCGCTCAGCGTCTGGGACATCAGGTCGCGCACGCGCCGGCGGGAGGCGACGAAGATCAGCACCTGCAGCGCCCCGAGCACCAGCACCAGCCCTCCGATCTTGGGGCTGGTGATGAACAACAGCACCAGGTAGATGGAGACCATGGACAGGTCCAGCACGCCCGAGAGCATGCCGGACATCAGGATCTCGCGGATGGTGGAGTTGCTCCCCAGGCGCATCATCAGATCGCCCGCGCTGCGCTGTTGGAAGAAGGAGTAGGGCAGGTTGACCAGGTGCTCCAGAAACTCCAGCGTCATGCGCGTGTCCAGCTGCGTCTGGAACGCCAGCAGCAGGTGAGATCGGAGGTAGGTGGTGAAGAAGTTGAACACCACGAGCCCCACGGACCCGATGGTGATCAACAGCAGCAGGCTGTAGTCCTCCCGCGGGACCACCGTGTCCACGAGCATGCCCGTGATGAACGGCAGGGCCAGGCCGAGGATCTGGATCAGCAGCGACGTCACCAGCAGCCTGGGGAAGATGCCCGTTCCGGAGAGGATCTGGCCCGCGTAGCGCCAGAAGCGCTTCTTCTTCTTCTTCTCGGGCTGGAAGGTGTCGGTGGGCTCGAAGGTCAGCACCACCCCGGTGAACGAGCGGCCGACCTTCTCCATCGGCACGAACCGCCGCCCCACCGCGGGATCGATGATGTGCACCCCGCCGTCGGCCGCGCGGTCGAAGACCACCCAGTGGTTAAACTCCCAGTGGAGCACCGAGGCCCGCGGCAAAAACTCCAGGTCGGCCAGGCTGTCGATCTTTATCCCGCGGCCGCGCAGGCCGTGGTGCTCGCCGCCCTTGAGCAGCGACAGGGCGTCCGAGCCGCCGCGATCCACGCCCACCACCTCACGCAGATCGCGCAGCTCGACGTCCTTGCCGTGGTAGGCCAGGACCATGGCCAGGCTCACCGCGCCGCAGTCGGTCACGGCGGGCTGCTGCATGGCCGGGATCTGCCGCTGCCGGACCCGACGGGCCAGCCGCGCCAGGGCCGGGAAGCGGCTGACCAACCCCTTGCGCTGTGGCTTCTGTTGGGTCACTTGACGCCCCCCCAGATCCGCTTGAGGGACGGCAGCAGCGACACCAGGATCGACTCCGACCGCACCGGTACCATGGAGCGACCGTACATCCCGTCGTAGAAGTGGTGCTTCTGCCCCTGAAAGGAGAACGTCGGCGAAGGCAGCGACGCCTCGACCATCACCACGGAGCCCACCAGCGACACCGCCTCGGCGGGGCCCTTGCCGAGGTAACGGTGCGCCTCGGCCGGGCTGATCACGCCGTCGCTGATGATGTTGATCGGCACCTTCTGGAAGGTGTAGCGGTAGCCGGTCAGCTCGAAGCGCATGGTCATCCGCTTGAACAGCAGCGGCCGGTAGTGCCCCGGCAGCATGGCCACCACCTTGTAGCGGGTCTCGTCGCCCGCCAGCGTCAACAGGATGTTCCCCGGCATCACGTGCTGGCCCACAGGCACGCGGACGTCCCGCACCATGCCGGCCGCCGGCGCGCGGACCGTCCGCTGGTCCAGGCTGGCCTGGGCCCGCTGCCGCTGGATCCGCAGCCCCATGACCGCCTGCTGGGCCGCGGAGTCGCCCGGGTTGCGCAGCAGCTTGGACAGCTGCAGATCGTACTCCCGCTGCACGCGCTTGACCGCGGCGCGCTCCTGGCGGTCGTGAAAGCGCACGAGCACCTGCCCCTTGGTCACGCTGTCCCCTGGCCGCACGGCGATGCGCGTCACGGTGCCCGGGGTGGTGGCGGTGATCAGCGTCTGCCCTTCCACCTTGACGATGGCCGGCCCCAGGGCCGTCTCGGTGACCCGCCCGAACACGGCGAAGACCAACCCGGCGGCGGCGATCAGCAGCAGCAGCCAGTAGGTCCACCCGATCCACCGGGGGGAGATGCGCAGCACGTCGCCCTCCACGGCGCGCCGGTGCGCGTAGTGGTCCAGGGCCTCCTCGCGGAAGATCTGCAGCGGCTTCTGCCGCAGCAGCTCCTCGTTGTGCGACGACAGCTCCTCGAGCTGGTTCTTCAGATCGAGCCGGGCCAGATCTGCGCCGACCCTGCCGGCGAGGGTCGCCATGGTCTCGCGCTCCTCGCGCGTAAACGGCGCCCGCGACGCGTCGCGCACGGCCACCAGGATCGCCATGACCTGGCCCGGGCCGCCGGCCGCGCGTCCAGCGAGGACCGGCTCGGCGAGCAGCCGCTCGTCACCGCGCCCCGGCGGGTCGTCCACGGCCCGTTCGTAGCGCGCGTCCGCGCCCGCCTGCTCCACCGCCACCGACACGCCGGTGCGGGCGACGAAGCTGATCAGGCCGCTGGTGGCGCTGGCCTCGCGCATGTGCGGGCTGTCCAGATCCTGAGTCCAGACCACCTGCCGGTCCGCGTCGTGGACCATGCAGTAAGCCCGGTCAGCGTCCGTCAGCTGCTCCAGCGCCTCCACCACCAGCTGGCTCACGCTCTGCAGGTCGTCCTGCATCGAGAGCCGCTGGGACAGCTCGAGGATGCGCTGCAAGTGGATCGCCTGCAGCCCGTCGCTGTCCTTCTGCCGCTGGGCCACGGCCAGCGACCGGTAGCGCGCGGCCGCGCTCTGGACGATGGGGGTCACGTCGGGGGCCACCATCTCGCCGCCGGCGAGATAGAAGATCGCGTCCTGGGCCATCAGCTCCGTAAACGGGCTCAGGTCGGGGCCGCCGCCGAGCACCACGTTGACCGTGGCGTTGCCGGGGTAGGCGTGCCGCGCGTTCTTCACCAGCGCCGCGGCCTGCACGGCCTTCAGCCCGGGGCCGAGGCAGAGCACGGCCGTCTCCACCCGGTCGAGGTATCTGAGCGCCAGCTCCAGCTTGTTCGCGGACAGCACACGGAAGTCGTCCAGCAGCAGCTCCGAGCAGGCCTGCACCGTGGCGCCGTCGAAGCCCACCATCAGCACCGACGGCTGGTACTGGGCGATGGTGGTCCGCAGCATGCGCTGCACCAGCGCGCTGGTGTCCAAAAACTGCACGCCGAGGGCCACGGCCTCGTTGCCGCGGTGGTCTCGCTGGTCGTACTGTTTCCACGGGATCAGCGCGGTGAAGGCCACCACCTCGGCCATGCCCGGCAGCGTGAAGAACACGTCCACCGGCTTGTCCTGAGCCACGTCGAGGTCGTCCGCCGCGGGCACCACCAGCACCATGCCCGTGCGGCTGAGGTTGCGAGCGATGCCGATGATCCGCGCGTTGTCGACCTGGATCTCCACGGCAAACCGTACGGGGATGCTGGAGGCCCCCTGCGTCCCGGGACCGGCGGTCATGAAGAACCCTCCGGGGCCAGGCAGGCGAACTCGGGCACGCCCCCCGGCAGCCAGTGCCCGCGCTGGTTATAGGCGTCGAGGTCCCGGATATAGCGCTGGGGCAACGGAGAGTGTTCCGGGTTGACCACCCAGTCGGTCAGGTGCTCGAAGTCGGCGGTCCTCGTCGTCGGCGTGTACCCGGCGGTCACCGCCTCGGCCAAAAGCGGCGTGCCGGGGAGCGGCCAGAAGGGGTAGAGGGCGGCGGCGCAGGCGGGGTGGCGCTCCTTGAGCTGCGCCACCAGCCGGAAGGTGGCCTCCATCTCCTCGGTGCTCTCGCCGGGGAACCCGACGATGAAGTTGGGGAACGGCGTGACCCCGCAGGCGGCGAGCCGCGCGACGCACGGCTCGATCTGTTCGACGCGCAGCGGCTTGCCCAGCCGGTCCAGCACGGGCTGGCTGCCGGACTCGGCGCCGATGAGCGCGGCGAAGTACCCGCTGCGTACCACCAGCTCGAGCTCCGCGTCGGTCAGCTGCATCAGCGAGCCGATCTCGGCGGAGGCCGCCCAGCAGATGTTCAGCCCGCGGTCCAGCAGGCCCTGCGCGAACGCCACCGCGCGGCTCCGCTTGAGGAAAAAGTTGGGGTCGGAGAGCATCAAGACGTCGAGGCCGTGGGCCTCCTCGAGCTGGCACAGCTGGTCCAGCACGTCGTCCACGTCGCGGTAGCTGACCCGGCGCCCGGAGACCTCGGCGCAGGAGCAGAAGCTGCACGCGCGGGGGCAGCCCCAGCTGGTGAAGTGATGCAACGCCCTCAGCGGGCGCCGGTGCAGCATGGGCCGGTCCTCCCCGGTCCAGATGGCCTGGAAGAAGGCGAGGTCGGGATCCTTGGCGCGGTAGCGCTCCACGTCCAGCAGCTGGAACGGCAGGCGGGGCAGGTCGTCCAGCGGCACCAGCGGCCCCGGCGCGACGCACCGCAGAGCGTCCCCCTCCAGATGGCAGGTGCCAGGGAGATCGCGGTGGTCGCGCCCGTCCACCAGCCGCCGCACCAGCTCCAGGAACGTCAGCTCGCCCTGGCCGCGGACCACGACGTCGGCCACGCCCTCGCGCAGCAGGAGGCCTGGATCGGTGGAGGGGAACCACCCGCCCCAGACGATGGGCAGCCCGGGGTACGCCTCGCGCAGCCGCCGCGCCGCCAGGCCGCCGTGGAAGACCTGGTAGCCGTAGAGGGCCGAGACGCCGACGCACATCGCGTCTTGGGCCGCCTCCAGCAGCGCGCCGACGGCGTCCGCCTCGACGCTGGCGTCCACGAGCTGCACCTCATGGCCTGCCTCCAGCAGGGGGCCCGCCAGTGACAGCAGCTCCAGGGGGAAGATGTAGCTGTTGTCCGGGACGCCGCCCGGGTTGTACCGCAGCGGCAGAAACAACACGACCTTGCTACGCATCACCATCCTCGCTGCCATTGCCCTCTATCATCACTGAATGATACCCATGGGTATGCCCTTAGACCACAGTATTCGCTGGAGCGATCCGCTGATCCGACAAGAGGTGCTGGACAAGGACCGCACGGCCATCTGGAACCCGGACCAGTTCGCGCTGGTCATGGGCCTCGCCGGCGTGGAGCCCGGCTGCCGCATGCTCGACATCGGCGCGGGCTCCGGCGGCATGCTCTCGCTCTTTTGGGATCTGTTGGCCGCCGCGCCGGACAGCACCCTGCTCTGCTCGGACCGGGATCCCGACCTGGTGGCCACCATCGAGCAGCGGCTCGCCGGCGTGGATCTCGAGGGCCGCGTCCGAACGGCGGTGCAGGACGCCGGGCACCTGGAGCTGGACGACGACGCCTTCGACCTGACGTTCTGCCAGATGGTGCTGATGCACCTGGGCGACCCGGGCCGGGCCGTGGCGGAGATGGCGCGAGTCACCCGCCCCGGCGGGCACGTGGTGCTGGTGGAGGGCAACGCCACGGTGCAGCCCTGGCTCTTCCAGGAGGCGCCCGCGGCCGCCGCCGCCGTGGGGCAGCTGTGGCATCACGTCTGGATCGGGCGGCGCGCCCTGGGCCGGGGGGACGTGGCGGTGGGCGAGGCGATCCCGACGCTCTTTTCGGAGGCCGGCCTCCAGCTGCGGCACGTGCGCCTGGTGGACCGCGTCTCGGCGGTGAGCCCGGCGGCGCCGTCGGGCTGGCAGGTGGAGACCGAGGGCATGCTGCAGGGGGCCCTGACCGTGTTCGACAGCTGGCGCGACCGCTTCGCCGAGGAGTTCGCCGCCGGCGACGGCCCAAACGGCGCCTTCGATGAGCTGTGGCAGCTGCGGCGCGAGCTGGAGCAGCGGCGGCTGCGCCGGGTCCGCGCGGGCGACCTGGGCCACCTGGCGGCCTATTTGATGTACGCGGCGGTGGGCCAGGTGCCAGCCTCGGACAACGCCGCTCCTTGACCGGTGCCGGTGGTCGAGCTAGACAGTTGGGTCGGTGTAGAAACAGGGAGCTTGCATGACGCTGGTCAAACAGAACGACAGTACCTTTATCCGCCTCTACGATGACGTGGGGTACATTTATAACAACCTGACCAAGAAGGACCGCCTCTACAGCACGGAGGACTCCCTCTACCTCGCGGTGCTCTCGCGGGAGCCCCGCACCATGGAGGCGTTGCTCGACGACCTCTACGCCCGCATGGACAGCCCGCCTCACAAGTCGATCCTGCAGGCGCACCTGGAGGGGTTCGTCGCCGACCTGGAGCAGGACCATTACCTGATCACCGGCGATAACGCCGAGGCGTTGGCCGCCAGCGAGCCCGACTACGAGTACGCCAACGACGCCTACCACCCGCGGGTGGCCGACAGCCACAACGGCGGCTACGACGACACCTCGGACTACTTCTTCGAGCTGTTCCAGCAGAAGCCGCGCATCTTCCGCGCCAACATCGACATCACCTCCCGCTGCAACGAGCGCTGCCGGCACTGTTATCTGCCCGAGGGCCGCGAGAAGGCGGACCTGGACACCGACCTGGTGCTCGACGTGCTGGACCAGCTGGCGGAGCTAAACGCGCTGTCGGTCACCTTCTCCGGCGGGGAGGCGTTTCTGCATCGCGACCTGGACAAGATGCTGCGGCGCGCCCGCGAAAACGACCTGTCCATGACGGTGTTGACCAACGGCACCCACGTCAGCGACGACATGGTGCGGCTGCTCAAGGAGGTCCGCGCGGACGAGGTGCAGCTGACGCTCTTTTCCATGGACCCCGAGGTCCACGACAGCATCACGCGGCTGCCTGGCTCCCACAAAAAGGCCCTGGACACGGTGGAGCGGCTCATCGCCGCCGAGGTGCCCCTGGACCTCAGCTGCCCGGTGGTCAAGGCCAACAAGAGCTGCTTCAAGGACGTGGTGCTCTGGGCGCGCAAGCGCCGCATCAAGGTCACCACCGACTTCGTGCTCATGGCCTGCACCGACTTCGACACCGCCAACCTGGAGGACACGCGCCTGGACCTCGGCGAGGTGGAGGAGCTGATCCGCGGCATGTTCACCTACGACGAGGACTACATCGCCTACCTCAACAAGGACGAGCTGCCCCTGGACCCGCGCACGCTCATCGGCAAGCCGGTGTGCGGCGCCGGGCGGGACACCATCTCCCTGGCCGCCGACGGCAAGTACTACTTCTGCCCGCTCTACCGGCAGGAGCTGGGCGACGTCCGGCACGATCGCATCGCCGACATCTGGCAGAAGAACGAGCACGTGATCAAGCTGCGGGAGGTCACCTGGACGGACTTCCCCAAGTGCACCTCCTGCGACGCGTTTCACTTCTGCTCGATGTGCTTCGCGCGCAACTACAACGAAAACGACGGCGACATTTTGGACATCAACTCGTTCTGCTGTGAGGTGGCCTTCCTCAACAAACGGTTGGTGGACGAATACTGGCAGCAGAACGATCAATTGACCTACGCGGAGCGGTTCAATAAGGTAGCAAAAGGCTGACCCAGCCTACACAGCTTTGACAAGGAGACAGGTATGTCACAGAAGGCAGCAAAAGATTTCATGGACAAGGTCGAGGGCGACGAGGGCCTGGCCAAGCAGTTCGACGAGGCGCTCGACATGGATGACGCGGACGCTGGCATGAACGCCATCGGCGCCCTGGCCAAGGAGCAGGGGCTGGAGTTCACCCCCGCCGAACTCAACACCGAGCTGGTGGGCGACGACGCGGAGCTCTCGCCGGAGGAGCTGGGTCAGGTGTCCGGCGGCGCGGTCCCCGGGGACGCCCGCAAAAAGTACGGCAAGTACGGCAACAAGTGGCTGAAGAAGCTGGGCAAGAAGGGCCCGAACCCGCTGGCCAAGGGCCCCGGTGTCGGCCCCCGCGCGGCGCCCTTCGCCTTCGGCGACCCGGGAGCGGGCGGCGTGACCAAGCAGCGCAGCAAGAAGCTGCCCTGGCGCGCGAGCTGGTAGCCAGCCCCCTGTCCGACCCCGTTTCTTCCCCCCCCGATTAGTTCCTCATCAGGAGCCTGCGGTGCTCCTCCCCTTCCCCCTCTGTGTCCTCTGTGCTCTCCATGGTTCCTTTCCGGAGGCCTTTCATTGGTGCATCAGCAGCTCGCCGATGGCGCTCAGCTCGTCGCACAGCTCACCGCTGAGGTCGTGGGCCGCCGGTCGGTCCAGCAGCTGCAGGGCCCGCTCCATCTCCCCCTGGTCCATGGTCGCGGTGGCCCGCACGCGGAAGGTGCGGGGGTCGTGGTCGATACCCAGCCGCCGCCGGTTGGAATAAAAATAGGAGCCAGGGACCAGCTCCAGCTGGGCCACCGAAGGCGCCCACCCTCACGTCGCAGATTAGCAACCCGCGGGCGCGGTCCACACCGCTGCGGGCCTTGCTGGCCGCCCGGAACCAACGGCCGACCCCTGGACCGGGTGGTGCTGCTGGACGCCGGCGGCCGCCCCAGGCGGGTCTCGCTGCTGGCCGCCGGCGGACCCCGTCTCCGCCGCGCGACCCGGGACCAGAAAGTGCTCGCCGGCACGATGACGGAGCTGGTGCTGGCGGTCTTTCCGGGGAAGACTCGAACCTCCGGTGGCCGCTTCTACCTCCGCGGCCGGTACGACCATCGCCAGCACGCCCTGCCCACTGCGCGCAAGCCGGTGGTGTTCTGGCGCGACCTCGAGCTGCGCAAGCCGACCCACGACTGCGGTGCCGCCGTGGCCCGGCGGTTCATGGAGCACGTGCGGTTCAACGACCGCAAGGATCTGGAGCGTGGCCGCTGCGTGGTCACCGCCACCTTGGCCAACAACGGCAAGGAGCCGTTGAAGCTCCGGTCGTGGCCTGTGGCCGTCGGGCCCCTGGGTAAGCTGAAGCTAATAGACCAGGCCGGCAACGCCGCGTCCCTCGCCCCCTTCGCCACCCTGCAGGGCGGCAAGCCGCGCAGCTTCACCGGGCCGGACAACACCTTCACGCTGAAGCCGGGTGCCCGGGCGGAGGTGGTCTTCCTCCCCGATGGGCGCCTGGACCTGACGTCTCGTAAAGACCTGACGGGCCTGTATCTGCGCGGGTCCCTGCCGTTTCCGAACACGCTCCACGACCTGGTGGTGATCCAGTAGCAGCCCCAGTCGCGGTAGCTACTTCTTATGGCACTCCTTGCACTTCTTCGGGCCGCCCCGGGCCTTGTGGCAGCTCTTGCAGTTTTTGTGGGCCACCTTCTTGAACTTGGCCCCCTTGTGGCACTTGCGGCACCCCTTGACCTGCTCGCCCGGCTTCATCTTGTGGTGACACTTCTTGCAGGTCGAGCGGGTCTGGTGCTTGCGGTGGTTGAACGCGACCTTGCCCTTCTTGCTGGCCTTGCCGAGGGTGTAGGTCGCCCGGCCCTTGGAGACGACCGGCTTCTTCGCCTTGGGCGCCGGTGCGGCCTTGGGCTCGGCGGCCGGCGCCCTGGCCTCCGGTGCCCTGGGCTCGGCTGCTGCCTTGTGCTCGGGCGCCGTCCTGGGCTGGGCCGGCGGCGCCGGCGGCGGCTCGCTGGTGGGTTTGGACTGACACGCCGACACCACCAACAATAGAGCCAACACCCCCCAGAACCTGCCAACTTGATCCATGCGTTCCTCCTCGTAACGGTCCATTGCGGACAATTTAACCACGCGGCGCCGGTCACGGCCATCACGATGTCCCGCAGGAGGAGATCGACGATTCTCGCTATTTTCATGTAACAAAATCCCCCCTCGCCAGACCCATAGGAAATCTTCAGCGGAGAGCACCTTGGGCATTAAAAGACAGGTCTGTCGAACTCGACGCAACTTCATCGGCGCCGCGCTGGGCGGCGCCGCGGCCATGGCGCTGGTGGGCTGCGGTGACGACGACACGGTGGCCGGTGACGCCGGCCTGGCCGACGGGGGATCGCCGCCCACCGACGCCGGCGCGCCGGACCTACATCTCGATGGCGGCGCGCCGGCCTGCGCCGATCCCTTCGCCGGGGGCACCTTCCAGGAGGCCGTGCCCTTCGCCAACGAGGGCAGCGTGCCGACCAACACCCTGCTCAAGGAGGGCCTGGACGGGCGGCTCTATACCGATCTTTCCGACCTGGGCCAGACTTCGCTGATCACCCCCACCGAGCGCTTCTTCGTGCGCACCCGTCGCCCGGATCTGATGGACACGAGCAAGCCGTGGAGCGTGGTCGTGGACGGCCTGGTCAAGACGCCGACCAGCCTCTCCATGAGCGATCTGAAGCCTCAGATCAGCGACATGGGCACCTACCTGCTGGAGTGCTCGGGCAACAGCCGCGGCGGCCACTTCGGGCTCATGGGCGCGGCCACCTGGAGCGGCGTGCCGCTGGCCAAGGTGCTGTCGAAGATCTCCCCCGGGGCCAAGGCCACGCGCCTGCTGGTGGGCGGCTTCGACAAGCACTCCAAGCCGTCGGCCAACGGCCACTCCACGCCGGGGGCCAGCTGGATCTTCACCCTGGACCAGCTCTCCGGGCAGGGGGCGTTTTTGGCGACGCACATGAACGGCAAGCCCCTGACCCCGGACCACGGCTTCCCCGTGCGGCTGGTCGTGCCCCGCTGGTACGGCTGCACCAACATCAAGTGGGTCGACCGGCTGACCCTGGTGGACGACACCGCGCCGGCCACCAGCCAGATGAAGGAGTTCGCCTCCCGCACGCACCAGCAGGGCGTGCCGACCATGGCCCGGGACTACATCCCGGCGGCCATGGGCCTGTCGGCCACGCCGGTGCGGGTGGAGCGCTGGACCCTGGCGGACAAGAGCACCGCCTACCGGGTGGTGGGCGTGGTCTGGGGCGGGTCCGCGCCAACGAAGCGGCTGCAGATCCGCCTCGGCGACCACCGGCCCTACGAGCCGGTGACGCTCTGCCCGAAGATGACCACCAACGACACCTGGACGCTCTGGATTCACCGCTGGGTGCCCAAGCAGAAGGGGACCCACGAGCTGCGGCTGCGGGTGGACGACCCCAAGGTCAAGACCCTGCGGCTGGACGCCGGCTGGTACCGCCGCTACGTGACGATCAAACACCTGTGAGAGGACAAATGGCTTACGAGCATCGACATGGATACGGACACAGATACGTAAACGGTTTCATCTGCGCGGCCGCCCTGCTGGCGCTGGCGGCCTGCGGCGACGACACCGACTTTGCCGGGACCCCCGACGCCGGCGCCGCCGACAGCGCCCCGGCCCCTGACGCCGGGCCCTCCGGCGTACCCGCCCTCGGCGGCGGCAGCCACGCGCTCTCGTCGCTGAAGGTGGAGGTGGTCGCCGACAGCAAGGACGGGCTCAACAGCCCCACCGACGTGGCGCTGCACCCCCTGCGCGAGGACGAGCTGTGGATCACCAGCCAGGCCGACGACGCCATGGTGGTGATCTTCGCCGTGGGCCGCGTCGCCCGCAAGGCGGGCAAGGCCAAGACCCCCAGCGGCCAGCACTTCCTCGCCAACCCCTCGGGGCTGGCCTTCAACACCAAGGACGGCATGTTCGCCACCATCCACGAGGAGGACCAGCTGACGCAGGCGTCCACCCCCACCGACTTCATGGGGCCCACGCTGTGGTCCTCGAACCTGACGATCTTCGACGGCGGCCACGCGGGCCACATGGACATGCTGCACAACACCCCCAACGGCATGGGCATCGCCTGGGAGAAGGACAACGCCTACTGGGTCTTCGACGGCGCCCACAGCTCGCTGACGCGCTACGACTTTCAGATGAGCCACGGCCCGGGCGGCGCGGATCACACCGACGGCGTGGTGCGCCGCTACGCCGAGGGCAAGGTCAAGCGCGTGGCCGGAGTGCCGGCGCACATGGAGCTGGACCACAAGGCCGGGCTGCTCTACGTGGCCGACACCGGCAACCGCCGGGTGGCGGTGCTAAAGATCGGCACCGGCAAGGTGGGCGCCGACATCTACCCCAACTACGACGGCAGCTCGCAGAAGAAGGTCGACGGCGCCACCATCAGCACCCTGGTCGACGCCAAGGCGGGCCTGCAGCGGCCGTCCGGCCTGGCCCTGCACAAGGGCGTGCTCTACGTCGGCGACAACGGCAGCGGCCGCGTCCACGCCTTCGACCCGGAGAGCGGCAAGCAGCTGGACTACCTGGACACCAAGCTGCCCGCCGGCGCCCTGCGCGGCATCACCTTCGACGCCGCCGGCCGCCTCTACCTGGTGGACGGCAAGGGCCAGCGCGTGCTGCGCCTGTCGCCGAAGAAGTAGCTCAGGGCTTGCAGCCCTCACGGGGGCAGAGCGAGGCCTCCGGCTCCCGCGTGGGCAGGCCGGTGTCCAGCAGGTGGGTGCACTCATCGGGCACGCAGCAGGTGTGGCAGACGCGCTTGACCGCCTGGAAGCCGAGCAGCTCGGCGCGGGTGGAGACGAAGTCGTCGCCCACGGCCTCGTCCCGCACCAGATCGGTGCTGAGATACTTTTTGTTGTCGTCGGGCAGCACGGTGACCACCACCGCGTCGGGGCCCATGCGCTCCTGCACCTTCAGCGCCGCGATGACGTTGGCCCCCGCCGAGATGCCCACGCCCAGCCCGAGGCGCGAGGCCAGCCGCTGGGCCATGATGATGGCGTCGCCGTCGTCCACCGCCACCACCTCGTCGAGGGCGTCGAGGTCGACGATGGCCGGGATGAACTCGTCCGAGATGCCCTGGATGCGGTGCTTGCCCACCTTGTGTCCGGTGGTGAGGGTGGGGGAGTTTGCCGGCTCCACCGGGTGCAGCTTGATCTGCGGCTGCTCCTGGCGCAGGAAGCGCCCCACCCCCATGATCGTGCCGCCGGTGCCGACCCCGGCCACGAAGGCGTCGGGCTGCAGGTGGTGGAAGCAGAGCTGCCACCAGATCTCGGGGCCGGTGGTGGAGGCGTGGGCCGCGATGTTGTCCTCGTTGGAGAACTGCCGCGGCAAAAACGCGCCGTCGACGCGCGCCGCCCGAGCCTCGGCCAGCTCGATGCTGCCGAGGAAGCCCCCCTGCTCCGGGGTGACGAGCACGATCTCGGCGCCGAGGCTGGCGATGAGATCGATGCGCTCGCGGCTCATCCAGTTGGGCATGTAGATCGCCACCGGGTGACCCAGGGCCCGGCCGATGGCGGCGAAGGCGATGCCGGTGTTGCCGCTGGTGGCCTCCACCACCAGGCCCCCGGGGATCAGCGTGCCGCGCTTGTGGGCCTGCTTCATGATGTACAGCGCCATGCGGTCCTTGATGCTGCCGGTCATGTTGAGGTTCTCGGCCTTGGCGAACACCGTGCGGCGCGAGCCCTGGTACTCGATGTCCAGGGCCAGCAGCGGCGTGTTGCCGATCATGTGGCGCAGCCCCTGGAGCCGCGGGTTCGTTTCATTGGTAGCCATGGCGTGTCCTCCCGACGGGGGATTATATCCGAAATTTCGGCTTCAACTGTGGGTGGAGATGGGGTCCACGTTTACAGGGCGGAATCACTTGAGGCTCAGCACCCTGGTGGGAGTCTCCTTCCAACCCTGGCCGTTGCCGAGCTGGCCGTACAGGTTGTGGCCCCAGCACCAGAGCGTTCCGTCCTTGCGCACGGAGCAGGCGTGCCCCATGTACCCGTCCACCGTGACCGAGAGCCAGTCGGTGGAGGAGATGATCTTCGTCGGCGTGAGCCTGTCCACTGTGGTGCCGTCCCCCAACTGCCCCTCGCGGTTCCACCCCCAGCACCAGAGCGTGCCGTCATTGCGGGTACCGCACGTGGTAGCGTCACTTACCGCCACCGCGGCCCACTTCGTGCTCGTGCCGACCTTCACCGGCACCTTGGTCGATTTTTTGTCTCCGGTGCCCAGCTGCCCGTTGTCGTTATATCCCCAGCACCAGAGCGTGCCGTCTTTCTTGATCCCGCAGGTGTGACCAAACTCGGCGGCCACGCTGACCCACGTCTTACCCGTGCCGATCTGGGTCGGGACCTTGGAACTGGTCTCGGTCCCGTCCCCGAACTGGCCGAAGAAGTTGGACCCCCAACACCATAACGTACCGTTGGTCTTGGCCCCGCAGGTGTAGCCGCTACCAGCTGCCACCGAGGCCCAGTCCTGGGCACCAGCCACCTTGGTCGGGGTGGTGCGAGCGGTCTTGGTCCCGTCTCCCAGGTGACCCCTGTAGTTGTCACCCCAGCACCAGAGGGTCTTGTCGGCCTTGATGGCGCAGGCGTTGTAGTCCGCGGCGCTGACCATGGCCCATGTCTTCTCCGTGCTCACCTGCACCGGCTGGTGCCTGTCGGTCTTGGTCCCGTCTCCCAGCTGGCCAAAGTAGTTGCTGCCCCAACACCAAAGCGTCCCGTCCTTCTTCACCCCACAGGACGAGTTTCCGCAGGACACGGCCTGCCAGACCTTCTTCGAACCCACCTGTACCGGAACCTTGGTATGCCCCGTGGTCCCATCCCCGAGTTGGCCGCTGTAGTTGTAACCCCAGCACCAGAGGGTGCCGTCGGACCTGGCCGCGCAGGAGTGGTAGGTGGACGTCGACGCCGAGCTCCAGGTCGTGTTCGCGCCGACCTGGGTCGGAGCCTTGGTCT
>PVBE012429447.1_pt1 | contig 15536 bp, 12 predicted proteins | sample 1631181 | NCBI WGS metagenome assembly PVBE01 (sample SAMN08397723, study PRJNA350692) | Marine metagenome, whole genome shotgun sequencing project. | isolation source: water | place: Pacific Ocean | collected 2012-04 | reverse complement strand
TTTTCTGGATCAATAATTTTTTGAACTCTATTGCTTAGTTGCGCGCCCTTGTTTACCCAGCCATCTATCTTCTCTTTATTGAAAGATATTTCGCTAGGCTCTTTTAATGGGTCATATGTTCCAAGAATCTCTAGAAATTTTCCGTCTCTAGGGGAGCGTGAATCGGTTGCCACAATTCTATAAAAGGGTCGTTTTTTTCTTCCCAAACGTGCAAGTCTTATTTTTAACATAAATCCTCTGTCCCTTAATAATGAGTAATATTAATTAAAATTCAACAGGTTTTTTGGATTTTTTTTCATTTTACCAAGATTTTTAGACATTTTTCTCATTTGCAAGAATTTCTTAATTAATTTGTTGATATCCTGTACTGATGTCCCACTGCCTGTGGCTATTCTTTTTCTCCTACTTCCATCAAGTAGTGTATGATTGTCCCTTTCCTTTGTTGTCATTGAGTCAATAATTGCAACAGTTTTTTTCATTTCCATACGTGCTTGTTCCATCGCGGTTTCATCTTGAGATAGATTTCCAAGACCTGGTATCATTGACAACGTACTTTTTAAAGATCCTAGCTTGTTCATAGATTTTATTGCGTCTTTAAAATCGTTTAAGTTGAAATCACTTTTTTCAAGTTTATCGGAAAACTCTTCCGCTTGTTTTTCATCCATAGTAGCGGATGTTTTTTCAACAAGGGATACGACATCCCCCATGCCCAGTATCCTTGATGCCATTCTATCAGGATGAAAAATATCAAGCATATCCATCTTTTCTCCTGAGCCGTACAATTTTATCGGTTTGCCAGTTATAAATTTTGCCGATAATGCTGCACCACCTCTAGCGTCACCATCTAGTTTAGTTAATGCAATACCATCAATACCTACTTCGTCATTAAAAGTTTTAGCAACGTTGACAGCTTCTTGTCCAAGCATTGAGTCGATGATTAAGAGGGTTTCGTGAACTGATACTTTGGATTTTATAGTTTTGAGCTCTTGAATCATGTCGTCATCGATTTGAAGCCGACCAGCGGTATCAATAATTAAAACGTCGTAACCTTTATTGTAAGCTGATTCAAAAGCATCTTTGCAAATTTGAACTACATCGTCCGATGAATTTTCGATAAAACCCGCATTCACCTGATTTGATAAAATCTTAAGTTGTTCAATAGCAGCTGGCCTGTATACATCTGCGGATACCATACAGGGATTTCGTTTTTCTTTTTCTTTTAAATATTTAGATAATTTTGCTGCCGTTGTTGTCTTACCGGACCCTTGGAGCCCTACCATCATTATTACAGCGGGTGGTGATACTTTTATGTTTAAATGTTCAGTTTTAGAACCCAAGATTTTAACTAATTCATCATTAAAAATTTTTGTGAACTGCTCTCCTGGCGATACGCTCTTTAGAACTTCTTGTCCAATGGAAGCTTCCTTAATGGAATCGATTAAAGATTTTACAACTTTATAGTTCACATCAGCTTCTAATAGACTGAGTCGTATTTCTTTAAGCACGTCGTCTATATTCTCGTTAGTTAGGACGCTATGCCCCCTAAGTCTTTTAAATGAACTAGTTATTTTGTCGGTAATTTTTTCGAACATATGAAGATTATATCATCCCTATGTATCTATTGAACTGATTTGGCAGATTTTCTAGTTTTCTTAGTTTTTCTTTGAGTCATTTCCCACTTTGGGCTGAATTTTGAATCTAAATATAGTTTTGCTTTAAAAAAAGGCATTCTCGCATTCTTTCTTTTGCTTTTAAATTGCAGTATCGATGTCTTCCCATCTTTAAAAAGTTTCTCTGCTTCGTCTATTGGCAGTGAATCTTTCTTTCTCTCTTCTTCGTCTTCTGAGTTCAAATATGGAGACAGTATTCTTCTTGCAATTTTATTTTTCCCTGCTTTCCCAAAGTAATAAAAATCTTCATCATAATAAACTTTTGATTCCACAACTGGAGATTCACATAGAAGTTCTAATTCTTCTAGATTTACTTCTTTACTTCCAGAAAAGTAATCTTCGGGAAATTTGCATCTTGGTATGTCTTTTGTGAACTGCAATGGTGCATCGAAAACCTGACCAAACCTATTAACAAATCCAGTTAGATTGATTGTTCCTACATTTCCATCATATGATCTAATTAATTCTATCGCCTCATCTCGACTAATTGGTCTTCCGGAATAAACTTTACCTATATTGGTTGATTCTTCAGGTTTGTCAGTTGTATATCGGTTAAATGTTTCATACATAGGCAATCCTGTAATAGGACAATCTATCCCCAAAGGCCTTATATGTTCATCCGTGTCGACTCTTGTATCTTTTGCTCTTTGTATTATTTCATCTCTTAGGTTTTCTATTTCACGAATGAACTCTTCATAAGAATATTTATTTTCTTCTATTTCTATTAGTTTTGACTCCCATTCAGCAGTTAAGCTAGCTGAAGTAAGTTGCTCTATTTTTAGCATTTTTAAATCTTTTATAAGCTTCTTACCCCTTATAGAAGATGCTATACATTTTTTTCCATTTACATCTTCAGTTCTTATTAGATACTTGTCTCTTTCGATTAAATCTTCGATTATAACGGCCCTGGTTGCAGGAGTGCCAATCCCTTTGTTTTTCATAATTAGAGCTAGTTCATCATCCTCTATTTCCTTTCCTGCCGTCTCCATGGCTCTTAGCAATGTTGAATCTGTGTATCTGGATTTAGGTGCAGTATCCTTATCTATTTTGTCTATCCTAATTGCTTCAACTGTATCATTGTCTTCTATTTTGTTTAATATTTTATCTTCGATGTTACTATCGAGAACTTCCCTCCAGCCCTTATCAATTAAAATTTTTCCACTTGTCCTAAACAAATTCCCTTCTATTACCGTATCCCTGACGGTTTCTCTGGTGATTGTAGGGGGATAGAAAATCCCAAGGAATCTTTTAACGATTAGATCATATATTTTAAATTGTGGCTCTCTTAATTTGTTTAGATCAGGAATATTAAGCGTTGGTATTATTGCGAAATGATCAGATACAGCTTGTGAATCAAAAATTCTTTTGTCTGCTTTAACGCGATTTTCTTCTAATATTGTTTTTGAGTAATTTTTATATTTTGTCTCTCCAAGATTATTTAAGAGCTTACCAATTTCTTGTATATAATCATCTGGCAATCTTCGTGAGCCGGTCCTTGGATAAGTTATATATCCTTCTCCAGAGAGTGGTTGATACAAAGATTGGGCTATTTTTAATGTATTGCTTGCTGTAAATCCAAATCTACTATTAGCCTCTCTCTGTAAAGAGGTTAGGTCAAATAAGGCTGGCGAGTACTGCCTATTTTCTTTAGATTTTTCCGATATAACACCTTTCTTATTTAAACAAGAACTAACAATTTTTTCTGCCTTATCCATATCGAAAATTCTATCGCTTTTTCTTGCCCTCTTTTGTTCTTCATTGAAGCCTTCGTTGTTAAATTCTTTGTCAACATAAGTGCCATTATATTCACCAGAAGACGTTTGAAAAGTTACATATAGCTCTGAGTATTTTTCTGGAATGAATTTTTCTATTTCTTCATCTCTTGATACAACAAGTGCTAAAGTGGGGGTTTTAACTCTCCCTACTGCCTGTTTACTAAAGTTTAGTCCATAAGCTACATTTGCCCATGCTGTCACCGCCCTTGTTCCATTCATTCCTATCTTCCAATCTGCAATTGCTCGTCCCAGTGCAGCGCTATGAAGATATTTATACTCTTCTGATGATCTAAGATTGCTAAACTCTTTTTGTATTTCTTTTTTTGTCATGGATTGAAGCCAAACTCTATATAGAGGTTTGCCAACATTTAAATAATTTATTATTTGATTAAAAATTAATTCTCCCTCACGTCCAGCATCACACGCATTAATTGCACTAGATATGTCTTTTCGTTTTAGCAACTTCTTTATAAAGTTTAGTTTTGATTTTACTGTAGGTATTTCTTTAGGTATTAGATTGCCTGGACCATTCAAAGGTAAAGCTTCAAACTTCCACTTTGCCTTTGGCTTTTCGTATTCAACCAAGTGACCTGATGCTGAGGTGATAACATATTTTTCATCTTCATAACAATTAAGACCTTTAGCCACGTTCTTTTTGCCGACACCTAGCGCCGAGGCTATCAGTTTTGCCACACTAGGTTTTTCTGCTATAACAAGAAACTTTTCGTTATCCATAGAAACGCAAATTTAAATAATGATAAAAAAGATGTCAAATCTGAAATTTTGAGAAAGGGACCTAAGTACCTTTAATCATTGATATAATTATTTTTTTTATACCACTCTATACTCTTGGTCAAAATTTGATCTGCGTTAAGATACTTGAAGCCTAATTCATCGATAGATTTTTGTGCACTAGCCATTGCTCCGATTTCTATAGCCTTTAATCCGTCGATAGCGAGAAAGGGTCTTTTTTTAGTAAAAAAGGATATGAATTCTGAAAAATATGCCAACATTCGTAAAGAAATATCCGGAGTGATTCTATTGATTTTCTCTTTGCCTAGAATTTCACAAACTTTATCAAAGATATCTCCAATCTTAATGTTCTCTCCAACAACAACATATTTTTTACCAGGCTCTATGTCAAGAGCTCTTGTCAGAATATCTATAACATCATCTATATATACTAATGGAACATAGGATTCAGGAAAAAATTTAGATTTAATTTTCCCATTTGAAATTCCGATAAGAGTTTTCCCAAATGTTTTAAAGTCACGAGGTCCAGTAACAACACCAGGATTTAAAGTTACAATTGGTAGACCAAGATTTTTATACTTATCTATTTCTTTCTCTACTAAATATTTTGATTTGCTATAATCACTCTCAAAATCACCCTGATGCACGGAATCTTCTGTGGCGACAATTCCTTTTGGTTGTCTTATCGCAGCGATACTACTGGTATAAATTATTTTTTCTAAATTTGAGTTTTTTGCTTCTTCTAGAAGGTTAATCGTTCCAGTGACATTGATATCATAATAATCCTGTTTTCTTGGAAGCCACCACGAAGCTATGTTAGCTAGATGGAATAGAACTTCTATATCATTTAATATTCCCTTTAGTGATTCCTTGTTGGTTAGATCCCCAAGAATACAATTAAACCCTTCAGAGTTTAATCTATCAAAATCATCTTTTTTTCTAACTAGGATGCTAACTTGGTGACCATCTGCTTTGAGTTTGTTTACAAGAAAAGGGCCAATATAGCCGGTTGCTCCTGTTACGAGAGTCCTCATTTGGTTGTAATTGCGAGCTCCGAAATTATTGCTTCTAAAATCTTTTCGTCTATAGCATTTTTTTCTGAGATTTCTTTAATCTTTTTTTTATTATCAAGTAAATCATTAACGATTGTGTCCATGTTAGCGTTATACTTATTTCCGCTTGTATTGTAATTAACATTAATCAAATCAGGTCTTGAGTAATGACCAAGATGATCAAAAATAGCTTTTGATGCCATTATTTGTTCTGGGTAACAATCAGCATATACTATTCCTTCTTCATCAAACAAAGGACCATTCAGAACTCTACCGGCGGGATTGGTTATTAAAGACCCTCCTTTAGACCAAGCGTAGTTCATATGTTCGCTATCTCTAAATTTTTCTAAACTCTTTTTAAAAGAGTTTTTGGTGAGAATCCCACTCACAGAAAGAGTAAATGCTCCAGACTCAAACGAATTAACCTTGCAAAATGGTTGGATATTGCAAGAATTATTTTCCATACTTGTATCGGCATCAAGCAATTTGTCTTCACCTCTTTTCCAATTTCCAGGCCATACACATATATGAATTTCAAAACCTTTTGTCATCAAATAAGATCTAATGGATGTCATATGGTTCTCCCAACAAATCAAGCCACTAATCCTTCCATATTCGGTGTCATAGACTTGCAAATCGGATCCATCTCCGTTACCCCAATAAATTCTCTCGCTATATGTTGGAACAAGTTTTCTATGAGAACCAAGTAGCTCTCCGTGATTATCAATAAAAAGAAGAGAATTAAAGATGGTTTGCGAACCCGGAGTACCATCTAATTCATTTATTCCCATTACGACTATGATATTGTTGTCCTTGGCGGCTCTTTTTAGGACGTCTATTTCTTCTCCTGTAACCACCAAAGAACTTCTCTGTAGTGCAATCAAATACTCCGTCCACAACTTTGGATTTGAATCGTAACCTAATGTAAAGAAGGCGGGATAGCCGGATATAAAAACTTCTGGAAAACTAATAATGTTACATTCGAGTTCGGCCGCCTCTTTTATTAAGTCACAAGCCTTTGAGAGGGTTTTATCTTTATCGAAGAAAAAAGGGGAAGCCTGTGCGGCACCAATTCTTACCTTATCTTTCCCCCCCAGAATTTTTTTCATTAAATTTCCTTTGGCATTATCAAACTATAATTTTTTTATCTTCGTGGATGATTGAACCTTGTTCGCCTTGGCTTTTTTCTGCAGCTTGTTTTTGAGTTTCTAAGACTCTGTCCTCTATTAACTGAAAAAGCCTGGCTTGAAAATCCTTATCGTGAGCACAAATTCGGGGGATTATGTATCCTACGGCTGCTATCTGAACAAAAAATTCTGCATTAGCCCTTATAAAATCTTCTGATACATCTTTCCCGTATGCTTGTTTGAGTTGGCCACTTATGATTTCTTGAAGCCCTTTAATTAAATCTGCCGTTGTATCAGTCGGTTGTTTGGGCTGACTTTGTAGTCCTAAATTGAATGCATTTGCTATAGATGCCCTTATAGCATTAAGCGCATCCTCAGGAGTTGGCTCTGTGACTCCCTCTTCAGGTTTACTTTTCTCTTCCTCTGTCATTTTTTTTGTTGCCCCCTCAAGTAATTTTTTTGTATGTAATTTATATTATACTGTTAATTGGGTTAAAGCATATGAATAATAAAATTGATGGCGGATTTGCAATTGTGAATACCTTACGAGATTTGGGCGTAAGAGATATTTTTACATTAGCGGGAGGCCATGTTAACCCAATTTACAATGCTTGCAAAGAAATGGGTATAAGATTGATCGATACTCATCACGAGCAAGGCGCATCGATGGCTGCAGATGCATATGGAAGAGTAACTAAGTCCCCAGGCGTTTGTTTGGTTACCGCGGGACCAGGACTAACAAATGTAATCACTGGAATGTCCGGAGCTTTCTTGTCGAATTCTCCTTGTATATTCTTGTCTGGAAAAGCAGGCATTGAAGAAATGGATAGGTTGCCCCTGCAGGATATAGATCAAGAATCGATGGTTCGCCCTATAACTAAATGGGCCAAGACCGTATACGACACTAAAAGATTAGCCGAATATACAGCCCATGCTTACAAAATGGCTTGTTCTGGAAGACCAGGACCTGTTTATTTAGGATTTCCTCATGAAGTTCTTTATGAGAAAATTGATAGTAAAGAGCTTGATAGGTCTCAATCTGCAATCCCCTCAAATCCTGAGATTAACGATTTAGACGTACAGAAATTTGTAGAAATGATTAAGAAATCCTCTAGGCCAGTTGTCATAGCTGGAAGTGGTTCTTGGTATTCTGGAGCTTCTGATACACTAGAGGAATTTGTTAACCGACTAAATATACCAATATTTACTCTTAATTTTGGTCGAGGCATAGTATCAGATAAACACAAAAATTGCTTAGGACAAGCTAGCCCTTCAGCTTTAAATGGTTTTAAAAAAATTACTTCTGAAGCCGATTTAATTATATTGCTGGGGGTTAGATTAAGTTTATATATAGGTTGGGGTAGGACATTCAATCCAAGCGCAAAAATCATACAAGTAGATATTGAGCCTGAAGAAATAGGGCGAAACATACCAGCCCATCTTCCTATCGTTTCTGATATTGATAAAGCTTTAACTAAGGTTAATGACAGATTCGTTCATGAGTCTCTTGTTGAAGATGCTTTCTCGGAATGGATGAATACTTGTATAAAATGGAAGAATACTGAATGGAAAGCTGTAACAAAGCTAAAAAATAGTGACACGAAACCCCTGCATGTTCTTAGGGTCGTTAAATCTATAGAAGATGTTTTAGGTGAAGACACGATGCTCTGTATTGATGGAGGTGATACCCAAGCTTGGACTGATTCCGTTTATCAAGTATCCAAAGGAGGCTTCTATGTAAAAGGAGGACCGCTGGGATGTATGGGGGTAGGAGTACCTTTTGCTATAGGCAGCAAAGTTGCTTTCCCAGAAAGACAAGTTGCACTAATTAGTGGTGATGGAGCCATAGGGATGAATCTCATGGAATTTGAAACTGCCGTTAAGCACAAAATACCTTTTGTATCTATAGTTTGTAACGATCAGTCTTGGGGGATGACGAAACACCAACATTGGCTCAATTATGGTCGAGATAATACTCCAGCGGGACACGAACTTCCATTTATTAATTACCATGAAATCGTAAAAGCGATGGGAGGATACGGAGAAATGGTGACCGAAGCAGATGAGTTGTCACCAGCTATAGAAAGAGCATGTAGTTCTGGTTTGCCTTCATTAATTAATGTTGTTACTAATCCTGATGCTACGAGTGCTGCTTGTTTAGCAATTACTGCTATGATGACACCAAAAGAAAAAGGTTAGATATATTCATTCTTTAGATGATAGTACAGCCATAAATGCTTCTTGAGGTATCTCGACACTGCCAACATTTTTCATTCTTTTCTTTCCGGCTTTTTGTTTATCTAAGAGTTTGTTCTTTCTCGTTACGTCTCCACCATACAATTTGGCAGTAACATCTTTACGAAATGCCTTTACAGTTTCTCTAGCAATAATTTTCGAGCCTATAGCAGCTTGAATAGCCACTTCAAATTGTTGTCGTGGTATTATTTCTTTTAGTTTTTCAGCAAGACCTCTTCCTCTATGGTAGGAATTCTTTCTGTGCATTATTAAAGACAATGCATCAACGATTTCCCCATTTATTAATATATCGAGCTTTATTAAGTCGGACTCTCTTGATTTACTTGGTTCGTAATCCATAGAGCAATATCCCTTTGTAATCGATTTAACTTTGTTGTAAAAATCATAAATCATTTCAGACAAAGGCAACTCGTATTCTAAAATTAATCTTTCTTCAGATATAAAAGTTATATTTTTCTGAACCCCTCTTCTTGATTCACATAACTCAAGAAGACCACCTAAAAATTTCTTTGGCGTATGTAGGCTGATATCAACAAAAGGTTCAATGATAGATTCGATATTACTTCTATCGGGAAGCAAGCTAGGATTGTCCACGATTATTCTTTCTTCATTTGTTTTAAGCACTTCGTAAACCACTGTTGGCGACGTTGCAATCAAAGCTAAATTGAATTCTCTTTCTAATCTTTCTTTTATTATTTCCATATGCAGTAATCCCAAAAATCCACACCTAAAGCCGAAACCTAATGCGGCAGAAGTCTCAGGCTCATATTTTATGGAAGAATCATTAAGACTAATTTTTTCAAGAGATTCTTTTAGTTGTTCATAAAAATTAGGGTCAATAGGATATAGTCCACAAAAAACCATAGGTTTTATATCCTTAAAGCCCTTGAGGGCAGTATTGGCAGCTTTACTGCTAAGTGTAATTGTGTCCCCTACTTTAGCATCACTTATTTGTTTTATTGATGCAGTAATAAAGCCAACTTCTCCTGAACTCAATTTGGGAACATTCGTTGGTTTGGGATTAAAGATTCCTAAGTTTCTAACCTCGTAATCTCTGTCGGTAGAAATTAACCTAATCTTCTCTCCTACTTTAATTTCGTTATCAAATATTCTAACAAGAAGGACTACTCCCAAATAAGAATCAAACCAACTATCTATTATTAGCGCTCTCAGGCTATCAACTTCCGTCTTTCTTGGTGGAGGTATTCTTTTAATTACCTCCTTAAGAATATCTCCAACACCTTCACCAGTTTTTGCGCTTACAAGAATTGCATTACTGCAGTCAATTCCTATTGAGCTTTCTATTTCCTTACAAACTCTTTCTGGATCAGATGCAGGAAGATCTATTTTATTTATTACAGGAATTATCTCTAAACCCATATCGGCTGCAAGAAAAGCATGGGCTAAGGTTTGAGCCTCAACACCCTGTGTTGCATCTACTACAAGCAATACTCCTTCGCATGCCATTAAGCTTCTTGAAACTTCATAGCTAAAATCTACATGACCAGGAGTGTCAATTAGATTAAAAATATAGTTTTTATTGTCTAACAAGTAATTAATTCTTACGGACTGAGATTTTATAGTTATACCTCTCTCTCTTTCTATGTCCATATTGTCCAAGAATTGATTAGTCATATCTCTTTTTGTTACTGATTTGGTGATTTCTAGTATTCTGTCGGCCAGTGTCGACTTTCCATGATCTATATGAGCTATAATGCAAAAATTTCTTATGTTGTCTTTGTTCATCTGATTGAATTATAAATGAATTAAAAAATTAATATAATTTATTAAACAATAGCCCTGTCGCAACTTTGGGATAAAAGTAAGTAGATTTTTGAGGCATCTTCTTGTTGTCCAGAACTATCCTCATAATATCTTCTGGAACAAATTTGGGCAGTATTAAGCCAATTGAGTTATGAACCATTGAAGGTTGAGCATCATCAATGCCCTTAAAGAAGGCGATATCCGAATATATGTCATCAAATACATCAATGATTTTATTTTGAACCGCATAGACACTCATGCCATAAAATTTTTCTTTATCTTCATTCATGATTTTGCACTTATAGAGATTTTTGCTTTCTGATACAACAAAAAACTCGTCCGAAAGAAGCTCGTCTTCCTTGATATGCTCCAAAGATTTGGTTAGAAAATTTGATTTTATTGACGAAATTATTTTGTCTACATTCTGAACATTGTTTAGTACTCTATGTGTAGGATTGATTAATAATCCTTCTTGATTAGATCCAGACAAGTAGAACATTGCATAGGAATTTTTTGCCGTTTCCTGCTCTCTCTTTAAATTTAATGAAGTTTCATATCTGTGATGACCATCAGCAATAAGAATTTGCTTATCACTAAAGGCATCTTGAATTTTATTAATTAAATCTTTATCTGATATTTTCCAGACTTTATTGGTTATTTCATCTAAGGATCTAGCTTCAATAATTGGTTTGTTCGAATTTATGAAGTCACTTATTATATTATGAATCTTTAAATTGGGATCATTATAAACACCAAATATAGGACTCAGATTAGCATTACATGCTTTCATTAGTTTCAACCTATCTGCTTTAGGGCCACTGAATGTTTCTTCATGTGGCAAAATAATCTTATCTACAAATTCGTGGAGTCTAACAAGCCCAATTAATCCAATTCTTTCATGTTCTTTTCCTTTGTAGGTAAATTTTTGATAGTATGGATATAAACTATTTTCTTCGTCTTCTATTAAGATTTCTCTTTTTTGCCAATCTTCAAAAGTTTCTTTCGCAATCTTGTATTTATCGTCCCCGGGAGCCTTGTTGAAATCAATCTTGATTATATTATGCTCGTCTAGTGAATAAAGTTCTTCTTGCTGGTCCTTGCTTATTACATCATAAGGAGGGGCAATTACATTGCTCAGATTTGTAACTACCTTTTGATTGTACCTTAGTGCTCTAAAAGATTTAATTTCTGCCATTAAGGAAAACCGTTATCTCTTTCTCTTTAATATCGCCTTCTCTTATGAGTTTCATATCATTTTTATCCATTTCAATAATGGTAGAACCCATGGATTCGTTAATATCCCCACCATCAACAATAATATCCACTAGATTATGGAAAGTATTATATATGGTTTTGAAAGAAAAAATATTCTTGCTACCACTAATATTTGCGCTTGTAGATACGATTGGGATATTCAAAGATTTAAAGAGCCCGGCAACAAAAGGATGAGAAGACACTCTACAGTTAATTTTGCCATTTAAACCTATTAGTAGTTTATTTGCTAGATTTTCATTTCTTGTTCGTAATAAAATTGATAATGGGCCAGGAGTAAAATTCATAATTAAATCTTCTTCAATCTTTCCTATCTCGCAAAATTCTCTTATCATTTCAAGATCTTTAAATAGGATGGAGAACTTCTTCTCTTTTTCTCTTGATTTAATTTTATATATCCTTTCTAACCCTAGTTTGTTATCTACGGTGCACCCAAGGCCATAAAGCGTTTCGGTAGGATAGCAAAAGATTTGTCCATCTTTTAATAGCATTGCTAATGATGCATAATCTGTTTTGCCAGAATTAAAAATTTGCAATTTATTTATTTATTATGTTTCTCTGCAGCTTTTTTTACTTTTTCTTTTAATCTTAATCTAAAGCCCTGCAATGATTCCTTAATATCGGGATGTTTAATAGATAAGATGGAGGCTGCATAAATTCCAGCGTTTCTAGCCCCACCTTTCCCTATAGACATGGTTGCAACAGGGATACCAGGTGGCATCTGGACTATTGATAAAAGTGAATCTAAGCCATTCAAGCAAGAAGAGTCAATGGGGACACCAATAACGGGAAGCGTGGTGAAAGATGCAACAACCCCGGGCAGATGGGCGGCCCAACCGGCAGCAGCTATTATTACTTCAATGCCTGTTTCTTCAATCCCACTCATATATTCAGTAACTAATTCTGGAGTTCTGTGTGCGGATGCAATCCTTAATTCATAAGGAATGTTAAGCTCATCTAAAACAGTGCAAGCATCAGAAGCTTTATCTAAATCTGAATCGCTACCAACTATTATTGCTACTAAAGCCACAGAATTAAGTTATCTTGATTATAATAAGAATGCAAGAGCATTAAAAAAAAAGGAGAAACAATTGATAACCAGAGAATATGGCGACAGCCTGTGTTTCGTTAAACAGCATGACCATGCAAGAGTAGCGCTTGATATTTTCCTTCTTTTTAGCGATGAAATCACCTATGGTTTAAAGAATAAAACAGAACTCGAATATGCTATACGAAATCATGACTGTGGTTGGATTGAATATGATAAAACTCCAAAAACATCAGATACCAATCAAGTATATACCTTTCAAAATATGAAACAATCTCTGCAAGAAGAGTTATGGCTTAAAAGTATCGCTAATGCTATTATCCCCTACTCATCTCTTTTGATTGCTGAACATTTCAAGGCTCTTTTTAGCCAATCTACTTCTAGAAGAGATGTCTCTAAGAGCTCATTTAACAAAAAATGTGAACATATGCTTAGTGCTATCTTTTTAAGACGGGAAAGGCCATCGATTAATACAGATGAGTTTAAGATTGAACTCACATTGCTTCAAGTATGTGACTTGTTGTCATTAATCTTGTGTAGAGAAAAATCAGTCGATTCTAGCATAATTCCACCAATTTATTCATTTGAAGGAAAGACTTTCAATCTTTATTTCCGCAAGCTAGATGATTCAGTTTATCAATTACCTGGTGGTGTATTGCGATCTAAAACAAATATTATTGAGATTCCTTACAAGATGATTGATAAAGAGTTATTACTAAGACCGAAACAACTTAAAGACGAGTTTAGGGAAGAGAAGAATTTAAAGTTTAGGCGATTGCATTTAGTTTGCTAAGGTGTAATCGTTGATATCTAAATTTTTTAAAAAGTCTCTTTTTATTTTTTGAGTCGATGTTTTTTCAAAATCATTCGTGGTGATGTAAACTTTATTTACTCTTTTGTATGATTCTAATTGCTTATTGATATCTAATACGTGCTTGTAAACCATTTTTTTTACTTCATCTAAATGCTTATCTTTGATTGCTAGTTCTTCGGGCTGAATTATTGCAATTATATTTTTATCATCCTTACTAAAAACTACTGAGTCTTTAACTAAGTTTGAAGTTTTTAGGCGCTCTTCGATCTCTTCTGGATAAATATTCTTCCCTCCTTTGTTCACAATAACAAATTTTTCTCTACCGGTAATATAAAGATATTCTTCATCGTCAAGGTATCCTATGTCTCCTGTATCAAGCCAACCATCTTTTAAAACCTCACTGGTTGATTCAGGATTCTTGTAATATCCTAAAAAGATATTGGGACCCTTTGCAAAAATTATGCCGTGACCGTCTTCGTTTTTATCTCTCAACTCTATATCGCAAGATTCTATAATTTTCCCTACTGATCCAAACTTGATTTTAGTTGGAGGGTTAACGGAAATTAGAGGAGATGCCTCGGAAAGGCCGTATCCTTGGACTATCTTAATTCCAATTCTGTCCAAAAATCTCTCTATTTCTTCATTGAGGGGAGCCCCACCACACAAAATAAATTTTACTTTATCTAATCCGAGCTTGTGTTTGACTAATGTTCCAAAAAGTTTTGGAGCTACATAAAACAACATACTCTTTATTCTTGATTCTTCTAAATTTTTTTTTATGCCTTTAAATATTTTCTCAAGTATCAAAGGAACTACGGGCCATATAGAAGGTAAAGTCATTTTCATTTCTTTTGACATTGTTGCTAAATCTATCTTGGAGCAAAAATGTACTATGTTCCCATTGTAAATGCTGTTTAGAAGTCCTCCAGTTAATTCGTATACATGGTGCAGTGGAAGTATCGAAAAAGATTTATAAACGGTATCCCGATTACAAAAAGGAATAATTTGATTAATATCGCGTAAATTTGAAATCAAATTTTTATGCGAAAGCATGACGCCCTTTGGATCTCCAGTTGTTCCAGATGTAAAAAGAATTTCCGCAATGGAATCTTCGTCAATGGGTGGAGGAGGAAGCTCCTCATGGGTTTCTGTAATTGGCATATCTTCAAGCAAGGATGCATTTGTAAATTTCAGAATAAATTCAATTGTTTTTTTATTTAATTTTGGGTCTATTGGTACAACTGTGCAATTAGCATAGATTATCGAAAAGAATCCGATAACCCAATCAATTGAATTGGGGCCCGATATGGCTACGTTGGATTTTGGTTTTATACCGGATTCTAGCAATATTTTAGCTCTGTGTAGGACCTTAGAATGAAGGGAGCTAAAACTTATACTTACAAGCTCACCTTCTTTAATCTCAGTAAGAGCTATATCCTGCCCATATCTTTCTGCCGAATTTCTCAGCATTTCACAGAGATTCCTCGGTTGATTCTCCATACCTTAAAGGATACAACAAAAAAAATAATGATTTTGGAAAAAGGTTGGCACGCATATTGCAGCAGCATAGGTAAAAATCATTCCTTGGAGGAGATTAAAATGATTACATCAAAATTTAAAAATTTCTTGTTATTTTTGGTTTTTGGTTCCGCTACTTTGTTTTTCACATGTAACGCATCGGCATCTAATAGTCCTGAAGAGACAGCATTCGTTTTTAATACATTATTGTTTTTGATAATGGGTTTTCTTGTTATGTGGATGGCTGCCGGTTTCGCGATGCTAGAATCGGGGATGGTAAGAACTAAAAATGTTTCCACAATCTGTTTGAAAAACATAGGCCTTTATTCTATATCTGGAATTATGTTCTTTTTGGTAGGATACAATTTGGCGTATGGAATTCCTGAAGGTGGATACATAGGCTCTTTTGCTATGTTTGTCCCGGCGGAAGATATCGCAACTGGTTATGCAGCAAATTCTGATTGGTTCTTTCAGATGGTTTTTTGTG